>JAABUX010005860.1_pt1 | contig 14920 bp, 14 predicted proteins | sample 5561851 | NCBI WGS metagenome assembly JAABUX01 (sample SAMN10711883, study PRJNA513361) | rock metagenome | isolation source: Antarctica rocks | place: Antarctica: Victoria Land, Richard Nunatak red sandstone | collected 2016-01-03 | reverse complement strand
CATTCCCTCACCTATTTAAATGGGTAACGGAACAGATGGGTGAGTTACCTCGACCTAGAATCTCCAAAAAAGCAGCAATGGCTAGAACCCTGACGCTGCAAAGTGTCCCGTGTTAAGTTGGTAGCCAAGTACTGCTTAGCAATAATTTCTGGCGTAAAATTGGACTGGAGGTAACGTCTACCCGCATTGCCCATTTGATTAACCAGTTCAGTATCGGCAGCGAGGTGGCGAATAAATTTAGCTAGACTAGTTCCATCACCATTATTGAAGACGGCACCACACTTGGCATCGGTTACCAGTGCTCGTAAATACGAATGGGGTTCACAGATAACAGCAACGGGACGCCCAGCGGCTAAAATACCGTAAAGCTTGCTAGGAGCAACCAATCCTTCCATACCAGGGCTAATGCTAACGAGAGATAAGTCACAAGCCGTCAAGGAGTAGGGAAGATATTGCTTTTCTTGGTAGGGTAGGAATCGGCAATTACGCAGGTCTAGGTTATTGACCAGATCGATGCAAATTTGACGCTTTGCACCCTCGCCAATGAAGATAAACTGAATCGGTTCGTCTTGCAGTTGCCTTGCTGCCTCCAGAATCGTATCCATGTCGTGGCAGCGACCCATGTTACCGGAGTAAAGAATGGTAAAGGTGTTGACCAGGTCGTATTTGTAGGCAAACCAGTTATTTTGCTTGGCGATGGGGACAATCCAATCTGGATTAGCCCAGTTGTGGATAACTGAAATCTTGTCGCTAATTTCTGGACATTTGGCTTGCACTATGTCCTTCATTGTGGAGCTGAGGACAATAACACTATGCGCCTGTTTCCAGATTTGGTTATTGAGCCAACTCCACAACTGAACTAACCAGTTTTTGTCAGAGACCACTTTTAGCTCGACTGCGACATCTGGGTATAAGTCATAGACTAAACAAACATAGGGTAGACCAAAGAAGAATTTGGCTAGATAACCTAGAATTGGTAAGAAGGGCGGTGCAGTGGTTAATAGCAAAATATCACCACGCCTAGAATTCTTGAGTAAATGCAATCCAGAGCGCAGACAAAATAACAATCCGTTGATGGCTTTGCCGCGAATCCGAGCAGGAAAAAGCCGTGAGATGCGCGATCGCCAAATCAGTATTTTGTCTGAGTGTTCCTTAGGCGGAGCAGAGTTTTTTTGGAATGCATAGCCAGGCTGACCCGTAAAGACTTGAACGTGGATGCCAAGATGCCCTAAGTGAGTAACTAGCTCTTCAATGAGTTGCCCAGTAGCTGCATAGTCAGGCGGGTAAAATTGTGTAAAAACGGATAGTTTAAATGGTCTGTGCAGTTCTGAGCTGTTTTCGTTATTTTGCCTTACTGTATTTATTTGGCTCAGGTTGGAATTTGGCACATATCTCTCTAACATCTAAAGCTTCGCAGACCTCCGTCGGTACAATAAATCAAACATGAATTGGCCGACCTACGGACGCTTCAAGGTAGCTTTACAAAATAAAACTACAAAATGAATTTAGCTCTACTCTCCTGCTTATCCAAGCGAGATTTTACTGATAAATTTGCTGGTGGTTACGATTAAAACGTTTCTTGTTTCAGTAGATATATGGATTCAGAGGGGGCAGAGGTCAGGGGTCAGGGAATCTGATCCCTAACCCCTGACCCCTAGTTTGCGAGTTTCTACTGACTTATCTCTACTACCTCTTTTCTATTTCCTTGTTTCTACTGAAGACCCACTTATGGCTGATAGCTTAAGGTAAAGACTACCCCCTTGCCCCTCAACGAAACCCTCGGTTCTCTTAATCTTTATCCGGGAGTGCGTTCTCTATTATGAAAGACAAGCAGAATCAGTTTAACGCCCAGGAACAACACTCTCAGACTGACTTTAGCCAGCTAGCCAACACTGCTGAAGACAAAGAACAGTCGTCATCACAGGGGTGGCACGATCACCGGGAAAAAGGCTTCAATGGCTCGATATATCTCTCGATACTTGTTGAAGAACGTTCCCATTTGTTGCTGCGCTTGCTTGGCTATGGTCTATTGCTGTTTGCCTTAGTCGACTATGTGGATATTGTCATTCCCCCAAGCTTTACTGATCCTAGGTGGGAATTTCAGACGATTGGGGCATTGGTGGAGCATGCGGCGGTTCCCTTAATGGGGCTGATATTTGTCTTTTACCGCCACCAAGGTTATATGGGAAACCTGGAAAAAATTCTTTTGGGGCTATTATCGTGGTTTTCTCTGCTGGTTGGGCTGCTATATCTGTTGGTGCTGCCGTTGGGAATTGCTGACACTTGGCGCATATATTATGGTATTAATGCTCAAGTCACTGCTCAACTTTCCCAACAGAGTCAGCAGTTACAACAGGTTAAAGGTCAACTGAATCAGGCGACAACTGATGAAGAGATCAAGCATCTGGTAGCCTCTCTCACTCCCCAAGGGCGCTCACCGGAAATTAAGAATCCTCAAGCGTCAAAAGACCAATTTTTGGCCCAAATCTCTCAAGCTGAGAAGAACATCCAGATTCAAGCTAATAGCGTGCGGACCAATCAGAGCCAGGCGCTGATCAAAAATTCTGCTAAATGGCATTTAGGTGCCTTGATTGCTGGGGCTTTATTTATTTGGGTTTGGCATCTGACTGACTGGGCGCGAATAAGATAATAAGGCAAACGCTGATACACGCAGATTAACGCAGATAGTTTATCCGCGTTCATCCCCGTCCATCTGCGTTTACAACTTAAACTAATGAAAACACTCCCCCTTACTCCAGTTAGACTGCTGCAAAATTCCAAATTCTGCTTATTTGGAATTGCGGTTTGCTTAACTGCGCTTCATTTGCTCTTGACATGGAGATTAACCGGCGACGTTGACAGGCTGATCGTTGATGTCTTGTTTTGGGGAGCAATACTTTGCTTAGTGTGGCGAAAGCGGAATATCCTCAAGCTGGAAAGTGGTATAATTTCTAGCTTTTTCGGTCTCCTCCTCATTGCTTTAGTATTCCTTAAAAGCATTTCTCTGGTTTGGGTTGAATCTTCTTTTTTGAGAATTGTGCCACTGATTGCAATCTTTGGTTTGGGTCTGCTAGCCTCTGGCGTTAAGGGATTAAAGCAATACTGGCGAGAACTGATTATCGTGCTGCTTCTATGCCTACCTGAAAGCTCACTCACCCAGATAATAGACGAGCTTTTTAAAGTTACTACACTAACAACTAAGTTTGCTGTCTTTATTCTCTGGTACTTAGGATTTGAGGTATCTCGTCAGGGTGCTAATGTAATTCTCCCCAATGGTTCTGCCTTGATAGGTCCTACTTGTACCGGCATCAGTGCTGCAATTCTGTTACTAAAACTTTCGATTCTTTTTATCCTAATGTTCCCTACTGCTTGGAGAAAAAAAATATTAGTGCTGCTGGGAGCTATTTTTATAGCATTTTTAATTAGTGGGATTCGGGTAGCCATCATAGCAACTGTTGTCTCTAATCAGGAAGCATTTCACTACTGGCACGGCTCAGAGGGTAGTCAAATATTTTCGACAATTTCTATCCTTGTCTTTGGGCTGTTCTGCCGTTTTTTGCTCCAACCAGGTGAATTAGCAACTCAGAATTCCCTAACCCCTCTTAATGCCAAACCTCTGTCAAGTCCAAGATAAATCCCGGCAGCACATTTTCTCCTGACAAGGTAGTGGGATTATCCAAAACTTCTACATCCCGACCTTGCCTGTAGATCTCGACCTTTCTATTTTTCCGGTCAATTAACCAGCCTAAAAGAGCTTGGTTCTCCATGTATTCCCTCATCTTGGCCCGTAATGGTTCTATGCTGTCAGACTTTGAGCGCAGTTCCAAAACAAAGTCCGGACATATGGGAGCGAAGCCTTTCTGTTCTTCTGGTGTGAGTGCATTCCATCGTGCTTGACTAACCCAAGCAGCATCAGGTGAGCGAGTAGCTCCATTTGGCAAGTGAAATCCGGTAGAAGAGTTAAATCCCTTTCCCAGCTTTGTTTGGCGGTTCCAGAGCCAGAGCTGACCTTCGATATCTAAGTTGCAGTTGCCCGTGTCACTTCCAGTGGGGGGCATGACGATTAACTCTCCTGGAGCGGTTCTCTCCAGCCTTAAGTCACGGTTGACTATGGCAAGTTGCTGGAACTGCTCATGGCTAACTTTAAAGGTTTTGGGAATGGTGATATTGGGGTTGAGGATTTCTGTTGTTTGTGTACCAGGTGTTTTAGTCATCGGCTCTTTAGCAAAAGTGCAATTAAATTGTAAAAGTATACTCTACTCCCTACTCCCTATTCCCCACTCCCCACCTCATTAAGCAATCTAAATATCTTTCAGCTTATCTCTTTTCCATCTCCTTATTTCTACTGATGGCTTACCTATGGCTAACAGCTTAAGGTAGATGGAAAATAGTCACAATAGGTCAAAGGTAGGACACTACGTTGATAACTAAACTTGCTGTCTTGAGCTTTTGGTACTTAGGAGATGAATTGGTAAGTCGGGGCTCTGTGGAGTTGTAATAGCCATGGCTAAATGGCAAAAACACCGGCAGATACTGCTTACGCTCACCTTTGTTAGTGCCTTTTTCACCCTTAGCCGATTTAGCTTAGACCCAACTGCTGGCAACCGACCAGTGAGCCCTTTGGTCTTTCCCTCGGTAGTGCCGTTACCGGGATGGCAGCTATTAGAGAGTCGCCCTCTAGGTGAGCCAATAACCCGAGTTCATAAATCTGACGAAGCTGTTCTAGCGAGTCAGAAATACAGCTATAGGCAGAATAATCAGCAAATGGAGATTGAGATGGGCTATGTGGTGAGTACTTTAGGAGAAGTCCATAGTTATTTCCAACACTATACTTCCATCCAGTTGCAGGATGGACAGCTATTGCAGAACTTGCGTCAACACAAAGGAGTTGGTTTCTATAGCCTGTTTGTTTACCAAGGGCGATCGCACCTGAGTGCCTGTATCAACCCGCGGGGCGGCAGCACAGTTACTAGTGCCCAATTTCTCGCTAACCGGAATACCTACGATCTACAGCTACGGCGTCTGGTGCCTTGGTTACTGGGTAAAGAAAGTCTGCCAGATAGGCGTTGTCTCTGGGCAGATCTGTCCATGCCTTTAAATCAAGTGTCTGCTGAGACTACCTATCCAGCCTTAGAACAGGCATGGTGGTCTTGGTATCAGTGGTGGAGTCTCCGTTTTCCTCAAATACGTTAATTAAAGAGTTAGTGTTATGAGTACTTTGAAAAAGCTATCAATAGCTACTGCTGGAGCAATCGTTGTTGCTACAGGACTTGCTGCTGAAACTGCACAAGCAATTACTTTTACCAGTACGCCACATACCTCAACATGTGACCCTAATGGTTGCGTGACCGGTGTATCTGGCGCTACAGCTATCAACTTTAATGGTGGCACCGCTCCTTCTTCTGGGTTCGCTACTTATAGTTATCCCAATGGAACTACGCTTGTTCGCTCAACCGGGGTATCAGGTACAGCTGCGCCGCCTTATGGTGACACATCACAATATCTTTCGATTGGCCCAAGCCCCAACGCCTCTCCTGTTACTATTACCTTTCAGAGTTCAGTTAATTACTTTGGCTTGTACTGGGGGTCAATAGACTCCTTTAACCAGATTAGTTTTTATAAAAACGCCAGCGATACCACTGCGTTAAACACATTCAGCGGGACAGACATTCTTAATACTGCTAGTGGTGCTCAGACTAATATAACGAGAATCGGTATGTCAATTTCAATTCCACAGCTTCTAACGACTATTTTCAAAAAGTGGTTCTAAGCTCTAATACCCAGGCATTTGAAAACGACAACCATGCATATAGAAAAGCTGCCGTCCCCTATAATTTTTCCCCAGGACTGGGCGTCTTGGTGCTAGGGACTTGGGGTGCCGTGGCTCAGCTCAAGAGCAAAGTGCAAAAACGGAAAAACTTGAAAAGTGCTTTCTCTAAAAACTAACCGTCTATAGCATAACAAAAGCTCTGCCAACCTCGTATAATCTTTCATATTTTTTGGAGTCTGGGCATTTCTATCACCTCCAACCCAGGCTAAAATTTCTGCTATTCGGCTATACACAAGTGTACGCTTCCTACTTGATCAACTGCTGTCTCTGCTTAGGCTTGTGGTTGAATTTACAAAGCTCCCAGGTTAAGCTTGAATTTAATTTTCTGAGGTGCTTTGTTATCGCTGCTGTGGGAAAAACGCTATGCAGTTAGGCTAGAGAGTCGCGCTGTCTCCAGTTTTGGCCTATTCCTTATTACGTTAGTACTTGTTAGAAGTTCATTTGTTTATAGAAGCGATGTAGTTCTATTTATCATTTTACCTGTAGTCTCAGCTTTAAGTTTTGGTCTACTAGCTGTTGGAGCAAGAAGATTAAAGGAGTATTGGCGAGAGTTATTAATAGTATTTCTAGTGGCTCTGCCAACGACACCTATAGGGCTACTGCTTGATACGCAGAGTTACTTTAGTATCGCTACTGCTAAATTTTCCACCTTTTTACTTTGGTATTTAGGGTTTGACGTAACTTGCCAAGGAGTTTATGTTATTCTCCAAACTGGATCGGTCGAGGTAAATTCTTTTTGTTCAGGAGTAATGCCTATGTTGACGTTACTGCAACTGGCATTGCTTTTCTTATTAATATTTCCTACCAAACTTAAAGACAAGAGTTTAGTGTTATTGGCTTCCGTTACTTTAGCATTTATAGTTAATGTATTTCGAGTGGCTCTGATGGCTGTTTTAATAGCGTTCTCAGATCAGACCGCGTTTGACTACTGGCATAGCGGGAGCGGTTCTCAAGTATTTTCTGTCATTTCTATGTTGGCGTTCGGCTATTTCTGCCAATTTCTAATCCAACAGAATAATAGCGGACAGGAGTCAGGGCTCAGGAGCTAGGAAAAGAATGTCATAGTTTTGATTATTCATTAATCGCTATTTTTTCAGAGGATTTCAATTTTTGCACTCGGCTTTTGATTTGACCTATAGCACCCAAAGCCCCTAGCGTCAAAATGCCCAGCCCTGGGGAGAATCCAAAGGGAACCTTATACGCATGGTTGTCAGTTTCAAATCCACTGCTGCTACTCGCTTCAGGTAAGACAACTTTAGAAATAGATTCACCTGGTTCGGCAAAGAAATCAACGTATTTACTACCATTAGTTCCGCTCCCATCGAGAGTGATAGTGGAATCTCTATTCTTCAGATCTTGGCCTGTAATCACATTCCCTGCGGATGTACTAGTAATAGACAACTGATTGTTATTAACATCGTAAAACTTTATGGTATTGCTGGCATTTATCAGACCCCAGTACAATCCATAATATTTGACTGGCGTAGAAAAAGTGATGTTTACGTCACCGATAGGACCTGTCTTTGTCTTTCCGCCTTGGTAGTAATAGCCCGTATTTAAGTATTGGAACGTATCGTTATATGGCTGATAGCCCACATTATATTGATCCCCAGAACCGGCCATGACTAGGCCCCCATTATAAGTAGCAATACCGCCTGGGTCTGTTTTCGAACCCGAGTTAAAATTAATCGTAGTAGCGCCAGATTGAGAAGTATATAAACCCTCATTTGTTACTGGAGTTCCATTAGATACCTGAAATGTGAGGGCGTGAGCTGAGACAGAGAACGATAGAAGCGCACCAGTGGTTAGGCAGACTGATGCGGCAATACTTTTATATTCATGAAAACATCCTGAATAGAAGCTCGATGGTTGGGCAGTGGAGAAGTGTAAAATATGCTGATTTGCCCTGCCTACTGATTTTTCAAGGTAGCTATACGCAATAAACTACAGAATAAGCCTAACTCTATCTCTACTCTGTGTCCAAGCGTAATTTCACTGAAAATTTCGTTCATTCAGTAACGTCCAGTTTGCTTGCAGTTCCCGGGAATAGGGAGTGGGAAGTGGGGAGTAGGGAATAAAGAGTAGGGAAAAACTCAAAACAAGCTAGCGATAAGCTTCTTAATTGACTCCCAACTGCCCACTCCCTGCCTAAACAAAAATATGCAACTCAAACGCGTGATAGTTGTTTAGAGATGGTGAAGAATTGCATGAAGAATTTGTATTTACTCACCTAGTAGAATAGGCATCTTGTACCATCTCTCAAACAGAGAAGTAATTACATAGAGAGGGCGTAGTTAGACGGGGAGTAGGGAATGGGCAATGGGGAGTGGTGAAAACATAGAGGGTATTCAAACGGATTTGATATGACCTCTCTAAAAGTTGTGTACATCTTTCTACTACTTACGTATTTATAAAGCTGCTATAAAAAGCGCATAAATTTATAGTTAAAACCAGCGGTTTCTATTGATACGTAAGTACGAGAGGCTAAGCTGAGTGCAAAGAATAAAAACCGGTAGTTAAAAACCGCCAAACATTAACTACTTCCTTACTGAATATCGCAGCGCTTAAAGCTCTAAGCGTATGCACATTGCTTAATCTGCAACCCCACCGAAAATCCTTATTTGATCGGGAGATTTATTATGTCTACATGTATGACTCGACGACAAATGATTAAAATAGCTAGCGGCTTCTTTGCTGGAGTAGCTGCTGCAAATATTATTGATTTAACTGCTGCTCAGGCTCAAGCTCAAGGAAGTGAGAGATTATCTTCAGCTTCAGCTTCTACTACCAAACAAAAGTTTATTGGTCCTTTTGCTAGTTGGAAAAATGTTCAAGCAGACTATAAGGTAACTGGAGACGGGGTTAATGATGATACTAATGCTTTGCAGCAAGCTCTCAACGATCTAGCTTTGGATAATCGCCCAAAGGTGCTATATCTGCCAGCGGGCACATATCGCATTACTCAAACTTTGGTCATGACCTCTCTAATAAACATATGTGTTGTGGGTCAAGACCCAAGCAATACTACGATTAAGTGGGATGGACCTCAGGGTGGTACGATGTTGAACTTAAACGGCGTTCGCTACTCTAGGTTCGGAAGACTAACCTTTGATGGTAATGCTGGAAAAGCATTGATAGCCGTTGATCAATCTTGGGATGGCAAGGTGTCTAATTTCGATACTGGAAACGAATACGCTGACATTAATTTTCAAGATGTCGGTTACGGCATTCAAGCAGGTGCTTTAGGACATGGGGCTGCGGAAAGTACTGTATTGCGATGTCAATTTCTTCGTTGCTCCAATGCCGGGATTCTAACAAGAAACTTTAATGCTCTCGATTGGTTTATTTGGTATTCAACTTTTACTAATTGTAAAGTAGGAGTAACGAATAACCCTGGAGCTGGAAACTTCCATATTTTTAACTCCATTTTTGTGGGCTCTACAGAAGCTGACGTAGAAGTAGGAAACGCCGAGTTCTTCTCCATCCGTAATAACTTCTCTCTCAATTCTAAAGCATTTTTTGTAGGAAAATTTATTGGGCGGAATGGTGCTCCGACCACAATCCAAGGAAACACGATTATCGACCCCTTAGATAATCCAATAAGAATACAGAACCTGGGTCCTGTATTGCTAATAGATAACGCCATTAGAAGTAAAAATGGCTCTAATGGACCTGTATTACAATACAGTAGTTTTGTGCCAGTGGATTTAGTTTCTATTGGCAATAGGTTTACTGTCAGTAATATGATTCAAGTCAGTGGACGGTCTATCAGCGTTGATGACCAAATGGTTACCCCTAATCAGATAAATGCGAATCTGCCCAAAATGCCCATTTCTTGGATTACAGCAAGTACTCAAGTTTTTGAAGTGCCTGCGGAAGCTTCTGCTGTCGCAATTCAAAAGGCCATCGATTCTGCTGCCCAGCAGAACGGTCAACATCCAATAGTCCACTTACCTGCTGGAAAATACTCAATTGATAGAACGCTAGTGATTCCTGCCGGAACTGATATCCAGCTAATTGGCGATGGCTTTAACACATCATTAAATTGGGTTGGTTCTGGTAGGGGTCCAGTGTTACATCTGGTTGGGCCATCTTTAGCCACCCTGTATGATTTCACTGTTGATGGTGGTACGTCTAGCGATGGCATCTCAGTTGATAATGCAGATCAGCCAGGATCAAGAGTGTTTATGGAGCAAGCCTTCTTACATGGTTCCTCTCAATGTAATTTGTTAGTAGATGGCTTAGACCATACTAATATAGAACTACACAACTTTTACCATCGTGATTGCACTGGTACGAGTGTGAAGGTAGTTGGAGGTGCAAGTGCAGCTCAAGATAACCCGCTTGAGGGTAAAACCAATATCTTCTCAGGTGCCTCTAGCAATAGTCATCTTAGCTATAGTGTCTCTAATGGTGGACGGCTAATGGCAAGAGATATTTGGTATGAGACTGGCTCTTATCCAGGTTTTATCCAACTCACAAATAAAGGCACTTTTACCCTTCATAACGGAAAGATTTATACTGCAGCGGGTCAATCTACTCCTGCTGTAGAGGTTAACAATTTCCAAGGTAAGGCGACTATTATCGGCGGACTCATTAACGACCGTATTGTAGTAAATGGAGATGGCTCTAATACAAAGGTACTGGCATTGGGGATGCAAGGGAACAATGATACGTACCTCGCAAATAATTCTCCTTCAGCAAAAGCAGCCTTGCTATATGGTCGCAAGTACAATAATGGTTCCTACCCTGTTGCACACCAAGGAAATCCAGGGACTATCGTGGATGGGAGCAGTGGCACAGCAGCATTCCTGCAGGATATGTTGGCACAAACCAGAAGTGAGAAGCCAAAAGCGGTAAACCCTTTACAGAATGGAGTAACTGATGTCAAGTTGTATCGAGTGAAAGTTCAGCGTAGTTTGACTGGAGTTGACTTGAAAGGTAGTGTTAACTGAAGGCCCATCCATTTTGATAGGGGAAAACATGCTAGTTTTTACCCTGCATATAGATCCTCTTTATGTTAGATTTAGTTAACATATACGACTACATAGCTTGCAAAGTGCAAATAGCAAATGTTAACCCAATTCGCGCTTACCGAGAGCAAGTGGGGCTCTCTCAGGAGCAGATGGGAGAGCAGATTGGCGTGACCCGGCAAACACTTGCTGCTTGGGAGAAAGGTGAAAGAGCCCCCTCTTTGGTGCAGTTAGTCGAAATTACAAGAGTTCTGGGTGTTGCCCCGGAGCTGTTCTTTCAACCAACTACAGATGAGGCTCCCCAGCCAGCCGAGTCGGAAGCAGGTTTAATGTTCCGTGCAGATCAACCTTCTGCGTTGACTTCCTTTTTACGCGCCCATTTAACTCAAAAGGCAACGGACTATGCAATAGTTGAGCAGTTTGTAGGCGAGTTGCCTGCCTTACCAGAACTGCGCCCTTTATTGGGATATGATGAGTACATGGTTGAGGAAGTCGCTGATGAAGTACGGGATTGGCTTGGAGTTGGTGAAGCTTGTCCTTTAGGAGATGTACTGACCTTACTAGAGTCCAAAGGACTAAAAGTTATCCGGTACCCCTTACCTAATTCAATCTCTGGTTTTTCCGCCTACACTGATACTTGGGGAGGTGTAGTTTTCATCAATGAGAACCATCCTACGGAGCGTCAGTTTTTCACCGCATTGCACGAATTAGGTCATTTAATTTTCCATCGCCAGGAATATAAAGGTATACAGGAGCGTTCTCATAAGAATGATCCTCAGGAGAAGGCAGCTAATCATTTAGCTAGTGCTGTATTGCTCTCGGGCAACATTGTCCGTCGAGAACTACGCGCCTACCGTAACTGTTGGTTACCTGAGCCACTTTTAGCAGATATGAAGCTTAGGTATGGAGTCAGCATGCGGACTGTTTTGTATCGATCTGCACAGCTCGGACTAATTTCCCAAAAACAAAAGGGACAGCAGTTGGAGGTACTCAGTAAAAAGTACGGAACCGAGCACGAAGAGCATGCTTTGTCTAAACCAATGAGCCTTACTCGGCTTGAGCGCCTAGTTTATCTGGCTCTCATCAAAGAGAAACTCACAACTTCAAGAGTTGCAGAGATTTTAGGCAAATCCCTAATAGAGGTGAGACAAGACCTGAATGCTTGGATGGAGGAAGAGCCCGGTTGATTCTGCTTTCAGATACCAACGTCTTAATTGATCTTGGACATGTTGGCGGAATTAAAATTCTAGGTCAGCTGGGAGCAGTTGAGGTATTAGATGTGGTACTACTGGAGTGCAAACATCCAAGTCAGCCCGATCTTGTAAAAGACATTGTTGACGCGGGCATTAGTCAGATCCAGACTGATGTAGCCTGGGTCAAGGCAGCAGCAAGGTACAGAAAAGGCAACCTTAGTGTCCCAGATGCGCTCAACATCTTTTATGCTAAGACCTTTGGGTGTACTTTGCTGACTAATGAGAAGCCTATGCGCTTAGTGTGTCAACAGGAACTAATTATAGTTCATGGCACCTTATGGATCATTGAGGCAGCATATCAGCAGTGCCTAGTACCCAATGAAGAACTTTGTCAATGGCTGCTGATTCTTAGCAAACTAGACCGAAGATTGCCCGTATTAGAAATAGCTAATTTGCGGCAGAAATTGGGTTGCTAATTGGTCAAATAAAATCAAGCCTAGACACTATCTCTGGCTAGAGCATACTCAACTGCTTGCATTAAACCTTGAGCAAAGTAGTCGGGGGAAAACTTCTGAATATGTTCAAGCGATGCTTCCCCCATTGCTCTTAGGTTCACTTCTCCCGAACTCATCTTAAGCATAAGTTCAGTCAGTTGCTGAGAGTTCTCAGGGTTAAAGCCAAAACCATTAACACCTTCGATAACTAAGTCTTCAAAACAGCCACAGCGGTTTGAAACTAGCACAGGCAAACCAGCTGCCATTGCTTCGTTCACCACAAGACCCCACTGCTCCTGAATGCTGGCATGAACAAAGTACTGGGCGTGGGCAAAGTACGGAAGGAGTTCGTCTTGCTGGAGAAAGCCGGGTAGATGAACTGTATCTTGTAAAGCTAGCTCTGTAATGTGTTTCTCAATCTGGGGGCGAAGCTGTCCATCGCCACAAATTACCAAGTCCCAAGCATGAGTACCTGCTGCTTGACGATATGCCGCATAGGAAGAGATGAGAAAAAAAAGATTTTTCTTAGGTACAAAAAGATTGATTGCCAAGAAGTAGGAGTTATGTAGCGGTACAGGAAGAGACCTAATTTTGGTTGGGTGGTAAAAGCCATTACCTACCACGCTGTAACCAAAAAAAATTGCATCAGCAGACATACCCAATTCAACCAAATAAAGCTTATGCGTTCGTCCGCCTACTAGTGCAGCTTTGTACAGTTTTAGTATCCATCTCTTGACGAATTCACGCCACCAAGAACGAGGTGCATCATCCTGCTTAGTTGCAGAAAAAAGAACGGCAGGTCTTTGGTTCCAGCAACTCCACAAAAGAGCTGCCAGCATTGCAGGTCTTGCATAACCAGCAATCACCAATATCTGCGGTTTGACCTGAGACAGAACAGCATAGAGCCGTTGTAGTAGCTGACAGAACTTTACCTGCTCAGGTTGCTGATTTTCAATAACAGAAACAACTGTAAAAGGAAGTCCTTCAACGCTAGTCTTCCAGGCGTGCTCTACTTCTTCGCGTGCTAGTTCAATCCCTACCACTTCCCAGCCTATCCTACTACAGTGCTGATGAAAGCTACGTAAGCGAGCTAAATGATAAGGACCGTAATTGGCGAAAAGTATTGCAATACGAGTCATTATATAACAATCCTGTTTGATTTGTGAAACATTCGCTCAACTCAGAGCTTATGCGTGGTAGGGCAAGATGAGAGAGAGATGTGAAAAGAATTATGAGAAGCAAAAACAATGGACACTATCCTTGCCCCGTCATAGAATGTGAAGGAGATATCTCGATTCTATTAGGACAAATAGAGGGCTTATGACACTGAAAGAATTGGAGGCACAACTGCTGTCGTTGACTCCAGTTGAGAAGGCTCAAGCCATACAAATTTTAGCCCATAGTTTAACTAACACTTGGATAGGGGTGGAAAAGACTCCTGGGGTAGTAGGTGGTGATGCTTGTATTGTGCGGACTCGCATTCCAGTTTGGACGCTAGTAAATTATCATCGTCTAGGTGCGAGCGATACTCAAATCCTAGAGGACTTTCCAACCCTGCGTGCTGCTGACTTGGTGAATGCCTGGGCTTATGCTGATACACACCCTGACGAGATTGAAAAAGCGATTCGAGAGAATGGGGTTGCCTAAGCTATGGCGCGTCTGTATGCTAATGAAAACTTCCCCCAGCGGGTTGTGAAATTGCTACGCACCTTGGGTCATGACGTGCTGACAGTTATGGAAGTGGGGAATGCTGGACAAAGAATTCCTGATGAAGAAGTGCTAACTTTCGCTATTAACAACAATCGGGCAGTTCTTACACTCAATCGGCGTGATTTTATCCGGCTGCACACCCTAAATCCTGACCACACTGGCATCATAGTTTGTACAGAAGACTTGGACAGAGAGAGGCAGGCTATACGGATTGATGAGGCTATTTCTAGTACCGGAACATTAAGCGGTGAACTGATTCGAGTGAATCGTCCAATAAAATCAACATCATAAATAGAATTACCTGCTGAACTTCAGGAGCCAGTGTTTGCCATATGGGGCGGCAGCGGCAATTTTCATAACTCGCGTAGGATTGCTATAGAAAACAACCAAGTTTATAACGAAAATTTTTCCATGAAAAACGCTCTGCACAAGACCGAGCTTTTTGGCGGAGTTCAGGATTTGTAGGTAACCAGTCTGCTAAATACTCAAGTTGATAGGTAAGCTGCTCTAAATTACCCACTTCTGAAAGAAAAATACCATCTGACTCTCCACCTAAGTCAGGCAGACAAGTGTTGACTGTGCCGAGTACAGGGCAACCATAACTAAGGGCTTCTAGATAGACTTGACCAAACCCTTCTACAAGAGAGGGCATGACGAAAAGAGAACTGGTTTCATAGAGGTTTCGTAGGTTTTGGGCATCGGTGCCACGAATTAGACGGA
>JAABUX010005858.1_pt1 | contig 14920 bp, 12 predicted proteins | sample 5561851 | NCBI WGS metagenome assembly JAABUX01 (sample SAMN10711883, study PRJNA513361) | rock metagenome | isolation source: Antarctica rocks | place: Antarctica: Victoria Land, Richard Nunatak red sandstone | collected 2016-01-03 | reverse complement strand
CGATCCGAGTCGAGAGCGGCGCGAATGCCGCGCGCAGCAGCCGTTCATCGTCGACGTCACGGATGCCGATGACGTAGCGGTCGGCATCACGCATGTAGGAGATCGCCTTGCCGAGTCGCAGGTTCTCCGGGCTCGATGCGAAGCGCAGTCGCTTACCGAGTACCGTCTCGGCGGCGCGGCGCTCGAGCGCCGCGACCGAGCCGACGGGCAGCTGCGACGAGACGCAGACCAGCGCGCCGCCCTGCAGCGACGGCAGCAGCCTCGCGATGCGCTCGATCACGGAGTCCGCGTCGGCACTGCCGTCGTCGCGTACCGGCGTGTCGTCCGTGATCCAGACGAGCTCGCATGCCGAAAGGTCGTTCGGATCGGCGGTATATCGCAGCCGACCCACGGCGATCTGCTCGTCGACGAGCTCGGCGAGACCGGGTTCGCGTACCGGCAACCGTCTTGCGCACAATTCGTCGACGATCGCGGCGCCGTCGAATGCGACGACGTCGTGGCCGGCTGCTGCGAATACCGCACTCATCACCGTGCCGAGATGCCAGAGCCCGACGAATGCGATTCTCATCAGCTGCGACGCAGCATCGGGTAGAGCACGGCGCGCCGGAGTTTCGCCATCGCTCGCAGCCACGTCGGCGGATCCGTGAAGAACGAGACCTTCTTACCCTCTTTGAATGAGCGCGACTGATAGTTGATCGGGATCTCGAGCGGCTGGTAGCCTTTCCGTAGCAGTTTAATACAAATCTCGAAGTCGAAGTCGAAACGATTGCATTCGAACTCGAGCCCGAAGAGGCACTCACGACGGAACACCTTGTACATCGTGAAAGGATCTTGCAGTCGTTGCCGATACAGCGCATTGAAGATCGTCAGTAGCGCGACGTGCGCGAGGTTCGTTATCGTCGCGACCGTTCGCTGATCGGCGAACTCTCTTATCTTCCATGCATTTCCGCGAACGTTGTGTCGCGATCCCAAGACGAAATTACGCTTCCGCTCGAAGAGCGGGGCGACGAGACAATCGTAATCTCCCACGTCGTATTCGAGATCGGCGTCTTGAAAGAGGATCACCTCGCCACTGGCGTGCCGTATCCCGGTACGAACCGCGTATCCTTTGCCGCGAGGCCGGTCCTCGAGCACGAGTCGTACGCGGGGATGCGTCTCGTACCTACGAACGATTTCACGCGAGGCATCCGTCGAGTTGCTCTCGACGACGACGACCTCGATCTCGACGTTGGGGATACGTTTCGCGAGAACGCGCTCGAGCGACGCCTCGACGTACTGTTCTTCGTTGTAAACCGGAAAGATGACCGACAGGAGGCCGCGAGCGCGTTCGCCGTCGGCGGGCCGACAGACCAGTAACGCGTTCGATCGAAACCATTCGACGACGCATTTGTTCGGCGCTCGAAGCATATCGCGGGCATCCGTGATCGGAATGAAGTCGCCGAACCCGCAGCGCGAAGAAAGTAGCTGGAGGTTATCGGGTGAGAAGTAGAAGCGGTCTTGCGAGGCGAGCGCCGTCCACTTCCGATGCTGCGACTTGGCGGCATCGGAAGCGGTCGACGGAACCATGATCGCGACCACGCCGTTCGGCCGAAGGCGGCTTCGAATCGCGGCGAGGAAAGCGATCGGATCGTCGTGCCGTTCGAGCGTCCCGGCGACCAGGATCGCATCGAACGATGCGTCGGCGTCGAGATCGCCGATGTCCGCCGCGTGCTTCATGCCGCCGACTCCGGCCGAGGCCGGGGCGACGAAGAGTTTGTCGCCGATCGTGCCGGCGTAGGCGTTCAGTACCGCCGATACCGCGGTCACGATGGAGCCGATCTGCTCGCCGTCGGCTCGATTGACGCGTTGCGGCGACGGGCCTCCACGAAAGAGCAAGCGGCAGGCCGGGCATTGGGAGTAGGCCGCGCGATCGATGACGAATTCGTACTCGGTGCTCGTGTTGCCGCATAGCGGACACGCGAGTCGTGCCTGTAAGAGATGGCGAAACGAATCGACTTCGACAGGCAACGACGGCACGAACGCGAACTACTCGCGCTCAACAGCGGTGTCCTCCCCCGTTGCCTCTCGCTGCATCGGGCGGCTTGCGAATTCTCCCATTGACCACGGTTACGATAGCGGCAAGAGACGAGCACGTTACCACACGCGAACTTTCCACATCTGCGCGCCAGGAGATCCGAGTGAGTTTTTCTCGAGCGTTCTTAGACGAAGCGTCCGAGGTGGCTTCGCGACTCGATGCCGACGCGATCGAGCGTCTCGTCGACACGCTCGCTGCGCTCCGCGAGCGTCGAGGACGACTGTTCATTCTCGGCGTCGGCGGGAGTGCTGGAAACGCGAGCCACGCGGTCAATGACTTCCGAAAGATCTCGGGCATCGAGGCCTACGCGCCGACCGATAACATCTCCGAGCTGACGGCTCGCGTCAACGATGACGGCTGGGACACCGTGTTCGCCGCGTGGCTCGAAGGGAGCCGGTTGCAGCCGACGGACGCGATCATGATCCTTTCGGTCGGCGGCGGCAATCTCGAGAAGAACGTCAGCCCGAATCTCGTGCGCGCCATGCAATATGCGAAGAAGGTCGGCGCGACGATCGTCGGGATCGTCGGGCGAAACGGCGGCTTCACAGCCGAGGTCGGCGACGTCGTCGTGCTCGTGCCAGTCGTGAACGCGGAGCATATCACGCCTCACTCGGAATCGTTCCAGACGGTCGTCTGGCATCTCCTCGTCTCGCATCCTCGGCTCAAGCTTAGCCCGACGAAGTGGGAATCGGTCGCCGTATAGCCGCATGAGACACCGCGCCGTATTTCTCGATCGCGATGGAACGTTGAACGAACCGGTCGTCCGCGACGGTCTGCCGAAGCCGGCGACCGTCGTGGAAGACGTCGTCTTCAGTCATGGCGCGCGTGAGGCGGTCGCATTGCTGAAACAATCGAATTTCGTGACGATCTGCGTGACGAATCAACCCGACGTCGCGCGCGGAACGCTCTCGCTCGCCGACGCGCAGTCGATCAACCGGTACGTGGCGACGCAGTTATCTCTCGACGACCTACGCGCGTGCTTCCACGACGACGGCGATGGCTGCGACTGCCGGAAACCGTTACCGGGAATGCTCTTCCGTGGAGCCGCCTCATGGGACGTCGATCCGTGTCGCAGCTACATGGTCGGTGACCGATGGCGCGACATCGAAGCCGGTGCTGCCGCCGGCTGTCGGACGGTGCTCATCGATCGGCAGTGGCCGGAACGCGCGGCGCGCGTCGAACCCGATGCCCGAGTCGCCTCGTTGAGCGACGCCGTACGCTGGATCGTCGACGATCCTTGGAGCTTCGAGTGACTTTTTCGCAAACCAAGCTCGAGCGGCCGTCCGCCGCATCGCTGCACACGAAGTTATTCGCCGATGGTGCCGATCGCGACGGGATAGCGAAACTCGCTCAAAATCCGCTGATCGCCGGCTTTACGACGAATCCGACGCTGATGCGCAAGGCGGGAATCACCGACTACGAGGCGTTCGCGCTCGAGATCCTGACGATCGTCGGTACACGACCGATCTCATTCGAAGTCTTCGCCGACGACATGGACGAGATGCGGCGGCAGGCGCGGAAGATCGCGACCTGGGGCAACAACGTGTACGTCAAGATTCCCGTTACGAACACGCAGGCGGTAAGCACGGCGCCGCTCGTTCGCGAGTTGACGGCCGACGGCATCAAGCTCAACGTCACCGCGCTGATGACGACCGATCAGGTCGCCGAAATGACGTCGGCGCTCGATGGCTCACCCGGAGCGTTCATATCCGTGTTCGCGGGTCGAATCGCCGACACGGGGCGAGACCCGGTGCCGATGATGCGTGAAAGTGTCTCGATCATGAGCTCGAATTCGAATCTCGAGCTCATCTGGGCGAGTCCGCGAGAGCTGCTCAACGTCTTTCAGGCCAATGAAGCCGGGGTCCACGTCATTACCGCGACGTCGGATCTTCTCGCAAAGCTAAGTCTCGTGGGCAAGGATCTCGTCGACTATTCACTCGATACGGTAAAGATGTTCGCACGCGACGCGGAAGCGGCTGGCTTCTCGCTCTGAATCGATTGATTGCGAGGGCCGCTCGACTTCTGAGAAGCGGCCTCTTTTACGTAGTCGTCCTTCCGCTTCTCGCCAACGCCCCGACCTGGTGCGGATACTTCAAGACCGATCCGATGCTGCTTTACAGCGGCCTCGGGGTCGGTCTCCAGCACGGTCCGCTCTCCGGGCTGCCCCTCATCGATCCGAGCATGGGATTTACGGACGAGCCCGGTGCGCGACTCGCCATCCATCAGTTGCTTCGCGGTCACCTTCCGTGGTGGAATCACTTCGAAGCGACGGGCGTCCCGCTCGCCGGCGACATGCATTCGGGCGCGTTCTTCATACTGAGTCCGCTCGTGTTTCTCGCCAACGGGCAAGCGATCATGAATCTGGTCACCGAGTTGGTCACCAGCGTCGGCTTGTATCTGCTGCTGCGCCGTCTCGCATTTGCGGAAGTCGCAGCGGTCGTCGCGAGCGTCGTCTACGGACTCAATGGCTCGTACGCTTGGCTCGGAGCGGTGCAATCGTATCCGGCAGCGTTTCTGCCATGGATCCTGTACGGATACGAACGAATCTTCGTTCCTGGCCCTCGATCGCGCGCATTCGGCTGGGGTTGGATCGCGGTACCGACGGCGCTCTCGCTCACGACGGGTTTTCCGGAGACGGCGTATATCGACGCTATTTTCGGCGTCGCATGGGGGAGCGTCCGTCTCGCAAGCGTTCCGCAATCACGACGCTTGCCCGCGGCCGTTCACGCGGCGCTCGGATCGCTCTTGGGCGTCTTCCTCGTCGCACCGTTGTTGATCTGTTTCTTCGACTACCTCCGAGTCGGCTTCATCGGAGGTCATTCGGGAGCGTTCGAATCGGCGTACTTCCCGACCACGGCGCTCGTTCAGACGTTCTTACCGTACATCTGGGGCCCGATCTTCCGGTTCGACATGCCCGGATCGGTGTGGGGATCGATCGGCGGTTATCTCGGCATCTCGAGCGTCTTGCTTGTGTCCGTCGCGCTCCAAGGCTCGCGACTCCGGGCGATTCGTATCTTGTGCTTCGCGTGGGCGGTCGTCACGATCGCCGGCGGGCTCGGGGTCCCCGTCCTGCACTGGCTTGTCGTTCACTTCCCGGGGATCCGCTATACCGCGTACTTTCGATACGACCCGGAGAGTTGGGAACTCTGCGCCGCGATTCTTGTGGGCTTTAGTCTCGACGATCTCGAGCATCGTCGCGCGCGACGTCTCAGCATCACACTCGTAGGAATCGGCGCATTCGTCGTCCTTCTTGGGACGTATAGTCAATCTTGGGCGCCGACGTTCCAGGCTCTGCTGCTGAATCCGGAATATGGATCGTGGCTTACCTTTTCAATCGCCTTTGCCGCGGTCACTTTCACTTCCGTTCTCGTGGGTCTCATCGCATTGCGCGGATCCGCGCAGGTGATCTTCCTCGGTTCGGTCATTATTGCCGAAGCGGCGGCGTTTCTGATGATCCCGATGTTCGCCAACCTCACTGCCGGATCGATCGACGTACGCGGCGTGAGCTTCCTGCAGTCGCATCTGGGCTTCGAACGAATCTATTCGACGGGGCCGATCTCTCCCAACTACGGCACGTATTTCGGCCTTTCGGAGCTCAATTACAACGACGCGCCGATCGCAGCCCGCGTCTACGATTTTGCGAGCGAGTTGGATCCGTACGTTGACTCAACCCTCTTCACTGGAACGCTGCCCAGCGCTCCCGGAACCCCGACGCGACTCGCGACGTTTATCGACCGGCTCGACGACTTCGAATCGGCCGGCGTGAAATATCTCGTCACGTCGGGAGACGACGGCAGCGAGCAGCAGATCGGCGCCACGACCGGTCGGCCGCGAGTCCTCGAGATCGGCCGAAACACGCCACCGATCGTCGGAACGTTCATCGCCGGCGCGCTCGCCGGGACCATTCGTTCGGTCGGCGTTTTTCAAGGGAACTACCGCAACTCGGCAAACGGCACGCTGTCGGCTCGCGTCTGCGATGCGTACGGTTGCACGATCGGACGGCGTCAGCTCTCGCGCAGTTCCGACAACTCGGTCTTCACGATACCGCTCGATCGCACGCTTCGCGTCGACGGGCAACCGGTTTCGGTGACGTTGACGGACGATGGCAGCATCCCCGATGCGCTCTATCTGTATCCTGGGGCCGATCCTCGCGTAACCCTGGTGCAGGGCAACGTAATGCTTTCGAACGAGCATCTCGAACTCGCCTTTCAGAGCAGCGACGTTCCGTACGACGACGCGACGATGCCGACCGGCAACGTGCCCTACGTTCTGACCTCGTCGAATCCGTTGCGCGTTTCCGTTCGAGATCCGGTGCCTGCGGGCGTCGTTCGATCGATTGCGATTCTCATCGGCAATTACGCGAACACGGCAGATGGCGTTTTTCACGTTACGGTCTGCTCGGGAACGACGTGTCGCGCCGGTCGACGCGAACTGCGCGGGTCGCGCGACGACGACTTCCTGCGAGTTGAACTCGATCGTGCGCTACCGATATCCGATCGACAAATACGCTTCACGATCGAGACAACGGGTGCGCACCGCGCGGTAGCGATCTGGCTGTACCCGAGCTATCCGGTCGCGCGCCAATCGATCCGTGGCTCGGGCGCGCCCGTCCCCGCCGATACGGCGGTTCGGTTTCGCCTCGAGTACGCAACGGATCGGACGTTGACGGAAGTCTATCGCGATAGCATCATGGCGATCTATCGCACTCCGGACCCCGCGCCGTATTTATCGGCGGCCGGCTGCCGGCTATACGTCGAGACTCGAGACGAAGCGCGGTCGCAATGCGCAACGCGATCGACGCTCGTTCGGCTCGAGACCTTCATGCCCGGCTGGCATGCAACGGTCAACAGCCGGGGCGTTCCCATCGTCGAGAAAGATCCGCTCTTTCAGGCTATCTCCTTGCCTGCGGGGACTGCGGACATCCAATTTAGCTTTGAGCCGCCGTACGAGCGTGTCGGGTTCGGTTTGCTGGCGCTCGCGCTCGCGTTGCTCGTAGCCGATGGGCTGCTCGCGGTGGTTCGACGCCGGCGAGAGGCATTGGGCTGAAACGAGCGGCTCGCCGTTCCCGCTTGCGCAGAACGCGTGGAGGGATTCGATCGGAGGTGAGGGGTATTGCTTCGGTATGCGTCGCAGGCGTGACGATTCGGACTGCTGCGGCAGCACTCCAGTCGATCGATCCGATTCGGCCCTCTCCAGTGTTAGCATGTCAGAACGATCGTTCGGGTTACCTCACGCCGTATGACCTTACTTGCTAGAGCAGACATGCTCGCTCGGCCCCAGCTGCGTAGGTACGGAGACTTCATCGATGCCCGACATTCCCGAGGCTTTTACGTACGAGGGTACGGAGCTTCTCGTTCTCAGTGAACAGCTCGTTAATTACAATAAGGTTATCGCAAATCTCGTTGCCGCGCACGTTCGGTCGGGAGATCGAGTACTCGACTTTGGGGCGGGTGTCGGCACGCTCACGAGAGTCGTAGCGAAACGCATCGGAAAGATGGAGTGCGTCGAAATTGATTCGCGTCAGCGTGCAGTTCTCGAGCAACAGGGCTTCCATTGTTATCCCTCGCTCGAGGACGTTCCACGCGAATCGTTCGATGTCGTGTATTCCAGCAACGTACTCGAGCATATCTTCGACGATGTCGATGCGCTTCGCCGGCTTCGGATGGCGTTGCGTCCCGGTGGCAGGATCGTCTTGTATGTCCCGGCCTTCCAGTCGCTCTACACCGCCATGGACGCCGCGATCGGGCACCATCGACGTTACGACGTGCCGACATTGAGAACGCGCATGATCGAAGCCGGATTCGACGTTCGAGAGGCGTACTACGTCGACTTGATCGGTTACGTAATCAGCTGGATCTTCAAGCGCGTTTCAAATAACGTTGATGCGGTGAACGCGACAACGTTGAAGATCTACGACACGTTCGTCTTTCCGCTAAGTCGAGTTCTCGAGCGCCTTCGAAAGCCGTTATTCGGAAAGAATGTGTTCGCCGTCGGCACGCGTAGCGCCGACTGACGGATCCGTAACGTTCGAGTCGTCATCCGCCGTCGTCCATGGCCGGATCGCCCGCGTCGGTACGCATGCCGGGCTGATCGTCGAAGCGGCTCGATACAATCGCTACTCCCGCGCGGAGCGGGAACCGGGCCGTAGCCTCGAGGGTGGCGAGCGGGCTACGACGCTGAAGCGCAGCGCTACGGGAAAGACGGCGATGGCGAGACTGTCTGTCGTGAGGACGGCGATCTGCAGCTGATTCGGTCCAATTCGTAGCGGCTCGGTTGGAATATCGATCCGATAGCCCGTCGAGAGCGCCGCGGCGGATACGAGCGCTTTCGCGACGTCTGGCCGAGGAACCAAATAGCCGGCCGTTTCATTCTCACGGATCTTGCCATCGAGGATGGCGATCAATTTCGCTCCCCTCGCTCGCGTCTGCGGATCCGCGCACCAACCGACGAGGCGGATCGTCGCGCCGCGCGGGATATCTTCGTCCTGCACGAACGGCCGCATCCGGTCGTTGATGATCACGCTTGCGACGTCGATGTTGCCGAGTGCCGGTTGCACGATCGGTGGCAGGTCGTCGAGTTCGAGCTGATCGAGCTCGGGGACGGCGAACCGACTCGTTCCACCATAGGCCACGTGCTTCGGTATAAAGACCGTCGGCCGCGCGATCTCCGTGCCGACGAGGGCGGCGATCATCGCCGCGAGCACGATCCTTTGAAAAGTCATCGCGCCGACACGGCCGGTTCGACGAGCGAGCGTAGCGCATCGCGCGCGGCCGCCCACGTGTAATGCCCGCGGACGTACCGGCGGCCATTCATTCCGAGGGTTCGCGCGTGCCCGAATAAGGACGTGCGTGCGAGCTGCACGAACTCGGCCTCGGTCGCATACCAGAGACCCGCGTTCGCGCGGCGGCATTGACCAACGACGACCGCGGACGCGCCGTTCGCGAGGATAGGCGTTCCGACGGACCACGCCTCGAGCGCGGCGAGCGAAAGGCTCTCGTATGCGGACGGGACGCACACGATCGTCGCGGCTGCCAGCGCGTTCCATTTCGTGCGTTCATCGACGCGGCCGAGTGTGAGAACGCCCTCGCTCGATGCGATCTGCATCCCGATCGGTCCGATGAGCGCGAGCGTACGCGATGCTGGAGCTGCGCTCTGGAGCTTCGAAAAATAGGCGACGAGCTCGTCCGTCCCTTTCGCGGGTTCGACGCGACCGATGCACACGAGCAGATCGCCGACGATCGCGTGCTCGGCTCGAAAGGCGCCCCCGTCGACGACCGGCGAATCGATGCCGATGGCGAACGTGACGGCCGATTTATTGCTGACGGCCGGAAAGCGCTCCTCCACGAGCGCGCGCTCCTCGGGCGAGACGAACGCGAAGGCCGAAGCCTGTCCGAATATCGTCCGAAAAAGCCCGACATCGAGCATCCACTCGTCGTGCGCGAGCGGGACGAGAATCGCGCGTTCGGCGACGAGCGGTAGGCCGAGCGCCGTCGTCGCGTACAGATACGAGAAGAAGAAGATCCGATCGTAGTTTGAGCCGTGACGCGCGAGATACGTAAGAAGGTCCGGCGCCACCGGACCCTGCGCGCGCATCCAAGCTTCCTGATCGGAGCGCGTGCTCGCACCGTTCGCGATGCGCTTCGAGAGACGATCGAACGTCCCGACGTCGCGACCAATCGGAACAGAGAAGCGCCGCGCCGTGACGCCGCCGATCGTCGTCGGACCCGGCACGTATTCGTCCGCCCAGGTGCGCGTGTCGCGTGCGCACGTCGTGAGGATCTCGACATCCCAGTCGTTCGACATCTGTTGCGCGAGCTGCAGGCACAAGCTCTCGGCGCCGCCCGCGATGTCTTCGCCGCAGCGCTGCACGACGAAGGCGACGCGCGGTCGTCGCGTCACGCGGACTCCGACCGCAGCGCGTAAATGCGACCGGACGCGGCGCCGAGCAACAGCCACCAGAACCCGCCGACCTTCGGGAAAAACGTCAGCACGTCGAAGATTTGGTGCGCGGCGAACCCGATCGTCGCGGCGCCGATTCCGAGCAAGAGCGTCGAGCGCGGTGCGTCGCGCAGGCAGAGCACGATCCCGCTCACGATCGTCCACACGACGGCGAAGAAGAGGGCGAGGCCGCCTTCGGCGAGCGACTGAAGGTAGAGGCTGTTCGCGTGCGTCCGGATGCCGATGAGCCCCGCGCGCGGCGTGAGGAGCTCGAAGTTTCCGGCGCCGATCCCGAGCGCGGGATCGAGCTTCCAGAGCGTCACGGCGGCCGACCAGAGTTCGCTGCGCGTGCCGAGGCCGTTGTCGCGTGCCACCTCACCGACGGAGAAGAAGCGCTGCAGAACGCCGAGCCGCGCTGCGCCGAGCGCGAGCGCGGCGGCGAGCGCGGCGCCGCCGGCGAGGACGCGCGTCGAGATCGGCGAGCGGCGGCCGTGCAGCAGCAGCACGAGCGCGATCCCGACGACGACGCCGAGAAACCCCGAGCGCGAGAGCGTCAGGACGTCCGTGACGATCGCGAGGACGAGGACGGCCGCAGTAATGCGGTACGATCGGTCGCGCGCGAGGACGCTCGCGAGGAGAATCGGAACCGCGAGCCCGAGGTAGCCCGCGAGCTGATTTGGTCCTTCGAGCGCGCCCGCGATGCGCGGCACGTCGTGGCCGCCGATCACGACCCCCGACGGCGAGCCCGTGACGTATTGCGCGAGCGCGGTGAGGCACACGAGCCCGGCGGCGACGACGACGCTCGTTCGGACCACTGCCTCGTCGTCGCGACTGCCGATCGCGAGCGCGGCTACGGCGAACGAGACGGCGTACTCGATCGACTTGAGCACCTCGCGCGCGGTCGCGTCGATGTACGTCGCGGGGATTGCGGTAAGTGCGGTGACGATGATGATCGCACATGCGCCGCCGATCAGCGGCCGCGTGTAGGAATCGCGTAGGGGCGCGAGCGAGACGCGCCGCGCGATGAGGGCGATGACGACGCCGATGAGCGCCGCCTTCGGCAGCGTGATGTCGGTCGGACCGATCGCGTGCGGCCATTCGAACGGATCGAGGACGAGCAACGCGGCGATCCCGAGTGCGGGCCGCCGAAATGCGACGTAGCCGACGAGCGCCGCGACCACGAGAAACGCCACCGCCGATCCGACGCCGAGCGGCACGCGCTGCGCGGCGACGACGTGGATCGCTCCCACGAGGCCGTTAGGCCCCGGGCCACGCGGGGATGTTCGCATCGGCGAGCAGCGGCGCGCGCTGATCCTTCAGCGAGACGCGCGGCTCGCCGACGAGCGGCCACTCGATCGCGAGCCCGGGATCGTTCCAGCGGATCGCGCCCTCGCTGGTGGGATCGTACGGCGCACCGTGCTTGTAACTGAAGACGACGTCGTCGGTGAGCGCGATGAAGCCGTGCGCGAATCCGGCTGGGATGTAGAGCTGCCGGTGATTAAATTCCGAGAGATAAAAGCCTTGCCAACGTAAGTGCGTCGGCGACGTCGAGCGGATGTCGACGATGACGTCCCAAATCTTGCCGCGCAGCACCTGTACGAACTTCGACATCTTGAAGTCGTAATGCAAGCCGCGGACGACGTTGCGCGCGGACGACGAGACGCTATCCTGATAGAACGTGTCGGTCAGGCCGACGGCGTTGTATTTCGCGATCGAATACGTCTCCTTGAAGAAGCCGCGATCGTCTTCGTACACGTCGGGCACGAAGATCTTCGCCGCGTCGAACATCGTATCGATCGTGGTAACCGCCATACTACGACGCTTCGGTGGGTTCGAGTGTCGGCCTCCGCTCGACGAGTGACGCGACGACGGCATCGACGCTCGCCGTCGCGCTGAAACGCTCGCGTGCGAGCCGCTGCTTCGCGATCACCGCCTTCCGCGTCGTCGCGTCGGTTGCGAGGATCTGCGCGAGCACGGCGACGGCGAAGAGGTCGCTGCGGTCGTGGAGCAGCAGTCCGGAATCGCCCGCGATCTCGCGCGACGTCGCCGTCGCGGCGGCGAGGATCGGGACGTCGAACCACATCGCGCGCAGGAGTTCGAGGCCGTAGCCCTCGCGTCGATCGAGCGAGATGAAGACGTCGGCGGTGCGAAAGACCGCTTGTGATTGTGGACCGGAGAGTTCGCGCGCGATCAGCACGCGATCCTCGATCTCGAGGCGACGCACTTCGGTGTAGAGATGCGCGAAGACGCGATCGTCGATCTCGCCGCTGCCGACGATCGAGAGCCGAGCCTCGCGCTCGAGCGTGAGGTAGTTGAGGAACAGGATCAGCAAATCGTCGCAGTCGTCCTTCGCGATGATCGGTCCGGCGTACAGCAAGTGCTGTTTGCCGTCACGCAGCGCTCCGACGAGCGAGAGGTCGGGCTGTTCGTCCCAGCTTCGCGGATCGACGCAGATCGGAAGGAACGGTGCCGGGACGCCTGCGACCGCGAGCGCATCGCGCACCGCCGGTGCGGCCGCGTACGCATCTCGCGCCGAACGTGCCGTCGCTTCGCGAGCCGGTTCATCGATCGAACGCAACGCCGAATCGACCGCATGATAGATGACGATCTCGGCGTCGCCCCATCGGCCGGCGTCGCGCTTCGCCGTCATGTGTCGGATCGTTACCAGACCGCCCGGCGAAGCGTTCCCGAGAGGGTCGTCGAGTACCGCGATCCCACGCGCCGCGAGCGATCGCGCGAGCGCATCGGCATAGTACCGGGCGCCATGCGGGAGGCCGTCCGCGATCGTCTGCACGACGCACAGCGGCTCCATGGCCGCCGCAATCGGCGTGGACGCGAAGATTTCGTCGTACCGTGCGATCACCGACGGCCACGCGCTGACGGTCTCGGCGTAGGATCGGCCGAGCCGCCCCATTCGATCGAGCTCGTCCGCTGCGGTGTACTCGATGCGCTCGAGCGCAGCGGACCATGCCGCCGTCGTGTCGGCGGTGAAGCCGCCGCCCGAGCGCTCGACGGCGGTTGCCGTCGGCAGACATCCCGTATGCACGACGACCGGCCGGCCGGCGAGCCACGACTCGTAGATGACGCGCGAGAAGCTCTCGCTCGTGCTCGGCTGCACGAGCGCACGTGCGTGCTGAAGGAGCGCGCGCTTCTCGGCCTCGCCGACCGGCCCGAGATCGACGATTCCTTTCGCGACGTCGCCGTACGAGACGGGCCGTTCGCCCGCGAGCACGAGCCGCAACGGCGACGCCGCTTGCCGCCGCCGGAATTCGCCGAACGCGCCGACGAGCATCGGCACGTTCTTCCCGGCATCCTGACGCCCGAGATACAGCACGTATCGCTCGCGCGATGGGACGAACGAGCCGACGTGACCGGGAATCGGTGCGTCCTGCGAGGGCACGTCGATGCCTTCGCCGACGACGCGCGACTTCGCGAGAATGCCGGGGCCGAAGAGACGCGACGCGAGCGCGAGCTCGCCCTCGCTGTTGAAGAGCAGGCCTCTCGCGGCATGCGCGACGGCCGCGACGGCCGGTAGATACGCATACGGCTCGTCGTGGAGGCATGGCTGGAGATATGCCCGGTCGGCCACGATGGGCAAGCCGGAGAGCGTCGTCGCGTAAAGATACGGCAGGAAGAGGACGTGATCGTAGACGGCGCCTTCGGCGACGAGGTGCGCGTCGAGCGATGGGCTCGAGATGTTGTGCTCGCTGAAGATCCGCGCGTCGTCCTCGCCGATCGGGCTGACCGACGGGTGGAGATCGCTCGGCCGAAGCCCCAGGAGGATCGAATTGACCCGCTCGAACGCGCGTCGATCGCGCGGCGCGACGCGAAATCGCCTGACGGTCAGCGGCCCGAGCCGCGTCGTTCCCGCGCGCAGCGCATTGCGGCCCCAATCTTCATTCGCGCCCGCGGAGCACGTCGTGAGGACGGTGACGTCGTGACCGCGGCGCGCGAGCTGATGCGCTAGCTGCCACGCCTGCTGCTCCGCACCGCCGCGGAGATGCTCGCCGAACCAGGGCGTGACGATCGCGACGCGCGGCGCCGCGGCTCGCGCTGCGTCAGCGATCAACGACGGCGTCGGCCTCGATCGCGCGACGCCGCAAAGTCTCGACGTCGGCCCGCAGCGCTTCGATCTGCTCGATCAGTTGCCGACTCAGGTGCACCTGCTCGCGCAGCGCGCGGACGAGCGCCTGATTGACGTGCCGTTGGTCCTTGAAGAGAAACGAAAGCATTGCGAGGCTGATCTTGCGGACCGCGCCGATGCTGAACGGAAACGTCGCACCGAGATGCGACGGCCATTGCGTTCGAATCTGCGATTTCTGATCCGCGATGTTCGCGTGCGCTTCGACCGCATTGAGGTAGACGTTCGAGCGCAGCGAAAAGGCGTTGATCGGGACGTGCCCCTCCGGACGGTTTCGGACTTCCGAGACGCGCGTGCGCAACCGTTCCATCAGCTCATCGACGTCGACGTCGTCGTTTCCCGATTCGATCACCACCCGGGCTTCGCGGCGGCCGCGAGCATCTCCTAACAGGTTGCGGAATTTCGCGACGAAACCGTCGTCAAATCAAGGTTTGCGAAGGCCTTAGCCCCGTCTTCGGCCGTTTTTGGTCTGTTCGCTTGATTCGCCGAGCTCTTTTCTCGAATTTGCGCATGACGATTCCGTCGTCATGCGGCGGCTTTCATGATGTTACGGATGCGAACGATGTTGTACGCGGCCATCGCGAACGTGAAAACAGCCGAGACACGAGCGTGACCGCGAACTTTTACCTTTCGTATCGTTCCAACAACCTTCGCCCAGCCGAACACCTCCTCGACCCGCTTTCGCTTGCGCTGACTAATCTCGTAGCCCTCATGGCGAGTCGTGCGGCCATCGATCGCGCTGCGCCGTCGCGTCGTATTCTGGGCGA
>JAABUX010005857.1_pt1 | contig 14921 bp, 16 predicted proteins | sample 5561851 | NCBI WGS metagenome assembly JAABUX01 (sample SAMN10711883, study PRJNA513361) | rock metagenome | isolation source: Antarctica rocks | place: Antarctica: Victoria Land, Richard Nunatak red sandstone | collected 2016-01-03 | reverse complement strand
ATCCCGATCTTTCCCGGTGAGGCCCAGAACGCTTTGACACCGGCCCCGACGAGCCCGAGTGCGGACGACGTGCCGACGCTCATCCACGAGGTTGCGGGCTTCACGAATTCCGAGAGTCCGCGCGTGACGCGACCGAACGGCACGTCGTACGTGGCGCTCGTGTAGGTAAATTTCGGTGCGAGCGCGAGCGCGAGCCGCGTCTGGTTTTCTAGCCAATGCGCGTGCATTTCGCAGCGTAGCGTCGTCTCGCCCGGAGCGAGGGACCAGTCCTGGCGAATCGTCGACGTCCCGTACGTCAGCCAGACGCGTAAGACGCTGCGCACGTTCCCACGTTCCATCACGTGCATCTTGCTGACCACCGCTTCGCCTGCAACGTCCTCGTCGCGAACGGGAATGCCGTAACGGCCCCACGAGTCGGCGTGATCGGTGAAGACGACGAGTTTGGCCGCTTCGCGTAGCAATTCGCGACCGCTCGCATCGACGATCGACGACGGTTGGCCCGTGCGATCGTCGAACGTGACCGTCATTTTGTCGTTGCGTAATTCGCGCGAGAATACGGGCGCCTCGCGCGAGACGGTGATGCCCGCAACTTTGCGAAAATGAACGGTCGCATAGCCGAAAGCGGGAGCACGCACGCGCGTGACGAGCGGATAGATGGTGTCGGAGAAGAGGCCATCGTCGGCGCCCGCGATCTGCAGCGGCAACGCCGCGCCCGACGCATCGAATGCGGCCGTTGGCACGTCGCGTAGCGTGTAATCGGCATCGTGCGAGAACGAACCGGCGCCGACGATCTGGACGACCGGCACGTCGACCTCGCGCTCGAGGGGGTTGAAGACGGCGACGACATATGCGGCGGGATCGGTATGCGGCATGCGGTCGACGATGCGCTCGAGCGTGCGCATCGCGGTTCGGCGTACGCCCGTTACGACGGCGTCGAGTTCCTCGCGTGCTGCGACCATGCTCTCTTGCGCGGCGGTGCCCGAAACCGTGTCGTGATGGCAGCGCGCGAGCACGGTCTGCCACGCCTCCGAAAGGTCGGGCGGCGAGGCGGAGCTCGACGTCGCGAGGTGCCACATCACGTCGTAGCGTTCGGCATCGATCACGGCGCGTTCGGCGTTCGCGAGCGCGCGCTTGTAGTTGCCCGCGTTCACGTACGAGCCCACGAGGTCGCCTTCGAGTTCGCCGTGCAGGTGTTGCGAAGCCAAGGTTTCTTTCGCGAAGAAGTCGTCGACGCGCGTCATCTTCAAACTGACCGCGTTGCTCGTTTTGCGATACGCTTGGATCGAGCGCATCGCCGCGCGCGATGGTCCGCCGCCGTGATCGCCGAGCCCGAAGACGACCAGCGGCGGATCGCCCGAAATCTTGAGCGCCGCGAGTTCCTCGAGTTTCTTGGGCACGTCGTTGGAGCCGTTCCAGAGCGGCAGTTTGTAGGCCGCGATCGTCGCGGAGCCGAGACCCTGCCACAAAAAACGCGTCGGTGGCGGCGTCGAGCCGTCGGCAAACTCGCCCCGCTTGAGCACGTAGCCCGTCATGCCTTGCGCGCGTAAGATCGTCGGGAGATTTGCCGACGATCCGAAGCTGTCGGGTAAGAACGCGATCGTCGAGCGTATGCCGAACGAGCGCTCGAATTCGGCCTGTCCGTAGACGGCCTGACGCATCAGCGATTCGCCGGAGGGAATGTTCGTGTCGGCTTCAACCCACCAGCCGCCGAGCGGCTCCCACTGCCGCCGCGCGACCGCGGCTTTGATGCGGTTGAAGAGCGCGGGATCGCTCTCGCGCACCCATTTGTAATGCAGCGCGCTCGTCATCGAGAATTTGAGTTCCGGAAATTCTTCGAGAATGCCGAGGACCGATCGAAACGTGGAGTGCGCTTGCTGCTCGCCCTCTTGATACGGCCAGAGCCAATCGGGATCGACGTGCGAGTACGTCGCGAGATAGACCAGCGGCGACTCCGCGGCCGCGCGCACGCGCACCGGCGATGCCGTCGCGAACAAGCCGAAGGCTCCGACGACACGCAAGAATGACGAACGATCGAACACGCCGATCGACCTTCCGCGTCGCGTGTAAGATATCTTACGAACGCGTCGCTGCGGCTTCGCTATGATGCGCGCGTATGCTGTCGCTCGACCTCGTTCACCGGCGCGTGCGCGCTGCGACATTCGCACTCGCGGGCGCTCTCACGTACGCGCTCGTCGCGAGCCCGCGACCGGTCTGCGCTGCGCCGTTGTCCGCTGCGGCGCGCGTGCCGATCGATGCGGCGTTCGCCGCCCTCGCCAAGGGCGACGGCGCTGCATTTGCGCGCGCCTTCGCACCGCGGGCGACGATCTTGGACGAGATCTCGCCGTTCGTCTTCGCCGGCGACGACGCTGCGGGCGTGTGGTTCGCGCGGCTCGCACGCGTCAACGCCGACAACGCCATCACGGGGGAACGCGCGATCCCCGCCGCGCCGCGCGCGGGCAGCGTGGAGGGCGATGCCGCCTATGCGGTCGTGCCGGTGCGCATCGCGTACCGCCAGCGTGGGCGTACGATCGTTGAAAACGGGGCTTGGACCTTCGGACTGCGGAACGCTCGCGGAGCATGGAAGATCGTCTCCGCCGCCTTTTCGCCGGCGACGTCGTAGCGTGGGTTGCGGGCGGCGGCATCGTCGGCTTCGCGCTCGCGCTCGGGACGCTCGCGACGCGCGACGGCGGGTCGGTGTGGACCGTCGCGCTGCAGGCGTCGCTCGTCGCGTGCGGGGCGGTGGGTGCGACGGCGATGTGGCGACGCAGCGGAACGAGCGCGCTCGTGCTCGTCGTCGCCGTCGGCGTGCTCGCGCGCGCCGTCCTCGTTCCGTGGCCGCCGTTTCAGTCGAACGATATCTACCGGTACGTGTGGGACGGACGATTGCTCGTAGCGGGCATCGATCCGTACGTCGTCGTGCCTTCGGCGGCGAGTCTGCACGCGTGGCACGCGGGGGACTGGCTCTACCCGTTCATCGATTGGCGCGACGTGCCGACGCTCTACCCGCCGGTCGACCTGGCTCTCTACACGCTCGGTGCGATCGCGGGGGATCCGCTACGAAGCGTCGTGCCGCTCAAATGCCTGCTGCTCGCAGGCGATTTTACGACGATCGCGCTGCTCGCATTGACGCTGCGCTCGCGCGGTTTGCCCCTCGGCCGCCTCGCCGTCTATGCGTGGAATCCGCTCGCGATCGTGGAGTTCGGCCTCAACGGACACGAGGAAGGCGTGGCGATCGCATTTCTCGTTGCGACCATCGTGGCGTTTCGGCGCGATCGAACGTATCTGGCGAGCTTGGCGCTCGCGGGCGCGGTCTTGAGTAAGCTCTATCCGCTCGCCTTCGTGCCCGCGATTTTCGCGCGACGCGCGCTCGTGGGGCCCGCGCTCGCGTGCCTCGCGCTCGTCGCGCTCGCGTACGCGCCGTTCGTTGCTTGGAATCGCGACGTCGTCGGCTTCTTGCACGCCTTCGCGTTCGTTCACCACTTCAACGACACGCTCCACCACGTTGTCGGAACCGCCGGCGCAGCGGCGATTTTGCTCGGTGCGGTCGCGATCGCCGCGATCCAACGCGCGCGCGGCTTGCGCGCCGTCTCGATCGTGCTCGCGCTCGAACTCGTGTATCTGCTCGTCTCGCCCAACGTGTATCCGTGGTACGTCGTCGTCTTCGCCGCGCTCGTGCCGCTCTTTTTCGATCCTTTCAATCGCCCCATGCGACCGCTCGCGCTCGCGTTGCTCGCGTGGACGGCGCTCGCGCCGCTCGCGTACCTCGCGCCCTGGTGGCAGCCGGCCGATTCGCCGGCGAACGTGTTCGCGCTTGCGATCGAATACGCGCCGCTCGGGATCGCCGCACTCGTCTACGCGCGACGCGATTGGCGTCGCGTCGCGGCCTTGCTCGGGATCGCCGCGCTTCCGGGCTGCGCGTCGCCCGCGAACGCAGCCGCCTCGCCGCCGCGCGGCGCAACGTTCTACGCCGCAAATTGTGCGCTCTGTCATACGCCGACGGCGACCTCGTTCGTCGGGCCCGACCTCACGCACGTCGCGGCGCGCCGTTCGCGTGCGAGCTTACGCGCGCATATCGCGACCTCGGTGCCCGGCGGCACGACGTTCTCGCCCGCGACGGTCGACGCGCTCGTCACCTACCTCACCGCCCTCGACACCACGACTCGCGCGCGTTCGCGTGCGATCCACGAAAGGCTCACGACACGATGAACTCACTCGCCCTCGGCGCATTGCTCGCCGTCGCCCTCACGGCTCCCGCGATCGCGCAAGAGACCGGCACCGTTACCGGCCGCATCACCTCCGGCGGGAAAGCCGTGCCCTTTGCGGTCGTCATCGCCGACTACACCGGCGCGAACGTCGCAGCACGCGCCGACAAAGACGGTCACTATACGCTCGCGGGCGTGCCGACGGGAAATCACGATATCTTCTCGTTCGCCGATGGCGGCTACATCTACGATCACGGCGGCTTTCCCAAGATCGGTGCCGGCACGAACGATCACTCGCGTAACCTCGTGCATCTCGCTTCGACTCCGTACGCACCGACGGTTTCCGCGGTGAAGTGGGCCGCCACGTCGGGGGAACCCGGCGCATCGCTCGCGGTGAGCGCCGCATGGAAAGCGCACGATCACGTCGGCATCTCCGACGAGCTCTTCGCCTACGTGCCGGAGTTCGATCATCCCGCGCGGTTCGGCGTGGGACAAACGCATCGCGGCAAGAATCCCGACGGCACCTACACCGCGCATCTCGCGATCCCCAAAGACGCGAAGCCCGGAACGTATACCGCCTACATCTTCGGAGCGTCGGAAGCGTGCTACACGACCGTCGACTGGCCGCAGCAGAAGATCGTCGTGAAGTAAGGACCGTGTGAAGATCGTCGTCGTGATTCCCGCGCTCGACGAGGCGGACGCGATCGCAGCCGTGATCGCGGCGATCCCGACCGATCTGCAATGCGAGGTCGTCGTCGTCGACAACGGCTCGACCGACGAGACGGCGGCGCGCGCACGTGCTGCGGGAGCGACCGTCCTGCGTGCGGATCCGCCGGGCTACGGCCGCGCGTGCCGTTGCGGTGCGGAGCGCGCGCGCGCCGTAGGAGCGGGCGTCATCGTCTTTCTCGACGGCGATTTCAGCGACGATCCCGCCGACATGAGCGCGCTCGTCGCGCCGCTCGTCGCGGGCGAGGCCGATCTCGCGATCGGCTCGCGCTTGCGCGGGGGGCTCGCGGCGGGCGCGATGCCGTGGCACCAGCAGGTCGGCAATCGACTCATCGCCGCGGCATTACGGCCGCTGTACGGTCTTTCGCTCACCGACCTCGGACCGTTTCGCGCGATTCGCGCGGACTTCTACGCGCGTCTCGAGATGGGCGAGATGACCTACGGGTGGCCCGTCGAAATGGTTGCGAAAGCAGCTCGAGCGCACGGGCGCGTGCGTGAGATCTCCGTCTCGTATCGCCCGCGTATCGGCCGCTCGAAAATCAGCGGCACTGTTCGTGGGACGATCGGAGCGACGTATTTCTTGCTGACGCGAACGCTGTTGTACGCCCGCTGGCGCGCGCGTGCCTGACCCGGGTCGCGAAGTCGTCGTCGTCGCCAAGCATCCCGAAGTCGGCCGCGTCAAGACGCGACTTGCAGCCGGGATCGGTGAACGCGCCGCCTTCGATCTCTACGTCGCCTTCATCGACGACATCGTCGCGCGGTTCGGCTGCGAACAAAGGCGCGACCACGATTTTGCCATCGCTTTCACGCCGCCGGACGCGCCCTTCGATGCGCGCGGCGCGCGCGCGTTCGCGCAAGAGGGTTCGACGCTGGGCGCGCGCCTGCTCGCGATCTTCGCGCGGCGATCTCCGCACCGTGCGCTCAAGACGCTCGTGATGTCGAGTGACTCCCCGCACGTCGAGCCTGCGTGGATCGCGCGCGGATTCGACGCGCTCGATCGCGTCGACGTGGTGCTCGGCCCGTGCGACGACGGTGGCTACTGGTGCGTCGCGATGCGCGAACCGCACGACATCTTCACCGGTGTCGCGATGAGCACGCCACACGTGCTCGCGCAGACGCTCGATCGCGTGCGCGCGCTCGGCCTCGCGTACGAATTGCTACCGACGACGTTCGACGTCGACGAGGTCGTCGATCTTGCGCGATTGCACGATGCCGTCGCCGCCGACCAAAGCGGCTTGCCCGCGACCGCGCGCGCGCTCGCCGCACTCGAGCGGCGCCACGTCGACGCGCTACCGCACGTCGCGCACGTCGCGACGCACGATGGTCGCGCGTTCGAGCTACACGATCGGTAAGTGAATGCGTTCGACGAGCCTCGCGTCGAGCCCGAACGTGCGCCCCGCGCGGCTCGCCGCGACCGCGACGCACACGACGATGAGGCTGAGATACGTCCACGGCCATTCCGCGCCGTACGTGGCGAGGAAGATGTTGAAGAGAAAGAACGCGCCGCCGATTGCGACCAGTGGCGTGAAGAGGCCCAGCAGCAGCAGGACGCCCAGCGACAATTCGGCGACGAGTTGGAAGGGCGCGAAGACGGCACGCGCGGGCAACAGCACGTTCGTGATGAAGGCGGCGTACGGGCCGATCGGATTGTGGCTTTGCGGATAGGCCGCGGTGAAGAAGTGCTGCAACCCATCGGGCGTGTAGAAGCCTTTCTGAAGATTCGCGAACCACGTCGTCAGAAAGATGACGCCCATCATGATGCGCAGGACCGCGAGCCAGCGGTGTGAGGTGGTATCCATGCGTGCTCCCGTGAGTTGGAAGTGAAGAGATGCCGAACGTAACATTGATGACGGCCGACCGCGCGCCGTTGACCGCGAAGCCCTATTTCGCTGCGGGGGACGTGAGCCCGATCGTCGCTGCACTCGCGCTCGTGCCGGAGTTCTTGACCGCCGCGTTGCCGCTGCTCGGAACGGTGCTGGGCGATTCGTCGCTGCCCGAGCGCTGGAAAGAAATTGTCGTCTTGCGTGCGTCGGCGAAGAACGGGTGTCGGTATTGCATCGACGCGCACACCGTGGTCGCGCGTGAAGCGGGTCTCACGCCCGCAGAGACGGCGGCGCTTCGACTCGAAGCAGCGTATCCGGAAACCTTCGACGCGCGCGAACGCGCGATCGGCGATTTCACGGACGCTCTCTGCGATCGGCCGGCGGAGGCCGTCGCGTTTCTGCGTCCGTACTTCGAAGACTATCAGATCGTGGAGCTCGTCACCGTCGGCTCCCTTACGATCATGCTCAACAAATTCGCGACGTCGCTCGGTCTGCCCACGAGCGCCGCAACCGAAGCATTTTTGGGAAACGAAGGATTGGTGACCGCATGAGCGCGATCGGTTCTGCCATCGAAAAGGGCCTCGTCGGCGGGCGCCTCTGGCTCTACAGTAACTATAATTGCAACCTCGCGTGCACGTACTGCTTGACCGAATCGTCGCCGGCAGCCGCCAAACGACATCTCGATCGCTCGCTGATCTCGAAGATCGCCGCCGGCGCCGTCGCCGAAGGCTTCACGTCGTTCGGCGTGACGGGCGGCGAGCCGTTCATGCGGCCCGACATGGTCGAGATCTTACTCGAGCTGCAGGCGCATCTGCCGGTTCTCGTCCTTTCGAACGCGACGCTCTTCACCGGACGGGTGCTCGAGGACGTGCGGCGGCTCGCCGGGACGCGCGTCGCGATTCAAATTTCGCTCGACAGCGCCACGCCGCAAGAAAACGACGAGATGCGCGCACCCGACAATTTCGCGAAGGTCGTCGAGGCGATTCCAAAACTCGTCGCGGAGGGCATTGCGGTGCGCATTGCGACCACGGGCGGCAATCGCACGCCGGAAGAAGATGCGGCGCTCTGCGAGCTGCACCGTTCCTTCGGCATCAGCGACGACGATCACATCGTGCGGCCGATCATCCATCGCGGTCGTGCGGCCAGTAACGAACTCGGCGTCGTCGCGACCGCCCACGATCTACCGGCCGAGTTGACTGTGACGGTGGACGGCGCGTTTTGGACGCCGTTCGGTCCGACGGTCCGCGACGGGCGACTCGATACCGACTTGCTCCTGGCGCGCACGACCTATCCGCTGGACGTGCCGATCGCCGCAATGTTGGAAATCGCCGGAGCGAAACCGGCCGGCGGAGATTCGCTGCTCAACATTCGTTGAGCCTAAGCGTCGGCGTCGCGTCGCGACGCCATCACCGACGGACGCTTGCGCAGCGTCACGAGCGCGAGTCGTTTGGGAAGCGAACCTTCTTCGAACGTCTCGTGCGCGATGGATTCGAACGGCGCGCAGAATCGCGTCAGGCACGTGTCGGAAAAAAAGCGGATCAGGTCGCCGTCGACGTCGCGCAAGCCCGCGACGGGTCGACCTGCGCTAGCATCGGGGTCGCCCGTCGTGCGCACGCTGAAGACGATCGTGCCCGCGTCGCGTAGCACGCGACGCGATTCGGCGAAGAGCCCGTGCAATTCGTCATCGGAAAACGCCATATTGTGGGCCATGTGCGCGAAGACCGCATCGAACGTGGCTTCGGCGAACGGCAGAACGTCGCGCAGATCGTGCGTACGCGCGGCGATGCGTCCGAACAGATCCGCTTCGCGCGCGCTCGCATGCAGCTCCTCGATCGCGGGCGACGCATAATCCAGCGCGTCGACTTCGAACGCGCGACGCGCGAAGTATAACGCGTCGCGACCGTGTCCGCAGCCGAGTTCGAGAACGCGGCGTACGCCTGCGCGTGCGAAGGTATCCGCGGCCCGCACCGCGGCGAAACTCGGCGCGACCCCGAAACGTCGCGGCGTTTCGTATTCGCGTTCCCAATGGCGCCGTTGTGCGTCGAGCAACGCTCGAGCCTCTGCATCGCTTCAAATCACGTTGCATGAAATTCGGCGCTCGCTCGCGACTCGCCTCGAAGAAACGATGCCGCGTCGCGCGTGCGCGCGTATGCCGTTCGGTGTAAGCGGGCTTACGGATCGCGCTGGTCGTTTCGTGTTAGGCGGCGCGATGCGCGGTGCGCTGCGCGGGCACGGCAAACGTTCGCAAACGGCCGTCGCGCAGCGAGAAGAAGTGAATGCTCGGGGCGCGCAGCGACGACGTGGCGGTGGCGACCGCGATCGCACGGGCGCACGCGACGCGTTGCGCATCGCCCGCGAACGCTTCGATGCGCACGACGTGCGGCGCGCCGTAACGATCGACGAGCGCGACGTCGCCTGCGTGCGGTGTCGGGCGAAAACGGCCGACGGGAACGCGTAACAAACGGCGCGCGAGTTGTGACTGCGCGAAGCTCGTCGACGCGCGCATCGTCGCACTCGCGAGTTCGAGCCGGCCGACGGCATCGAGCGAAAGCGTTTCGCGGGCGAGCGCGCGATCGAGCATTCCCAGCGCCACGTTCGCGATATCGCGGACGTCGGGCGCGCGATCGTGCGCGACCCGCACCGCGAGCGTTTCGCGCGCTGCCGCGCGCACGATCTGCTCGACCAGAGCCGGCGTGCGGCGGATGACTTCCAACCGATCGTTCACGCGCGAGCGTGTCGATGGAATGGCGCGGATGGTCTGACGATCGGATACATGACGGCAGTAGCGTACGATGCGGCTACGCCAGCGTCGTGGCACAGTCGCGGAGCACGCCCGCGACGTAGGTGGTCGCCGCGCTACGGCGTAGCCTCACACACCTCACGTATGGAAGACACGCACGCCGTTTCCGACCCAACCGCCGCGCTCGCCGTCGACGCTGCGCTCGAACTCGCGCCGGCCGTCGAGGGCGCGCCCGAGCCGACGATCGCGCCCGCTGCCGATACGCTCGCGGCACAAATTCCGCAAGACGACACGGTGGCGGCACAAATTTACCACGACGCAAACGCACCGCTGGCGGCGAACCCGCTCGCGGACCGCCCGGACGTGACCGCGATCGACGCGCCGAAAGCCCCGCGCGCGCTGGGCGTCGACCCGGCGGTGGAAGAGCGCCGCAAGCGTGCTGAGGCCCATTGGCAAGCGATCGTCGCTGCCAAGGGAACGCCGGCGACGTTTTCCGCATCCGTGACGAACCCGACCAACGGCGGTCTGCTCGTCGATGTCGGTGGCGTGCGCGGTTTCTTGCCCGCATCGCAAGTCCGCGCGGACGGCGATGCGCCGCTGGCCTCGCTCGTCAAGTCGAAACTCGAAGTCGTCATCATCGACGTCGATCTCGGCCGTCGCCGCGTCGTCGTCTCCAATCGCCGCGCGCTCGAAGCGGCGCGCCGGACCAAACGGAGCGACCTGCTCGAGTCGCTTGTGATCGGACAGACGCACGAAGCGCGCGTCGTCCGCCTCGTTCCCTTCGGCGCATTCGTCGATATCGGCGGCATCGAAGGCCTCGTACCGATGAGCGAACTCGCGCTCGAACGCGTCGAGAAGGTCGAAGATCTGCTCAAAGTCGGCGATACGTTTCCCGCAAGCGTCATCCGCATCGAGGACGGTGGCCGCAAGATCGGCCTCTCGCGAAAGAATGCGTTGCCCGACCCGTGGCGCGATCACGCGAACGTCGTACGGCCCGGCGCGGTGGTCGAGGGGACGGTCGTTGCGAAAGAAGCGGGGCCGCGCGACGCGGGTTTGCGCGTCGAGATCGCGCCGGGCATCGTCGGCAGCATCCGCGATAGCGACGCAAATCCCGACGAGTACGAAATCGGCGAACGCGTCGAGGTCATGGTGAGATTCGTCGATCGCCGCACGCGTCGCATCCGCCTCGGCACGTCGTATGCGTCGCCGGTCCCCGCCGCCAGCGCATCCGGGTTCGCGCCGCTCGGTACGGAGTTGCGTCGCCGGTAACGCCGCCCGCGCCCTGGACGTTACGTGGCTGGGGTTTTGCGAGCGTCCATCTCGCGGACGTGTCGGCGGTTCGTCCGCTCGTCCCGCCGGGCGTGCGAATCGTGTGCGTGGCGCCCGGCAAAACGCTCGCGGCGCTCTATTTCGCTTCGTACAAAGGCGACTCGACGCTCACGTATCGCGAACTCGCGATCGCCGTCGCGATCGTCCATCACGAGAACCGAACGTTCGCCTGGGCGCCGCAGCTCTACGTGGATTCGCCCGCGTCGGTGACGGGCGGTCGCGCGATCTGGGGTCTGCACAAAACGCTCGCCGTCTTCGAGCGGACGCGAACGCGAGCGCGCGTCACGGCGACCGTTCGCGTCGACGGCCACGAGATCGCCACGTTCATCGCGACGAGCGGCGGCCCGAGCCTGCCGCTGGGCACCCGCATTCCGGTGCTCGGCATGCGCGACGGCGTCGCGCTGCCGTTCGTGGCATCGGCGCGAGCGCACGTGCGCTTCGCGAGTGCGACGGTGACGCTGCCGAGCGACTCGCCGTATCGCCACGTCTTCGCACGGCGGGCGTTCGCTGCGGTGCGGTTCGACGAACTCGCGCTCGAGGTGCCCGCGCCGGATGCCTAGCTCGAGTCGCGTACGAATTTCGATGCGCGATACGCATCGATCCACGCTTGCGTCGTGAGCAGCGCGCCGTCGCGGCGCACGATGCGTAGGCGTCCGCGTTGCGCGGCTTTGTAGAGCGCGTCGCGCTCGGGGCCCGTCGCGAACGCACGCAGTTCCGCGAGATCGTCCGTTTCGCCGTGAGCGGCGAGCCGCAGCAGTGATGCGAGCACGCAGCGTGCGAGCAATGTCGCGAGCGGCCACGGATCGCGCATGTCGGCTCGCTGGAGCGCGCGAGCGTACGCGTCCACGTCGCGATCCCGCACGGCAAACGCGGGAAGTCCGCAGCGACGTAGAAGAAGATTAAGGACTAAACGACCCGCGCGACCGTTGCCGGCGGCGAAGGGATGGATGCGCTCGAAGCGGGCGTGTGCGTCGGCGAGCCAGCGGAGTGCGCTTTCCGCCGGCGGCGGCCCGGAACCGAGGCGGTCGACGTAGCCCGCGACATCGCGCGGGACGCTCCAAGCGGGCGGCGCGACCATGCCCGAGGCGAAGGGCGCGAGCGTGCGCGTCCGCCAAGCGCCGGGACCCGCCTCGGGCGTGCCGCGCGTCGCGCGTGCATGGATTTCGACGATCTCGCCGAGCCGCAGGTACGGCTGGCGCGGACCGACGCTCGGCGCGCGCTCGACGAAGCGCGCGGCATCGGCGTAGTCGGCGGCGAGCACGTAGGTGCCGAGCGGCCGGGCTCCGATCGCGATGCCCCGCTCGAGCAACGCGCGAAGTTCCGATCGGTCGAGCACGGCGCCCGCCAGCCGCGCCGAGGAGCGAATCTCATCGAGGGCGAGCGCCGCGCGTTCGGCTCCGAGCCGTGCGTTCGAGATCGCGGCGACGCGCGTGCGTTCGGCTTCCACCGCGCGGGCGACGGCGGCGAACGCGCGCGCCGTCATAGCCGGGCTTCGAGCGCTCGAATCGCAGGTCGCGGACCGGCGACGACGATCTCGTCGCCGACTTGCAGCGCGGTGTCGCCGGCCGGACGAAAAGTCATAAGGTTCTTGCGTTTGAGCGCGAGCACGATCGCTTCATTCGTGTCGCCGATGAGGGCGCCCAACCGCTCCCCGAGCCAACGCGAGTCGGCCGGAATCGTGAGGTCCTCGAGTAAGAGATCGGTATTGCCGGCTTCGAGAATTGTGTCGATGAAATCGACGGCGGTCGGTCGCATGGCGAGACTCGCCATTCGTTTACCACCGATGTAATAGGGCGAGATGATGCGGTTGGCACCTGCGAACTTGAGATTCTCCGCCGAATCGTCGCGGTTCGCACGCGCGACGATGAAGAGATCGGGTCGTAGCACGCGCGCCGAAAGCGTAACGTAGACGTTATCTTCGTCCTTATCCGTCGCGGTGATGAGACCGCGCGCGCGCTCGATGCCGGCTTCGCGAAGAACGTCGGCCGAGGTCGCGTTGCCCGAAACGACGAGAAACCCGTCGGTCGCGGCGTCGTCGAGCGACGATTGGTTGATGTCGATCACGATGAACGGCGTTTTCTCCGCGACGAACTCGCGCGCGATCTCGCGGCCGACGCGACCGAAGCCGCACAGGATGAAGTGGTTGGTCACGCTGCTCACGCGATTTCGCAAGCGGCGTTTGCCGACCTCGATGCCGAGTTGGCCTTCGAGCAGATAGCTCGCGAACGCGAGGAACGTGTAGCTCGTCGATGCGACGCCCAGCACGATGACGGCGAGGGTGAGCGTTCGGCCGCCGACGGAAAGCGGATGCGGCTCGCCACCGACGGTCGTGATCGTGGTGATCGTCATGTAGAAGGCGTCGAACCACGACCAGCCCTCGACGCGCACGTAGGCGAGCGTGCTCGCCACGACGACGAAACCGAGCAGTGCGACGGCCGACGCGAGGCGCGCCGGCACGATCGATCGGACGGACATGCGCCCGGGCGTTCAACGCGCCGGCCGCACGTGCCGCTCGTCTCGTCTAGACGTGAATGTTCCCGGTGAGCAACAAGATGACGACGACGACGACCAGGAGTCCGGCGACGCTGAATCCGCCCGAGCGGTAACGACCGCCGTTGTAGTAGTGGCCGCCGCCGCCGAAGAGGAGCGCCAGAATGATGATGATGATGAGCAGTGTCATGCCGTCAAGCGTGCCCACCGAAAGGCTCGTGCGAAACGTTCCGAGTTCAACCCTTCGAGAGGTCGCGCCCCGCGATACGGAAGGGGACCATCAGCGTCGTTTCGCGACCACTCGCGGCACGTGCGACGACGTGCAACGCATAGGGGCGCACCAAAAAAGCGGGCAGATCGTACACGCGCACGTCGAAGTGGAAGCGCCCGCGCGCGACGCGCCGCGCGACGATGTCGAAGAGGTTCGTCCGCAGATCGACCGCGATGGCGTCGGTCGACGTCACGATGTCACCGGTCCACCGCTCACCGAGCGCGACGTCCAGGCTCGAGAAGCGCGCCGCGACGATGTGCGGTGCGGCGCCCGCCGCCGCCGGTTCTACCGGCCGGATCGTGGCCGCGCCGGAGCCGACGGTAACGCTCGACGGAAGCGTGGGCCGTTCGCCCGCGCAACCGGTCGCGGCGAGCGCGAGCGTCGCGGCGAGCACGCGCAGGGCGGCGCCGTAGGATGCGGGGGCCACTTCCCGGTAGGTTGTCCACATGTTAGAAAGGCCACCGCGGAGCGCGTCGCTCGATCTCACGGTCGGCGTCGTGGGCTTGTGGCTCGCCGCCGGGTTCTTGTGGGACAGTTGGGCGCATCTGCACGTCGGCGTCGAGTCCTTTTTCACGCCGTATCATGCCGTCTTCTACACCGCGATGCTGGCGGGGACGGTCGTGGTCGCGGGCGTCGCGATTCGCAATCGGCGCTTGGGCTATCGCGGGTGGGCGTTGCCCGGCCCGTACCCGAGCGCGCTCGTGGGTATTCCCGTCTTCTTCGGCGGCGGCGTCGGCGATCTCGTCTGGCATTCGTTCTTCGGCGTCGAGAATCGTATCGAGGCCGTAACCTCGCCGACGCATCTGATCATCGGCTGTGGCGTCGTGCTCGTGCTCGCGGCGCCGATCCGCTCCGCGCTCGCCGCGCGCGCCGATCTGCAGAGTTTGCGCGCGCAGCTTCCGATGCTCTTCGCGCTCGCGTCCGCGCTCGAATTCGTCCATCTCGGCACGAGTTACGCCTTCGACGCATCGGCGGCCCGCATCGACGCCCCGCCGAGCGCGCTCGCCGGATCGATCGACTATTTCACTGCGACCGCGATCGAATTATATAAAACGGGCACCGGCGTGATGATCGTCATCCTCCAAAGCCTGATCGTGATGACGTTCGTCCTCTGGCTCGTCTCGCGCTTCCGTCTCGCGCCGGGAGCGCTCACGATCTTTCTGGTCGCGGGCAACGGGATGATGGCGGCCGCGCTCACCAACGATCGGCCGCTCCTGCTCATCCACCTCGTCATGGCGCTGGTGGCGGGCATGGTCGGCGACGTGCTGGTCGCGCGTGCGCGTGGGCGCGTCGCGGGTGGCGCGCTGCAAGTGCTCGGTGCGGCGATGCCGCTCGCGTAC
>JAABUX010005855.1_pt1 | contig 14922 bp, 13 predicted proteins | sample 5561851 | NCBI WGS metagenome assembly JAABUX01 (sample SAMN10711883, study PRJNA513361) | rock metagenome | isolation source: Antarctica rocks | place: Antarctica: Victoria Land, Richard Nunatak red sandstone | collected 2016-01-03 | reverse complement strand
AGCACGGGCATGACGCTCAGCGCCACGGCAGATAGATCCCGCTCCAACCCGTAACGGCGGCAGACGACTCTCGCCATGCGTATGCCGCTGCTCGTGCACGTGCTCAAGCCGAGTTTTCACACGGTCTATCTAAGTTCCGCACGGTATGCCCACTCGCCACCTGTCCGAGGAACAACGGCAACGCTATGGCAGTTTCGCCGCTGTACCCTCCCCGGACCAGCTCGCGCGGTATTTCCACCTGGACCGAGGCGACCGGGAGATCGTCGAGGGATTGCGAGGTGACCACAATCGCCTCGGCTTTGCCCTCATGCTGGGATCGGCCCGATTTCTGGGCGCCTTTCCTGGCGGTGATCTGGATATCCCCCGCCCGGTCACAGTCTTTCTGATCGACCAACTGGGGTTGAAACCAGAGGCCGGCTTCAAGGGCTACTTCGACCACGGCGGCCAGCGCATCCGGCACCTGGCCCTGATCTGTGAACGCTACGGCTTCACCGAGTTCGCCGACAATGGAGCGGCCCGGTTCCGCCTGACCCGATGGCTGTATGCCTTGTGCTGGAGCGGTGAGGACCATCCCGGCCCTCTGATCGAGCGCGCCACATCCTGGCTGCTCGTCAACAAGGTGCTGCTGCCCGGCGTCAGCGTCCTTGAACGCTTTGTCGGCCGCGTCAGGGATCGCGCGCAGAAGCGTCTCTGGAAGCGTCTGGTGGCGGCGCTCGACGAGAAACAGCGTGCCCGGATCGCGGCGTTGTTCGACGAGACCAACGAGGCAAGTTTCGCCGCTCTGGATGCGCTGAGGACCGTGCCGCGGCAGCGCACCTCCGGCGAACTCCTCCTCCACCTCGACAGGCTCGATGCGATCCGCGCCTTCGATCTGCGTCCAGCACCGCCAAAGGGCGTGCCGGCGGCGAGCCTCGAGCGGCTGGCGCGGGTCGCCCGTGTGGGAAAACCCTCCGCGATTGCCGTCCTGCAGGAGCCGCGCCGGACGGCGACCGTGGCCGCGCTGTTCCATACGCTGGAGACGGCGGCCCAGGATGACGCGGCCGAACTGGCCGAAGCGCTGCTCACCGACTTGGTCAAGGATGCCGAGGCGGCCGAGAAAAAGGCTCGGCTGAGAAGCCTGCGCGACCTCGACGATGCCGCAATCCTGCTGCGCGACATGGCGGCACTGGTCTTCACGGAGGATGAGCTGCCGTTGGACCAATGGCGCAATGCGCTGTTCGAGCGGCTCCCGCGTGCCGACCTTGTGGCCGCCATGGCCGAAGTCGACGCGATTGCCAAGCCGCATGACGCCAAACCCTATGCAGAGCTTCGCACCCGATGGCGCCGGGCACGCCGCCTGTTCTTCAACATTGCCACCCGGCTGCAAATGGATGCCGGACCTGGCGGCAAGGCGGTGCAGGAGGCCATGGACTATCTCGCCGGCATCGCCGACTGGTCCAGTGCGACGATGCGGGACGCGCCCACAGCGGCGGTCCCCAAAGCCTGGCGGGCGCACGCGCTGGATGCGCAAGGCCGCGTGGCCGACCCTAAGGCCTATGTGTTTGCGGTCATCGATGCCTGGCGCGCCGCCGTCAAGCGCCGCGACATCTTTGCCAGCCCCGGCACGCGGTATGGCGATCCACGACGCGGCTTGCTGGATGGGACGACCTGGCAGGAAGCCAAGCTTGTGGTGTGCCGGGCGCTGAATCGCTCGCTCGATGCCGACACCGAAATCGCAGGTCTGGCAAAGTTGCTCGACGGCGCCTATCGCACCGTGGCGGAGCGGGCGGCGAGCAACCCCGATCTGCGGTTCGAAACCGTGCAGGGCAGGACGCGCATCATCGTGGCACCGCTCGACCGGTTGGAAGAAACCGAAACCCTGCGCGCCCTGCGCCCGGCCATTCAGGGCAGGATGCCGAAGGCCGCCATGCCCGACCTCTTCCTGGAGATCATGCAGCGCACCGGCTTTGCCCAGGCCTTCACGCACCTGAGCGAACGGCACGCCCAGGTCGAGCAGTTCGAGACCAGCCTGTGCGCCGCCCTGATCGCCGAGGCCTGCAACATCGGCATCGAGCCAGTCAGCCGGCAGGAGGTTCCGGCATTGCGGCGCGAGCGCCTGGCCTGGGTCAGCCAGAACTTCATCCGCCCCGACACCATCGCGGCCGCCAGCGCGCGCATCGTGTCCGCCCACGCAGCATTGCCGCTCGCCAGGCTCTGGGGAGCAGGCGACGTTGCCTCGGCGGACGGCATGCGCTTCACCGCGCCCGCCAGCGCCATCCATGCCGGGCCCAACCCGAAATACTTCGGCCAGTCCCGCGGCATCACCTGGTACAACCTGATGTCCAACCAGTTCAGCGGCCTCAACGCCATCGTGGTGCCCGGCACGCTGCGTGACAGCCTGGTGCTGCTTGCCCTCCTGCTCGAGCAGGAAACCGAGCTGGAGCCGATGGAATTCATGACCGACACCGCGGCCTATTCGGACGCCATATTCGGCCTGTTCTGGCTGCCGGGCTACCAGTTCAGCCCGCGGCTGGCCGACCTGGGCGACGCCAAGCTGTGGCGCATCGACCGCAAAGCCGATTACGGTCCCTTCAACAGCCTCGCCAAAGGCACCATCAACCTCGGCCTGATACGCGAGAACTGGTCCGATGCGATCCGCCTGGCCGGCTCGCTGAAACGCGGTCACCTCAAGGCGGCCGGCATCATGCGCACGCTCCAGATCCGCGATAAGCCGACCACCCTGGCCCGCGCGCTCGCCGAAATCGGCAGGATCGCCAAGACAGTCCACATCTTGCGCTACGTCGACGACCCCGGGTTTCGCAGGCGCATCCTGACCCAGCTCAACCATACCGAGCTGCGCCACCGCCTCGGCCGCCGCATCCACCACGGCGAGCGCGGCGAGATCAGAAGCCCGCTTCGGCAGGGGCAGGAAGAGCAGCTCGGATGCCTCGGCCTCGGCCTCAACGCCGTCGTGCATTGGAATGCCATCTACATGCAGGAAGCCATTCAGCAGGCCAGAGCGTCCGGATTGGATGTCCGCAATGACGACCTCGCCCACCTCTCCCCGCTGATCTGGCGCCATCTCAACTTCCTCGGGCGATACGACTTCTCGCTGCCCGACACCGTCCGCAACGGCGGCCTCAGGCCCCTCCGAAACCCTAATTCCGCATGGGAGTTTTGAATAGCCTTATGCTGCTTTCCTGGTCCGCTCAGCCGCACAGGCCCACTGCTGTCCGTCATATGCTTCCGCACGTCGGCTCTTCCCCGTGCCAGGCACGTTGCAGCAAAGTTTCCATTCCGTCCCGCTCGATGTGCCGGGGGTTGGGGACGCTGGCTGCAGCGAGCTCAGCTGCGATAGCCCCAAGAGCCGCTCTATCCACCCCCATCTCGCGGAGACTGGTGGGCGCGCCGAGCCGCCGGGCGAGCATGAAGCACGCCTGCGCGGGATCGGCGGCGTCCATGGCGACTGCCATACGCCGGATGGCTCCGGGCATGGCAGAGGCGTTGAATGCGACCACCTGGGAGAGGATGATCGCGTTTGACGCGCCGTGAGGCAACCCGAACCGGCCTCCTAGTAAATGGCAGATTTTGTGGTGAAGGCCGATCCCAACCATTGCAACGAGCAAGCCGCCCAGCAGGCCGCCGTACAGGGCGGTCGCGCGGGCGGCTTCGTCGCCGGGCCGCTCGATGCAGCCCGGCAGAGCCTCGAACAGAACCCGGATGCCTTCAGCGGCCAGCGTATCCGAGAGCCGGCCAGCGTCGGGGACGTAGAACGCCTCTACGCAGTGTGCCAGGCAATTCATGCCGGACAGCGCCGTCTCCTGCCTTGGCAACGATAGGCTGATGCGAGGATCGTAGATGACCAGCCGCGGTACGGCGGCTGGGTTCACGCCCGTCCGCTTTTCGCCTCCGGACCGGAAACCGTGGATCGGTGTCAATTCCGAACCGGACAGCGTAGTGGGGATGGCAACCTGTGGCTTGCCTTCTGTCACGGCCACGAACTTGCCCAGCCCAATCGTTGATCCGCCGCCGATGCAGACCGTCGCGTCGGCCCCGCTCTCCTGCACAGCACGAGCAGCCGCCTCCGCGACCGGTAGGGGCGAATGCAGCGCCGCCTGTGCGAACACCGCTGCGCACCGTGTCCCGAGGCTGGCGACGATCCCGGCATAACGATTTGTGCCAGACGGCGTGCATAGGACCGCGACCTTGCCTACACCTAGCCGGTCCAGCTCACTGCACAACGTAAGTGCCTTACCCGGTCCAGACACGATCCGGGTATGGAATAGTGAGGTGGCGAAGGATGCAAGACCGTCAATCATGACTGTCCGATTGGGGCCAGCCGCCGCTCTGTCCACCGGCGCAGAACAGCATGGGCCTCGGAAGCGGCCTGTGCGTCCTCTGCCGGGGCCGACGTGCGGGCCGTGAGTTCCAGCCGCAGGCCGTTCGGGTCGAAGAAGTATATGCTTTGGACGAAGCCGTGATCAGTGACGCCGACCACCTCGATGCCGGACGCCACCAGCCGCTCGCGGGCAGCAACGACGTCCGCCGCGCTGTCCAGTTCCATCGCGAAGTGGTTGACCCAGGCCGGGGTGTTGGGCGAGGGCGCCGGCGCGGTGCTGTCTCCCAGGTCAAAAAAGGCAATGTGCGAACCATCGGCCATGCGGAAGAACAGGTGAACATAGGGCGAATGCTCTCCGGTGCTGGGCACGCGGTCCGCCTGGATCACATGGGTTAGCGGCAGGCCCAGCAAGTCCTCGTAGAACCGTCTAGTTTCCTCGGCGTCGCGGCACCGCCATGCGAAATGGTGTAGGCCACGGATAGTGGGAACGGGTTCTGGCATGGTGTCAGCCTCCTTTGGGGGCATAGTGTGTCCGACATGGTCATGCTACCCTAAAGGGTCTGAGTTCCGTCGGTGTCGCGGGAACCGGGGACAGTGTGAAGTCGGGGCGGAGACCCCGTTCGGGAGGGATCATGCTAGAAGGGACGACAGGCCTGGGTGCCGCGTGCGACCGGCTTTCTCCTCTGATCTCCCACCTGGGCTTGCCGTCTTTTGGCCGGGCGCTGTTGGAAAGCATCGGTCGCATCTTGCCTGTTGACCATTGCGCCGCGTTCCTGGCCGGGATGCCGAGCAGGACGGCCCCGATGACATGCCTGCTTGTGGAAAGCCGGCGTGGCATGGCTTCGGCACGCAACTCCTCTGCCCGCTACGCCAGCAAATATTGGCAGTATGACCCAGCCATAAGCACAGCGGCGCCCAGCGACCGCCACGCAGTGCTGCACCAGACCTGGGACGCTATCAAGGACGCCGAGTTCCGCACCGAGTGCTATGTCGTGCCCGCGGTAATCGACCGGCTGTCCATCCTATCCCACACCGGCGATGGCGGGCGCCTGCTGGTCAGCGTGTTCCGCCATCGCCGCACTGGGTTCTTCTCCGCCACCGAGGAAAGTCGGGTCGCGGCCATTGCCCCGCTTGTCGCCGCGTGCGTGGCGCGCCACAATGATCTGTTGCGTCCGCTGCCGTCCGTGTCGGTTGCCGGACTGAGTCCGCGCGAGCAGGCGGTAGCGGAACGGCTGGCCGCGGGCATGACAATGGATGCGGTGGCTCGGCAACTCGGCCTCGCCCTTAGCACCGCAGAAACCTACCGCAAGCGGCTCTACGCAAAGCTCGATGCCGGCAACCGGATCGAGCTGCTGGCCCGGTTGGGCCGCCTCCGCTGACGGGCGCACGTCCCCGAAACCCAGGACAGACCGGCACCGCAGCGGCGCGGTAATGGTTGCCGCGGAGGACGACGATGCCGGACGCTTTCAAACACCCTGGGCCTACCCGCCGCGCCGTCTTGGCCGGAAGTGCCGCCGCAGTGCTGGCCGGGCGCGCCCACGCGCAGGGCGCGCCGGTTCGCCTCGGCGTGCTGACGGACATGAGCGGCTTCGCCCGCGACACGAACGGTCCCGGCAGCGTACAGGCCGTCCACATGGCCGTCGCGGAGTTCGGCGGCGCCGTGCTGGGCCGCCCGGTCGAGGTTCTGGTGGCCGACCATCAAGAGAAGGTGGACCTCGGCGTGCAGATTGCCCGCAAATGGTTCGACGAAGACGGTGTGCGCGCGGTCATCGACGTGCCCAACTCCGCAATCGGCATCGGCGTGCATAACCTGGCGCGGGACAAGGATCGCATCGCGCTTCTGGGTGGCACGTTCTCCTCCGACGTGACCAACGCGCTCTGCTCGCCCAACACGGCGCAGTTCGGGCTGGATACCTACGCAATGGGCAACGTGCTCGCGACAGCGCTGCTGGCGGACGGCGCGCGGTCGTGGTTCTTCATCACGGCCGACTTTGCTTTCGGCGCCGCGCTAGAGGCGGACGCAACCGCGGCGGTGCGCAAAGGTGGCGGCACCGTAGTTGGCTCAATCAAGCACCCCATTGCCACTAGCGACTTCTCCTCCTTTCTGCTGCAAGCGCAAAGCTCGGGCGCAGACGTAATCGCCTTTGCCAATTCGGCAGGCGACACCGTAAACAGCATTAAGCAGGCAGCCGAGTTTGGGCTTGTGGGCAAGCGGCAGAAGCTCGCGGCGCTGCTGATGTTCGAAACCAACATCCACGCAATCGGGCTGGCGGCGGCCGGGGGGGTCTATGCGACGGTCTGGTCGTACTGGGACACGGACGACAGGACGCGGTCCTGGTCGCGGCAGTTTTTTGGCAAGGTGGGGGCGATGCCGACGATGGCGCAGACAAGCAGCTACAGCGGGACGCTGCACTACCTGAAGGCCGTGCAGGCGGCGGGCACGCTCGACACCCGGGCCGTCATGGACCAAATGCGGGCGCTGCCGGTCGAGGACGCATTCGTGCATGGCGGGGTGCTGCGTGCGGATGGCCGGGTGGTCAAGGATGTGATGCTGGGCCGAATCAAGACAACAACAGAGTCGAAAGCGGACTGGGACTACGTAGCGCTGCTCCGCGCTGTGCCGGGGTCGCAGGCGTTCCGGCCCGTGGCGGACAGCCGCTGCCCCTTGCTGCGCGCGTGACACGGCTTTACTGGCCGAGGTCCAATGGACGACTTCTGGGACAGCAACTTCACGGTTGAAAGTTTCGCAGATTAAGGAGGGGCAACATGAGTGATCAGTATGGCATTGCGTCCGCTGTCCATACCGACATTAACTTCTCGGTTTCTCTCCCAGCTGCTGGAACCGCTCCACTCACCGAGTGGGGGCAGCTCAGTTCTCCCGGCCCGACCGAGGGACGCACGCTGCTGGTGCTGCTCAGCGGCGCAACCTACGACCATACCTACTGGGACATGCCCGGGATCGGAGAGAAATATTCATTCGTGGATGCGGCGAACCACGCTGGCTTCGCTACTCTTAACCTCGACCGCCTTGGCTTGGGCCACAGCTCGAAACCTGGCGCCGATGTGCTGACGATGCAGAGCGAGGCCGACGCAACGCATCAGATCATCACGGACTTCAAGAGCGGAGACATGTCCTTCCTCGGAATCGACAAGGTGATCTTGGTCGGGCACTCGCTCGGCTCTGGCATTGCTGTCCAGGAGGCCGGCACGTATCACGACGCAGATGGGGTCGTGCTCACTGGCTTCGCACATGGTGCAGGCCCGAACTTGCCGCAGGTATTCGGCAACCTGGTCGAGGCCTCGACCGATCCGAGCCTCGCCGCTGAGCAGCCCCAGCCTGGCTATCTGACCATCGCGCCGGGCCACCGGGACCTGTTCTACAACGCGGCAGATGCCGATCCGCACGTAGTCGCAGTGGACGAGGCGCACCGGCAAACGGTAACCACGGGGGAGAACGACAGTTTCGGCGCGCTGCTGGGCAACGCAGCCATCTCGAACGCGATCACCGCGCCGGTTCTGTCCATCTTTGGGTCCGAGGACCGCCTCTTCGACGTGCCAGGGGGCGTGCCGCAGGCCGAGGCCGAGCATACGTTTTTCAGCAACGCTGCATCTGACCAGACCATCGTCGTGCCGCACGCCGGCCACAGCCTGCAACTGGCGGAGAACGCGCGCTACACGGACAACCGCATATTCGATTGGGTCAGCCGCGTGGTCGAGAATGGGTCTATCGGCGGTCGCATCGTCCAGGGCGGTCCGGGTGCCGATGTTCTCGCTGGGGATGGCCGCGGCAACCTGATCCTGGGCGGCGGAGGCAACGACACGATCATCGCTGGGATCGGCAACAATGTGCTCGTGGGCGGCGGCGGCGCGGATAGGTTCATCTTTGGACCAGGCTCGGGACAGAACGTAATCTTGGACTTCAACGGCCAACAAGGGGACCGCCTCGTGGTGGATTCCATGTTGTCATACGTCATCAACGCGCGTGGGCGGTTCGGCACGACCATCCGGTTCAGCGATGGCGGCAGCGTCACGCTGGCGAACGTGGCACCTTCCGCCTTCCGCACGAGCTGGATACAGCCGAGCTAGGCAGCGGCTTGAAGCCGACCGTCTCATCCGCATCCCGCCATAGTCCCTGCTGCGGCCAATACCTGCCCGATCCTGACCAGGCGGTCCCACGGCTCCGGCCTGTCATGGGCCTCCCCAACGTCTTGCACCAAGTTACCTCGGTCGAGAAGCTCGGGGAACGGGGCTGTGCCCAGCCGGGACGGGTGTATGGAATCTAAACCCACGGACACCGGTGGCGAATCCAGGGTTGGCCGTTTGTTCATGGGCGCCAGAGACTGGAAGACCCACTTCTCTGGCCGTTCCGGCCCCCTTGGCGGCCATGTGGGTGGTGGTTGGGGGCGGTGGCGCTGAATTCGCCACCAGATTAACCGCGCGCAAGAGCGCGCACCATCATGGGGTCGCCCTAAAGAACGGGCGCGAAAGCACGCATTGCGGCACGGACCGGGAACGCGGTCAGGCGGCGCGCGCCGGCCGGGGCTCGACGGCGGCACCCCGCAGCGGTCGGAACCCGTCCGGGCCGAATGCGCCGTCCGCGCCCCAGAGGTAATCGCCGGTGAGGTTGATGTGCTGCCAGCCGAGTGGGGCGAGGTGCGCGAGCAAGGCATCTGGGATGATCTCGCCGCGGCCGCGCAGGGCGTCGAGCGCGCGGCCGAGATAGACGCTGTTCCATAGCGTGACGGCCGCGGTCACCAGGGCGAGGCCGCTGGCCCTGTGCTGCAGCAGCTCGGCGGTGCGATCGCGCAAGCGACCGAGGCGGTGGAAGCATACCGCCCGCGCGAGGGCGTTGCGCGACTCCCCCTTGTTCAGCTCCACGGTGGCCTGCCTCCTGAGCTGGGGCGTTTGCAGCCAGTCGAGCGTGTGCAAGGTGCGTTCGATGCGCCCGATCTCCCGCAGGGCGAGCGCCAGCCCGTTCTGGCGGGGGTAGGCGCCGAGGCGCTTGAGCATGAGCGAGGCGCTGACCGTGCCCGTGCGCACCGAGGCGGTCAGGCGCAGCACGTCGTCCCAGTGCGCCGTGATGAGCTTGTCCTCGATACGCCCGCCGATGAACGGGGCCAGCGTCGGCCAGGCGCTCGCGGGTCCGAAGGCGTAAAGCTTGCGGTCGGCCAGGTTGGGGATGCGCGGGGCGAAGCGGAAGCCCAAAAGGTGCATCAGGGCGAAGGTCCGCGGAGTGCTGTTGCATGGACCAGGGATTTGGCTGCAATGAGCTTTACCTGTCTGGGGTTAGGCGATGCGGACGGAGGTCGGGCGTCCCAGTTCCAGCATACGGTTCAGCACATGGACGGCGACGTCCACCTCGACCACCCGGCGCTGGTCCGTGCGCGAGCGCATCCCGCCGCCGATCACGTGCTTGAACCTGCTGATGGCCGCTTCGACCCGGGACCGCTTCGTGTAGCCAGAGACTTTCTGCCAAGCGGCTCGTCCGTACTCGGCGATGAACTGAAGATAGCGGTCGCGCTGCGTGGGCGCGGTCTCGGCCGTGTCGCTCGGCACGGCGGTCGAGCGTGGCGGCACAATTATCGCAGCCCCGGGAAAGCGCTCGGCGACGGCGGTGGAAACGCCCTCCTGGTCGTAGGCGCCGTCGCCGGTGAAGGACGCCACGGGTCCCGCGATCTGGTCGAGCAAGGGGCCGACCTCGGCGGCGTCGTCCACCTCCTTCGTGGTCAGCGCCGCCGCGACGATCTGCCCGGTGTCGGCATCCAGGCCGATGTGCAGCTTCCGCCAGGTCCGGCGTGTTTTCGCGCCGTGTTTCTCGATCAGCCACTCGCCCGCGCCACAGAGCTTCAGGCCGGTGCTGTCCCCACCAGCAGGTGCAGGGGGCCGGTGTCACGGCGCGGCTGTGGCGTGGCACCTCCAGCGTCTCCGCCCGGCGGCTGAGCGTGGTGTGGTCCGGGACGGCCAGATCGAGCCCGAGCAGGTGGATGATGGAACCGATCAGCCCCTCGGTCTGCCGCAGCGCCAGATGGAATACGGCCCTGAGCGTCAGCGCCGTCAGGATCGCCACGGGCGAATACCAGCGCTGCCCGCCCTGGGTTGTGCGCGGCTCGGCCGCCCAGGCTGCGACCGCCTCGTCCGTAAACCACACCGTCAGGCTGCCTCGCTGGCGCAGCGCGGCATCATACGTGAACCGCGCCGGGTTTGTCGGAGGCTGGTTTTCTTGAGTCACGCCGCCATCGGGAGTGTCTCAAGCTCGGCATAGTATCGCGCTTCGGCTTCAGCGGGAGGTATGTTTCCGATCGGCTCGAGAAGGCGGCGATTGTTGAACCACTCGACCCAGTCGAGGGTGGCGAACTCGACGGCTTCAAGCGAGCGCCACGGTCCGCGTCTGCGGATCACTTCGGTTGTCAATCAGCGTTGAATAGTTTCCAGGGAACAGCGTCCAAAAGTTTCCAGTTGGTCAGCGTGATTTGGGCTGCTGTTTGCGGTGTTTGAAGCGGAACGAGTCGTTGCCGGTCTCCAGGATGTCGCAGTGATGAGTGATGCGATCGAGCAGGGCCGTAGTCATCTTGGCGTCGCCGAACACCGTGACCCATTCGGCGAATGACAAGTTGGTGGTAATAATCAACGAGGTCTTTTCATAGAGCTGGCTGATCAGATGGAATAACAGGGCACCACCGGAGGCAGGGAATGGCAAATAGCCCAGTTCATCGATGATGACAGCGTTGGCCTGGATCAGTTGTCTGGCCATGTTCCCTGCTTTGCCCTGCTGCTTCTCCCGCTCCAGTTGGTTGACCAGGTCGACGGCGTTGTAGAAGCGGACGCGCTTGCGCTGATGGATCGCGGCGACGCCCAAAGCCGTTGCTACATGGGTTTTCCCCGTTCCCGTGCCGCCGACCAGGATCAGGTTCTGTGCCGTCTCCATGAAGGCCCCGGTTGCCAATGTCTCGATGTCGGCTCGTGGCAACGGCGTTTCCGCCCAGTCGATGCCGGTGAGATCGCGATGCACTGGGAAGCGCGCTGCCTTGAGCTGGTAGCGCAGGCTGCGGACCTGGCGGTCGGCGAGCTCGGCCTCGATCAGCCGGTCCATCCAGGCTTCGGGCTGGACCGGCCGCCGTGGCCCCTCGGCCAGCAACTCGCTCCACGCGGTTGCCATGCCATAGAGATGCAGCGCGTTAAGGTGAGCGAGGCGGTCAGTGCCCAGCGGGCTAATGGATGACATGGGCTGCCCCGCGCAGACGGTCGTAGCGGCCGCAATCGGCCAACGGTTCGGTCTCGAGCTTCAGCATGTCGGGCACGCTCACCGTGACCGGCTGCGTCGGCGCGACCAGCCGCCGCATCGCGTTCATCACCACGGACGCGGTGACGACGTTGCCGTCCAGAACCAGCTCACAGGCCACTTCCAGGGTTTCCAGCCCGGCCTCGCGCGCCATCAGCAGCAGTTCGACGAAAGCCCGGTCACCCTTGGGCTGCGTGAGGATGCGGTCACGCACCAGCTGGATGGAGTGGGGCAGGTCCCATTCGCGGAACGGCGCGCCATTGCGCAACGCGCCGGGTTTGCGCTCCAGGATGGGCAAATAATGCCAGGGATCACAGATCAGCTGATCCCGACCGAAGCGCCGGGCATGCTCGGCGATAACCACGCCATCGGCCACCACGCTGACCTGGGTGGCGGTGCTGCGGACCGAGACCGCACGGCCGGCAAACGCTGCCGGTACGCTGTAGCGGTTGCGGTCCAGCACCACGAGGCAGGTGCTGGAAACCCGCAGCATGTGCTCCACATACCCGTCGAAGGTCGCGGTGATCTGCCGCAAAGCAAGCTGCTCTTCAACGAAGCAAGCCGCGATGGACCGGTCCGGTGTCTGCGGATGCTTGCGCTGCGCCAGCTCCCGGCATCGCGTTGCAAGCCACTCGTTCAATGCCTCGAAGTCGGCAAACCGGGCCAGCGGGGTGAACAGCCTTTCCCGGATGTTGCCGACCTGGTTCTCGACCTGACCCTTCTCCCAGCCCGACGCCGGGGTGCAGGCGACCGGCTCGAAGAGATAATGGTTCGCCAGCACCAGGAAGCGGCGGTTGAACAGCCGCTCCTTGCCGGTGAAGATCGTCTCCACCACCGCCTTGAGGTTGTCGTAGACCATGCGCTGCGGCACGCCGCCGAAGAAGGCGAACGCGCGGTTGTGCGCCTCGAACACCATCTCCTGGGTCTCCCGTGGATAGGCCAAGACGAACATCTGGCGGCTGAATGTCAGGCGGAAATGCGCCACCTTGATGGTCTGCATGACCCCGCCCAGCTCGACATGCTCATGGCTCCAATCGAACTGGCAGGCCTCGCCGGGGGAGAACGACAGCGGCACGTAGGCCTGGATGAGGGCCGGGCCGGATTTGACGGCTTTCCAACGCCGGACGAACCGCTGCACGCTATCATAGGCGCCGCGGTAGCCCTCGGCCTGCAGCCCCTCGAACAGCCGACGAGCCGTACGGCGCTGGGCTTTCGGGAGCAGGCGTTCGGTTCGTAGCCAGTCCTCCAGCGTCTTCTGGAACCCACCAAGCATCGGCGTCGGTTGCTTGTGGCGGCGGTAAAGCGGTTCGCACTGAGTGCGGCAATGCTTGCGGACTGTGGGACGGGACAGGTTCAGGTCACGCGCAATCGAGCTGATGCTCTCCTTGCTGACCAGATGACGGCGCCGGATCTCGGCAATCAAATCCATGAACAACACCCCAGATACTCCAGCGCAAACGCCGGATGATCGCACGGACCAGGGTGGAAACTATTGGACGCTGTTTACCCCCGGAATCTGGAAACTTTTGCACGCTGTTTCACACACTTCGGTCTTGTAGAGACCGTTGATGCTCTCCGCCAAAGCGTTGTCATAGCTGTCGCCGACGCTGCCGACGGAAGGTTCAATGCCCGCTTCTGCGAGACGTTCGGTGTAGCGGATACAGACGTATTGCACCCCCCTGTCGCTATGGTGGACCAAGCCGCCACCGTCGACGGGGCGGCGATCGGCAAGGGCCTGCTCCAGGGCATCGAGCACAAAGCCCGCATGAGCCGTGCGGCTTACCCGCCAGCCGACGATCCGCCGTGCGTAGGCATCGATGATGAAGGCGACGTAGACGAACCCTTGCCAGGTCGCGACGTAGGTGAAGTCCGACAGCCACAGCGCGTTCGGCCGGGATGCCCGGAACTGCCGGTTGACCCGGTCGAGCGGGCAGGCCGCGGCCGGATTGCTGATGGTGGTGCGGACCTCGCGGCCTCGAACGGCACCTTGCAGGCCCATCTGCCGCATCAGCCGGGCTACGGTGCAGCGTGCGGCGGCGATGCCCTCGCGGCCGAGCTGCCGCCAAACCTTGCGCACGCCGTAGACGCGGAAGTTTGCCTCGAATACCCGCCGGATCTCGGCGGTCAGGACCAGGTCGCGCTTGCTCCTGGGCGATAGTTTCGCTGGATCAATGCGCCGGGCGACGTGGGCGCGGTAGGTGGATTGGGCGATCGGCAGCAGCTTGCAGATCGGCTCGACCCCATATGCCGAACGCTGATCGTCGATGAACGCGATCATCGCTTGAACGGGCGGTCGAGCTCCGCCTGAGCAAAATATGCCGACGCTTTGCGCAGGATCTCATTGGCCTGGCGCAACTCCCGGTTCTCGCGTTCCAGCGCCTTGATCCGGTCGCCCTCCTGCGTCGCAGGACCGGCCCGCAGTCCTTGGGGGTCCGGTAGCAACCGAACCGAAAGTGCGTTTCAATGCGTAGGATGCTCAGGTTTGCTGGCGAGAGATTAATGCATGAGTTGATGTACGATAAAGCCAAACAAAGACCAGGCATTCGGCAATGCATTAGCGGCCTGCATTATACGTAGGTTTTCTGCATTAGTCCAAGAAATCAATTTGTTAGGTTAAGGCGTCTCGCTGAAACGCACTTTCGGTTCGGTTGCTACCGGAACCCCTACACCCGCAACGCCAAAACCGGCCTGCTGCGCCACGCCGCCGAGACGGCCTTCTATGTCTCGAACACGCCGGTGACCGCCACCCGCGCCGCCGAGGCCATCCGCGCGCACTGGCGGATCGAGAACACCTCTCACTACAGCCGCGATGTCACCTTGGGCGAAGACCGCTCGCGCATCCGTACCAACCCCGGCGTGTTCGCCCGTCTGCGCAGCTTCGCCTTCAACATCCTCAAGGCAAACCAGACCGAAACGCTCAGCCAGGACCGCTACCGCGCCGCTCTCGCAGGCATCAAGAACCTGCTCTCACTCACCGCCATTCGTAAGCGTTGAACAGCCCTGCAGCGCACACAGGGCCGGCAAGCGGCATGGTGGAGTGGCACGAGCGATGGGCTGTCGCTCGGCTCGGCGCTGACGGCGCTGATCTTCGGCCTGCGGGGCGGGTTAGGCGGGGTGACGTGCCTGCAGGTCGGGGCAGGGTTTGCCGGGGCGGGGCCATGGTCAGCGTCTCGTGGACGAGGGCGACCCTGCGGCCAGCCGGCCAGGCGCTTAGCGGCGAACGGTTCGGCTGAAGCGGAGCGCCCATGCCTCGGCCAGCAAGCCTTTCGGCAGCAGCAGGATCGAGAGATAGAGCACCAGCCCCACCAATACCGTGCGCAGATGG
>JAABUX010005854.1_pt1 | contig 14925 bp, 19 predicted proteins | sample 5561851 | NCBI WGS metagenome assembly JAABUX01 (sample SAMN10711883, study PRJNA513361) | rock metagenome | isolation source: Antarctica rocks | place: Antarctica: Victoria Land, Richard Nunatak red sandstone | collected 2016-01-03 | reverse complement strand
AGCATCCCTTCCTCCCGCCTCGGCTTACTGTTCCTCCAGCAAGGGTAGCGGGACGATGCGCGGTGGGCTCAGATTTCCGTCGCGTTCACTGCCATAGTGGGCTCATTTCTCGTTCGCGAATACACACCCCGCGCGTGCGGGTGTTTCGGCAACGTTGGCACAATTGGGACACCTTAAAAAGGCGCGTGTTGAGGGGCAACTTTCTGAACACCATGTGAATGAACACGCATCCTCTCGTGAGCGAGGGTAGTCCGATTCTTTTTTCGGTTCGAACCTGTTCGAACTCAACATGCCCGTCGGATGCAGGCCGTGATCGTGTGCATCATGTGCGCGACGTGTGCAAAGCTGCCCGCGCGCGTAGGTGGGTGAGAAAACTGAGAAAACTCCCCCGCGCATCGGGCGTATGTCTGAAAATGTCTGTGTCCCGCCCCGCGTACGCGCGAAGAATGTGAGGTTTTGTGACGGTTACGGCCAAACTGAGCCGCACAATGCTCCACACATCTCGGCATCGACGTGTGCCTATCGCTCAAGACGGAGCGGGGGACGTGAGCGCGGGGGCGTTGCGGACGTGCCGGTTCGCCGTGGTCAAAAGCGCCACGAGGACACGCCAAGCTGCGAATGCAAGAATTGCCGATACCACACCAACACGCTCTAATAGCACACCTGTGAGGGCGAGGCCGAGCGGTTGCATCCCTAACGCCACGAGGCGGAAAGCACTATTCACCCGTCCTTGTAGCACGTCGGGGATGAGTGCGAGTCGGTAACTGTATTGCACTGTATCGTATATAGGCGAAACGAATGCAAATACCACGCCAACGAGCACGATGAGTGCGGGCGTACTGGCAAGGGCGAATAACCCGTACAGGACCGCATGAATCCAGCCGATACCGATAATTGCTTGACCGAATGTGAGCCGCCGCTGCATATGTGGCGCAACCAAGGCACCGAGAATGCCACCGATCCCGGTGACGGCGAAAATGATACCGACATAGGAGGACGATGCCCCCTGCTTTGTCGCGAGCACGATGATAATGAGCGTCAGTCCCGATGTGAAGTTGCCGCTCCCCGTGAGGAAGGCCATATAACGGATCAGCGGTTGCCGCCAGAGCCAGCCCACGCCCTCACCGATCTCCGCCACGAGCGACCGCCGCGCTACATCGCGCGCTCCCTGAAACCGCGTACGGATGAAGCCGAGTGACCCCGCCGACACCGCGTAGGAGCAGGCGTCTACGACGAAGGGCAGTAGGTGGGTAATACCGTATAGTGCGCCTCCGAGTGGTGGGCCGATCAAGGCACTGACCGCGTATTGCGCCTGATTCTGCGCGACTGCCGTGGGCAACTGTTCCTTGGACACGATCTGGGGCAGGGCGGAGGACTCCGCGAGGCCGAAGACGAGGCCGAGTGTGCCTTCGATGAACGAGACCGCGACGATCTGCGCGATGGTCAGCGCGCTGAGGGCGTACGCGACGGCGATGCTGGCGAGGGCGACAGCGCTCCCCGCGCTACAGAGGATCATCGTGCGCTTACGGTTCCAGCGATCCACCAGGGTGACCTGCTACCCGAAGGGTGTCCAAGGATTCTGTGAGACTCCCGCTTGCCAGACAGTGTTGGCATAGACTGCCGGTGCTTGGTTGCCGAGGGCACTGTGGGGCCGCGTCGTATTGTACTCCTCCTCCCACGTCGCGATGATCCGATGCGCGTCACCCAGGTTCAGGAACCAATGCAGGTTCAGGCACTCGTCGCGGAACTTGCCGTTAAAGCTTTCTTGATGCCCGTTCTGCATCGGCTTGCCGGGGTCGATGAAGTCCAACTGGACGCCATTGCGGTATGCCCAGGCGTCGAGCGCCTGCCCCGTGAACTCCGGCCCATTGTCCACTGTGATCTGCTTCGGGGCGCCATACCGCTCCACCAACTGATCGAGGGCGCGCACCACCCGCGTGCCCGGCAGCGACGTGTCCACTTCGATGCGCAGGCATTCCCGCGTCACTGTGTCGAGCACGTTCAGCGTCCGGAACCGCCGACCGTTCGCCAGCGTATCCTGCATGAAGTCCATTGCCCACGCTTCCCCGCGTCGCCACAGCTGTCTCACGATCCCGCGCGGGATGCGCGCCGCCCGCTTGCGTCTGCGCCGCCGAACCGCCAACCCGTCCAACCGATAGAGTCGATAGATCCGCTTGCGGTTGATTGTGCCTCGCTCCCGCTCAAGCAAGATGTGCAACCGCCGGTATCCCCAGCGCGGATGCTCCGCCGCCAGCGCCCGTAGTCGTTCCCGCACCTGCGTCTCATCGTCCCTGACCGTGTGCCGATAGCGCATCGTCCTGCGGTGCGCGCCGACCACCCGGCAGGCGCGCCGCTCCGACATCCGGTACTTTGCTTGCAAATGGCCCACCGCCTCCCGTCGTGCGGCGGGCCTCACCAGTTTTTTGTGGCGACATCCTTCAGCGCGACGTTGTCGAGCGTGAGGTCGGCGACAATCTGCTTCAACTTGCGATTCTCCTCTTCGAGTTGTCGCAGCTTGCGAAGTTGGCTGACCTCCAGCCCGCCGTACTGCGCCTTCCAGCGGTAGTACGTCCCCTCGCTGATACTGTGTTGGCGGCACACGTCGCTGACCTTCTGACCGGCCGCGACGAGTTTGAGGATGCCGATAATCTGTCCTTCGGTGAACTGGCTCTTGCGCATAATTGACCTCCCATGATCGATCCGTTCATCGGGAGTCTCTCATACTCACTGGTCACCTTTTCGGGGATCAGGTCAAGGGCACCCGCAGGTAAGGCAAAGAACAGGTACGGCACCGTGCGGGCCGCTGCCACGAACCCTGCTTGCGCCGGGGAGCCGGTGAGCGCGAGCACGAGCAGGGGGAAGGCGATCTGCGACACCTGTGTGCCGATCACGTTCACCGTCTGCCCACACCACAGTAGCACGTAGTCTCGATTCTTCCATAAGGGCACGGGAATCGGTGACGGCATTGTAGCCACGACGTTTCCTCCATTGGCGCAGCAGGCGACGAATCTCCGCTACGGTGTCATCAGTCATTGCCAGTATATGTGAGTATCATGTGGCTAGGTCTGGTTACGGCTCACCCCGGCGGTTGCGCAACCCCGCTCGTTTCACGCCCTACGCCCCCAAGATTAGGTCATTTAACTCCTGCATCTTGGCTCGCTGTGCCTGTTCGTTCCGTACTGTGTCCGGATCACCGCTGCCCTCGATACGCGCCGCGTCACCCGCAAATATGCCGGCACCCTTTAGCACAGCGAGCGCGGCCTTCACGTCCCCGCGCCCCATCGCGGTATCCAGCACGTCAAGAGCCTGCCCGCACATTGCGAGCAGCCGGACCGCGTGCGCGTCCGCGATCTCCCGCCGCCCCCGGTTGTGCGCGGCGATAAAGTCCGGGTCCGATGCCAGCCACCGATGCACCGTTTGCCGCGCGATACCCGCCTCGCTCGCCGCCGTCGTGACGCTCTTGCCCGTGAGCAGCGCGGCGAGTACCGTGTCCTGTTGCGGCGTCAATTCCCGCACGGGCGGTTCAATCGTTGTCGCATTCTGTCGCATATCGTCCTCCTTTTTTGTGGGGCATCCGGTGGGGCATCTGCCCCCTATGCTGCAATGCCGCCCTTTTTTCGTTGATGCATCAGGTGCGGCATATCAAGCATTCGTCGCCTCTTGCGGAAGAATCGCCGCCCGGAGGCGAGCGACATATGCCCCCGGTTCCTCGCCCTCACCACGCGGGAAGCCGCGCGCCTCACCATACGCTGCCACTGCCGGCGGAAGATAGACCACGGCCCCGCCGGTGCGCCCTGCGTTCAGCACCCATCCCGTCGTCGCGGGCGAGGCGGACGGGCCGGTATGCAGGGCAAGCAGAAGGGCACGGTGTTCTTTCAGGCCTTCGCGTACATCGTCGGGTAGCGGCTCGCCCGTGCCGCGTACCCGAAGGCGATCCTCTTCCACGATCAGCGCGGCCCCATGCAGAGACAGGGCGGCGAGCACCGCGCCTGGTGTCATATCGTTTCCTCCCACTCACCGCCCTCGCTTGTGGGGTCATTTATGGGCGGGGCAGGTTGTTTTTCATCGTCGTTGGACACGTTTGGACGCGATTTCCCGCCTTTTTGATCATAATTTCGCTCGTATACGTTTTTCCCGGAAAACGTGTCCAACGTGTCCAACGTGTCCATTTCCTGTTGTATCGCGTGTTCGGCAAGCGTTAAGCCGAACCATCCTCGCTTCCCGCCCTGCTTTCCTTCGCTATATCCGCGCTCTCGTAGCCGCTTTCCTACTGCTGTTTGGGAATCGGGCCGCTCTCCCGTATCCTCACACCACCCGCGATAGGCCTTGTACAATGCGGCAGACGTGACAAAGCAGTTCCGCCCCTCCGCACACCGATCAGTGATGAAGGCGGCGAAGGTGTCCATTTCGGCACGGTACTGTTGTGTTGCTTCCTGTACCGTTTGCGGTGGGTTTAGCCCCTCACATTGCCAGTCAAGGCAACCCCGAACGGCCCACGCGAGGATACCGGAAAGTTCTGCTCGCAGCTTCACGGGTAGTTCTTTGTCCTGTTCGTCGTCTGGTATCTGCTCGGTGAAGGGAATCAGAACGACGCGCCGCCACATGCCGTGGCTTGTATCACGGATTACCGGGGCGTGGTTTGTCACGAGCCAGAACTTCGCTACAGGGATGAAGTCGAAAAACTCCCGATGGAGGAAACGGGCGCGAATGCGATCCCCGCCCGTCAATTGCTTTACAAGGCCGGTGTTCAGCCGCACGTATTCGTTCGACTCCGATGCGCTGATAAACCGCGCGCCCACCATCGCTGCGAGGTCGTTCGGGATGCCCCCGTCGTGCGTTTTTGCCGTGAAGGTTTCGATGCGAGCCTGCTGCCCATAGTCTGCAAGCAACGTGGCAAAGGCCTCAAAAAGGGTCGTTTTCCCGTTTGAACCGGTTCCGTATGCGACGAATAGCTTCTGCTCTTGCGTACTCCCTGTGAGGGAGTAGCCAATAGCCCGCTGCACAAAACGTCGAACCGACGGATCGGGCAGGATACGGGTAAGAAATGCTTCCCACGTCGGGCAGACGGCATTCAGGTCGTACGTGGCGGGTACACACATCATGTGCAGCTCGCCGCGTTCATGTGGACGCAATTGGCCAGTGCGTAAGTCAACGATTCCGTTCCGGCAATTGATTGCCCACGGGTCGGTGTCGAAGTCGGTAATGCTGAGGTTCATCCCCGGTTCCGACTGTGCAAGACTAACCATCGAATTGCGCCGCGTGGCGCTTTCACTGCTCTTACCCCAGTCTGCAATCGTCTTTCGTTCGGCGGGATGCTCGTATTCCCCGGCTTCCCCATAGATCGCTCGTACAGTGTCCTTTGCGCGGCGGTGAATCTCCTGAGATTCGTCAAGCACCCACCGGGTTCCGTCCCACACGGCCCATAGTTGCCGCTGCCGCACGAAGCGCAAGTCCGTGCCGTGCCGATCTATAAGCCTTTCGGCATTTCCCGAATCGGTGAGGCGTCGGTTCGCTTTCAGGGTATCAGTCGTGCTACCGGAATCCGGCGAAGATCGCCCTTCGCCGGTGTTTGGGCTTGCTACAGCCTTCCGCACCCGGCGGGGTTTCCGTTCATCGTACAAGGTCTTTCCTGCGGCACTGAGGTCGCCACCGTGTTCTAAGCGCGCATACACGCCGAAGGGGTCATACACGCCATGAGTCCAGTTCCCTCCGCCGGTACCCCGGTATGCGTCGAATGGTGCGGCGTTCTCGGAGAAGACCACGAGCGTGCCATCACGATACACACTGCCACTATGTGCGCTGTTTGTGGCACCGGGCCGTAACACTTGCACTCGCTCGCCTGCTCGCCCCACCGTGCGCCATCCGTACCGTTCAAGAAGCGCGACCACTTCGGCTTGCCCGTGTTCGCGGTTGTACTGGTTGCCCGGTTGCTCGCTATCGGTCACGAGCCGGGGAACGCGAGGGCGAGGCGGTATCTCCGGTTCTATGTACTCGTTGAACGACGCGGCGGCCTGCATGAGTACGGTAAAGTCGGCTTGCGATAGCACGGGCAGGTTTGCCAAGCTGCCCTGTACCCGCTCGTAGCCAAGCGAAGGTGCTGCCATAAAACCGCCGCCCTCGCCTCGCAGTTCGATGCGTACCTTCCGGGTGGCATCAAATGCCGGCACCGTGGATGCTGGCACCGGGCCGTCCCCACGTACCGCGACGTGCTGCCCGCCTGAGCGTTGCGAACGTTCCCGGTAAAGACGCTCGCGTATTTTTTCAGGCACCATTGCCCACCACGCATCAAACACGGTGGGGTCATCAAAATCGAAACCGGCGAGGTTGCCCGACCGCACCCCGGCAACTACAAACATGCGCCGCACGTCTGTTTGCTCGAACGCCGCACGTTGCTGCGCTTCGGTGGGCCACCCGTTCGGCGGGTAGTATTCCGGTTTCCAGCGCGGTTTCACCTCGCCGTTTTGATCGGTAAATACCGTGCCACGATCAGGATGCTTCGCAGTAGCGGATGCGGGAAACACGAGTACCCCGGCGGCGCGAAGGTCAAGCGCGGTGGCGAGCAGTTCCGATTCGTGCGGTTGTGCGCTCACTTCACACCCCCAAGCACGATCAGGCTGTTCGCCCGCGTCACCGTTTCGGGCAGGGTGTCGGCAGTGCAGTGCAGCCGCAACACGCGCCATTCCTCGCCCGCGTCTATCCTCGCCACGACTACATGCGTGTAAGCCGCGACGATAGGAAAGACCTCGCCCGCCACGAACGGACGCACGCGAAGGCGCGCCCGTGGATTGCGATTAAAGAAGTGCAGGTCGCGCTTCAGCACGTCATGCATGACGGCTTTCTGCCATTCAGGAGAGCGTGCGGCGGCGAGGGATTCGTTCACGATCACGAGCGGGCGAGTATTCATCGTTCGCACCCCTCTCGCTTCCACAAATCAAGGGCGAGCGAGGCCGCGCTGTCGCGGTAGCCGAACAGGGTTGTCGCAATCGCGTGAAGGCCGGCGGCGCGTGCATCCTCCGCCGCAACCGTCAGCACGTCTACACATTGCGAGAGGCGCGCATTTACGCCGGGGGCGTTGCGTCGCGTATGAGGGTAAAGATCGGTTGTTGCATCCATAAGCCCGCTGACCTTTCGGTAGCGGCGGTGAAGTTAATTATGTACAATAAGATTACGTCATCCTATGTACCCGCCGCCGTGCTGTCTCGTGGCTCTCACGAGACGGTTCGGTATGTCCGAAACAGGGCGGGCAAAGGGCGTTGCCAGTGTAGGTGTATGCCCTTACACTGTGTTTGGAGATGCAACGCACAGTTGCCCACGCATTGAAGCCCTCGGACGTGCCACCGTCTGGGGGTTTCGTTTTGCTATGCAGCATTTTGGTGACCGCTCACCTTCTTTCGCTTTGGCTGCTTCTCATACCACTGCTGCATGAGCGGCAACTGATCGGGTGTATAGACGCGGGTGCCATCGTGATTTTCAGGACGTTCAGGGCTATCAGCGAGACGAATGGGCCGGGCCGGGAAGTCGGGTCTATTCTCCCAATCCCGCACTGCGCCTGGACTGACTTTCAACACTTTTGCTACGTAACCTATGCTAAGGTACTTCGGGTGTGATGTCGTTGAAACCATCGGGCATCACCGCATGCCTGTAAGTGCAAGCAGCGCGGGTTGTTCCGCTTCGTCATTCTTCGCATGGGCTCGTGCCGCACGAGCGGGTGTCTGGTTCAGGTCTACCACGACTACGTTGTCTTCCAGCGTAGCCCGGTATCGGCGCGTTTCGCTAATGTCAATGCTATTGAATCGAGAAAAGCTGATTACTGACACGATGTAGCTTGCGCTCTGTGCGTGTTTGCGAACCTTGAATGCCCACGGCAGCGTTTCATCTGTGGCACGCAATCCCATCGCATGACCCTCTGCATCCCAGAGAAGTTCAACGTACTCCGGGCGGTTCAGCGCGTCATATACAGGAGCATTGAATCGCGCCGTGCCCTTCGATTCCAGTGAAACCCACATTTCGTTGGTGCCACGCGGGTTACTAGCACGGTCGAACGCCGCCCAGTTCCTTGACATAACTTATCCTCCTTGCGCTCAGGCTCGCCACCCTGCTTGCGCGTGCGAACGAACACAATGTCCGTGCGTTTTTAGTTTCCGATATCTGAGGGCCGATGTCAAGTGAAAGATCTCCCAGTCTGGCATAGCTTTTCCTCAATAGCAATAAATGATGTTCGGGTGTAGGTGTATGCACCTACACTGGCATGATATGCTTGTGCCTGAACGAAAGGAGCCATCCCGATGGCAATACAACATGCTACAGCGGAAGAGACGGATACGAATATTCGGGAGACACCCGGCGTGATGGGTGGCTACCCATGCATCGGTCTCACGCGCATCTCCGTGCGTGCGCTCGTGGAAGTAGGGCGGCAGTACGGCGTGGAGACCATCGCGGAATACTATCCCCACCTGACGCGCGCACAAATTGACGCGGGCCTCGCCTACTACGCCGCGCACCCTGCCCGTGTGGATGAAGACATTGAACGGAACCGCCGCGCCGATGCGGAACACGCCTCACACCTTGCCACCTGGTAATGGCAGGGCGAGGCATCGCGGTGTACACCGATGAACAGGTGTATTCCGCCCTTGCACCACAATTGCGTCGGCACGGGTACGACGTGGTGAGCGCGCATGAGGCGGGGCGGGTGAACCAACGGATCAGCGACCCCGCGCAACTGGCCTACGCCACCGAACACGGGCGGGCAATCCTCACGAACAATAGTATAGACTTCGCCCCGCTCGATGCGCGCGGGAAGCGGCAAGGGCGGGCACATGCCGGCATCGTGCTGTACTCCGGCTTCCCGCCGATAGGCGAACTGCTCCGGCGCGTGATCGCCCACCTTGACACCACCGAACCCGACATGCAGCGCGATACGGTGCTGTGGCTTCCACGCTAGCGTATGGCTCATTCACTAGATCATGTGGGCAATGAGGAAATCCATGAATAGTGACGTTGATCTGATGTGTCTCCTTCTGAAGGCTAAGCAGTATCAGGACGATGGCTCTATAGAAATGGCACGCAGTGCCTATCTCGATGTTTGGTATCGGTCTGATGCCTATGGTGACGATTACCATGCGTGCATAGCGGCACATATGCTCGGGATTATGGACTCGCTCTCCTTAGAAGAAAAACTTTTGTGGCATTTAGCATCTCTAGATCGGGCTAATAGAGTCGGTGATGGACGGACAGAAGGTTTTTATGCATCAATACATACAAATCTAGGTTATGTCTACGTACAGCTTGGTCGACACAAAGTTGCACTGAAACATTATTGCGATGCTCAGAGGTACGCAGAGAGCTTACGAGACGATGAGTATGCAACGAACGTAAAGACAGGCATTGCGGAAGGTCTCCAAACTCTACATGTAGCAGCGAAGACTTGAAGGACGCCTCGTACTATTTCCTATCATGGAGCAATCCGTTCGGGGGAGCGGGGATCACAGGGGCGCGGGGGCGCGAAAGGGCGGGCAAGGCCCCGTCATGGCACCGGCGGGTGTCGTGGGGGTGTGGCTGTGCCGTCGGGTAGGGAGCAAGGCATGTGCGGCGCTTCGCTTGCCCGCCTTGCCGGGGGTAAACCCCCGGACCCCCGACACCCCCGGCGCTTCGCTTGCGGGCGTGTCAGCGGCAGACGGAGGCACATGATACGGGCTCGGTCTGGATCACTACCTTCAGTGCCGCCCATACGTTAGGGTGAGTGATGCTGCGTCGCCACCTCGGTCAGTCGGCGCCGGAGGAATCGCTGCTCCGCCGTGTTCTGGCACAGTGCCAATGCCCGCTCGTACACGACGGCTGCGGCGTCATGGCGGCCGCAGCGCCGTAGGAGATCAGCTCGCGCGGCGTGGAAGTGGTGGTACGTGTCCAGTGCCGCAGTCAGCTCCGGGCGATCCAGCAGCGCGAGGCCGCGTTCCGGCCCCCCGGCCATCGCCACCGCCACCGCCCGGTTCAACTCGACCACGGGTGAGGGCGCGAGGCGTGCCAGCGTGGCGTACAGCGCGGCGATCTGTGACCAATCGGTCGCGGCAGCCTCTGGGGCCTCGTCGTGCAGCGCGGCGATCGCAGCCTGAATCTGGTACGGCCCGGCGCGGCGCCCCGCGAGCGCGCGGTCGAGCAGGGTCATGCCTTCAGCGATCGCAACGCGGTCCCACCGGCCGCGATCCTGGTCTTCCAGCAGTACGGCGTCGCCGTGTGCGTCCACCCGCGCCTGCCGCCGCGCGTGGTGCAGCAGCATGAGCGCGAGCAAGCCGTGGGCCTCCGGGTCGTCGGGGAGGCTCGGGTCGCGCGCCAGCAGAGCGACAAGCACCCGTGCCAGCCAGATTGCCTCGTTGCAAAGCTCCTGGCGAATCAGCGCGTCGCCGGCAGTGGCGGCGTAGCCCTCGTTGAAGATCAGGTAGAGCACGGCGAGCACCCCATCGAGTCGTGCGGGCAACAGGGGGAGCGGCGGCACGCGATAGGGAATGCCCGCATCGCGGATCTTGCGCTGCGCCCGCACCAGCCGCTGCGCCATCGTCGGAACCGGTACGAGAAAGGCCGCCGCGACTTCGGGGGTGGTGAGACCGCCGAGGGTGCGCAGGGTCAGCGCCACCCGCGCCTCGGGCGCGAGCGCGGGGTGGCAGCAGGTGAAGAGGAGCTTGAGCCGCTCGTCGGGGAAATCCGCGTCCGTGTCCCCGTTCGTGTCGTCCGGTTCGCGCACACCCGCTTCCTCGAGCGCGGCGCGCACCCCCAGCTGCTCCCGCTTGCGAGCGAACGCCGCGTCGCGGCGGAGGCGGTCAATCGCCCGGCGCCGAGCGATCCTAGTAAGCCAGGCGGCGGGGTTGCGCGGCACGCCCTCGCGAGACCACTGCCGCAGGGCGGCGATGCAGGCATCTTGCAGTGCGTCCTCAGCGAGGGTGAAGTCGCGTGTAGCGACGATCAGCGCGGCGAGGATGCGGCCGGACTCCTGGCGGAAAACGCTCTCGACGATACGCGGAATGGACTCCATTGCGTACCTCCCGCAACTGGGCACCGGGAAGATCATCGGCATGGCTGTTGCGCACCGACGGGGACCAAGAAGGGCACACAGCTACCGGTCGCGCCGGTGATTGCTTGCCCCCGCACATGACGAGCACAACAATACCATTGTGTGAAAGCCGCCGGAGTTCACGGTTGGTCGTTCGCGTGGGAAACCAGGCTGGTCCGTAAACCATTTCCCCCAAAGAGCTTTCACCAGATGGACTCCTATCGGCGGAAAGCTGCGCGGTGGTTTAGCGGCTGTCGCTTGCGAGAGAAGCCGCTTGCAGAGCCGCGAGGCCACGCTGGATCGGGGCGGGGTCGGAGAACTCGGTCCAGTGTGCGGTCTTGCCGTCGCGTACCGTGCCGAGCGTCAGGTAGCGGTTGCGGTACGGACTGCCATCAACGAGCGTCGCTTCCGACTCGAACTCGGCGACGACCCGCTCCGGGTCGTCGGCAAGCGCATGGACCGCAAGGCGGGTGAGCGCGAAGGTGGGCGTCATCGGGCGAATGATGGTCGTGTAGAAGTCGCGATTAACTTCTCGCCCCGTGATCTCCTGGGGGCCGCCGGGTGCGGTGGGGAAGGCGCAGATGACATCGGGGGCGAGTGCGGCGAACATTGCATCAAGATCGTGCCACATCGCGCGCAGATGGCGCTCAACGACGGCAGTCGGGGTCAGGTTCTTTGCAGGGGTCATGGCTTGGTCCTTTCCGGTCGCGACCCCGGTCGGAGTCACTTGCTTCGTTGACGATCGGCGTTTGCCGTGAGGTGTGGAGGGGGTTCTCGCGGCATGCGCCGCGTCACCCGCATCGTGCGGCAATGGCCCGGCGGGACACCGGGTGACCGGTATCCCGCTGCTGGAGGATGTGTGCCGCTACACCTGGTCGAACGTCATGATCGGGCGCACTTCGACGCCGCCGAATCTTGCCGGGCAGAGCTTGGCGATCTCGACGGCCTGATCGCGGTCAGCAGCTTCGATCAGGTAGTAGCCGCAGAACGGTTCCGGGCTGTCGACAAACGGGCCGTCGGTGACCACGTCGCTGCGAATCGCGGTCGCTGTCCGGGTCGGTTGCAACGCCTTGCTTCCCAACAACTTGCCGCCCTTCTCGACGACCTGACCGGCAAACCGGCGATGCGCGTCATTCACCTCTCGCCATTGCTCTGGCGAGAAGTTGGCGTAACTGGTCTCGTTGTCATAGATCAGGATCAGGTATTCGGACATGATATGCCTCCTGGTGTCGATGGTTTGCACACGCTGGCGACTACGCTCGGCCGAACTCCATCACCGGGCGCACCTCGATGGAGCCGCGCACGGCATCCGGGATGTGGGATGCAATCTCGACGGCCTCGTCGAGGTTGTCGCACCGGACGAGATAGTACCCGCCAAGCTGCTCTTTCGTCTCGGCGAACGGGCCGTCGGTCGTGAGCGTTTTGCCGCCACGCACACGCACGGTTGTCGCCGTTGCAATGCCTTGTAGCGCGTCGCCGCCGAGAATCTTCTCCTTGAACCGTTCGCTGAACGCTCCGTACGCCGACAACAGGGCATCCTGCTCCTCTTTACTCATCTGACTCGACAACTCATCTTCGCTGTGGATCAGCAGTGCGTACCGCATCTCGTGCCTCCTTCGGGTATCAATCGGCGAGCACCATGCCCGTCATCAAGACGTCGAACGCGGCAGCACGAAATCGACATCACGGCGGGACAGAACGTGAAACGGTTGCTGAACACGAAAGGTCGTCAGCCTCACGTCACATCGCAGCCAAGGAGCAGGGAGTGTGGCAGGGCTGCCGGGTAAGGGAGTACGGCATGTGCGGCGCTTCGCTTGCCCGCCTTGCCGGGGGGGGCCCCGGACTCCCGACACCCCCCGTCGCACGGAACGTACACCACTCGGTGACGGCGAAACCAAGCCAACATACCCTACGGCAATCGCGGTAAAGGATGGGAGACCGGAGAGGCATCCGTACTGTCTCCCCGTAGTGTTCCCTGTCGCGTGACCGGCCCCTGCGCTGCGCTGAGCCGACGTGCAGGGGCAAAGTGGGAAGGGAGATTCATGGGACGTACAGGTATCCGGTATCGGTGACAAAGCCCCGCCCCGCATGGTCGCAGTCGCTGAGCCGAAAGCCTGCCGGGTCGCCAGCCACCCCCGATTGAGCGGGTTGCCGCTCCATCATCCCGCAGCGATGCGGGAAAACCCCTCGCATCCCGAACGTGTCCGCACTCGTCACCGTGACGGTGATCCATCTCGGCCCCACCAGCGTGATGTCGAAAGTGATTGGGTCGCCCTCAACCGTGATTGCCGTGGTCGTGAACCGCGCGGGCTGACCGGCCTGGTACGCCTGCCAGAGACAATCGCGTGCGGCGGCATCCTTGCCTTCAAACGGCTTCGAGGTCACCATGACCTCCATGCCGCACTGCCGCAACTGAGACGCTGGGGTAGGGGACGGCATCGTGCGGGTCGCAATTATTGCGGGGATTGTCACCGCCGGGGTCGTGGCTCCCGGTACGGTGCCACACGCGAGGAGCAGAAGGGGAAGCACGAGGAGCAGCCACCCGAGCGTGCGGAGGGGCAGTCTCCCGATTCTTGTGGTCATCGCCACGCCTCCCGCTGCCAGGAATGGGGAAACCGCCATCTTTACCGGAATGATAACCCCCACGCGACTGCGCCACGAGCGCGGGAGACCCGGCATGGATTGGCTGGGTCTGTGCCCGTGACCCCTCCAAGACCATAGAAGGCTGAATCGTTTTTACGCACTTGCGTTCGGTGTTCGTACACTACATAATACGCATAGTCAGGAATGGGATCACCGCGGCGCGGGGGTGCGAAAGCGGGGGCATATGCCGAGCGCTTCGCTTGCCACCCGCCACGGCGGTGGCACGAACGTGCCATTGCATGTGAAGCGCTTCGCTTGCGACCACATCGGGCATCACGGGTACAAGGCACGGCGCGCGGAGGGCAGCATGGCGACGCAGAGCACGACAAAGACAGCCACCCCACCCTCATCACGTTCGCGTGCCCCGCATCCCCCAATGCTGAAGCGCATCTATACGATCAGTGTGCGGGTCCACGCCGGGGAGTACGCGACCCTGGACACGCGGCGCGACGCCGCCGGGATGAAGGAGATGGGGGCGTATGTGCGGCAAGCGGTGCTGGCGCAGCGCCCACCACAGGCGGTGGTCCCGGCGGCCAACCGGGAGGCATGGGTGGCGCTGGCCCGCACGGCAAGCAACCTGAACCAGTTGACCGCACACCTGAACGCGGGGCATCTCCCCGATGCTTATAGTGTACGCGCACTGCTCGTGACGCTCACGGAGGAGGTGCGTGCGCTGCGCCTGACCCTGCTTGGCGTGGCCCCGGAAGAGCCGGGGGGCGAGAGAATGGAGGGTGGGGGGTGATCCAGAAGGCGCATATCGGGCGGGGCTTTCGCGGGGTGCTCAACTATGTGTGTGACGAGAGCGCCGAGCGGGGGCACGACGCGGCGCGCATCCTGGACACGAACATGGCGGGACGGACGCCGCGTGAGCTGGCCGCCGAGTTCGGGGCCTTGCGGCAGTTGAACCCCGACCTGACCCGCGCGGTGTACCACTGCTCGCTGCGACTCCCGGCACACGAGTCCCTCAGTGATGAGGGGTGGGCGGGGTTCAGCCGGGACTACCTGCGCGAGATGGGGTTCGGGGAGACGCCCTACGTAGTCGTGCAACAGGCGGGGGACCACGTCCACCTGATCGCCTCCCGCATCCGCTTTGATGGGCAGACGGTGCCGGACAGCAACGACCGGTGGCGCAGCAACGGGGTAGTGTACGGGCTGGAAGAAAAATACCACCTGTCACACGCCCGCGACCCCGAACGGGGGCGGGAACGCGGGCCAGCGGTGGCGCTGGACGGGGGTGAAGC
>JAABUX010005852.1_pt1 | contig 14930 bp, 9 predicted proteins | sample 5561851 | NCBI WGS metagenome assembly JAABUX01 (sample SAMN10711883, study PRJNA513361) | rock metagenome | isolation source: Antarctica rocks | place: Antarctica: Victoria Land, Richard Nunatak red sandstone | collected 2016-01-03 | reverse complement strand
GGTTGAAGGTTTATTTGGATAAGAGGGGGATTGTTAGGGAGGTTGGGTTTGGGTAGGGGGGAGGGGGGTGGCAGGAGTTGTTACAGGGTCTGGATTCAAGTATGCTTGTCACATCCCCGCCCCATCATTGTGATGGATTGAAAGTTCTCGATGTCTCTGAGGCTCCGCAGTCCACTAGAGAGCGAACGCAGCCCTTCCAGTCGCCTACGATCATGGGTTATAGCCTGCAGCTGATCCACCTAGCTTGCCCAAGAGCAAGCTGAGAAAGACTGCCAGGTACAGTCTAAAACCCAACAAGGAGACTAAGGCCTTGGAAAATGCGGCGTTAATCCTGTTCTCCTTGGATCAACAGGATCTCAGCGCTGAACTCTCCGGAACAGCAATCGATAGGGTCTATCAGGGAGCCTCTAGTTCTACCGTGCCAAAGTCCCCATCTCCGGACTCGTTGCCAACCTTGAGTTGTTGGGGCAGTTCCTGAAGACTGGCTTCTAATATTGCAAAAGTTGCAATATTAGATACGAATCTGGCTATGGATTATATGACTGCTAGATCAGAGAAGTCATGATTGGGCATGCGAGATGGGTTTACTATGCCGTTCGAGAATCTTAGGCTGGCCTCCTAGGTTGCTGGACGGTCGCTAGGTACAGGAGATACATGGACTGAAGAAACGAGGAGATATAAAATTTCACCATAACCTATTGAAGTTTGTTGATCGTTTCGCTGCCTTCCCCCCTATCTATCGTATCCCCGAGTCTGTGTCTGGAGAGGAGATGAGAATTCTGGGTGAAATTGAATACGTGGGGTTGCTGAAACCTGCAGTGAACACTTCCTCATCAAGCAGCATTCGTACCACTGTCGTTGTATCTTGTTGTCCGAAGAGTATATGGCTCACTATTGGGAAGGTAGCGCTTTCACTTGATCGCTACAAAGATAAGATAGGATTGTTGATATATATATGATAATCTCACAAGCGTAGTAGATGTCATGAGCCCGAATACCAGAAGCGAAAGATAATTTCTCTATACGTTGCAAGGGATTTTCAAGATAAGGGGTACGGAGGTAGGAATCGGGGTAATCTTTAGAATTCAGTACAAATGTTCACTGTCGAACCGGTAGACAGTAAGAATGATACGCCATGCGTTACGATCTTTCTGCAGCAAACCCAAAGTTGCGTCTGCCGACTGGTTGGTCAGGTTGTCAGTAGCATGATCCCTTCGACTTCACTTCATCAGAATGATCTTGGCAGGAGTATCCCGCTCTTCGATCCTTGTTTGGCGCGAATTGGGTGATATATGACTGCCCTCGATCTTGACCGATGGCTTGCTTCTAAGGAAAAGAAACGCGAGGGGTAATTATGGGTGGGGTCCCAGCATATCGAAAGCCGGATTAGATGCAAGGAGATTAGTAATCTACCCTAGCGGTCAGAGGTTGGAAGGCAACGGTGAGAGTAAATCAATTCTGTGGTGTCATAGTCTTTTGCTGGTGTGTGGGTATCTCGTCTTCCAAAAGCCCGCCACATAACCGGCATAATCTCGCATGCTAATTATAAGAGCTCGAAAAGGAAATCGTCCAGGTATGAGTGCACGCAGACTTCAATCGGAGTATTTCCAAACCAGCTCCTCCACTAACAAGGTCAGATCTTTGGCCCAGCAGATCCACTATTGGTCTACTGCGCATACATCCAGCTAGGGAGTGCCGGACAGCGACGCTTGGAAGAAGATGTCACAGGAATTGATGTGCAGGATCGGCAAGGAGCGATTGACTACATGACCTAGGCCACATTCGTGGCTTGCCCTGGGAAGGATTCCATGCATTAGTAACGGAATTGGAAGCGAAAGATCATAAGTACGTACGTGGGCTGGCGCGATGGCATTGAATTTGTCGATGGCGCTAAGTCCAAAGAATTTGCCGCGATTTTTCTGCTTTGCGAGGAACGCTGCCATATGTTGGTCTGTAATTGATTCCCACGACCTTAGTTCATCTTTGCTAACACCTCCGCATCCAAATTTTCGGCCTTTGTTAGATGTCAACCACTTAACAAACCGTGCATAGCTGATAGAATGGGTTAGTATCTCCGGACACGCTACAAAAACATACCCACAAACTCACCTCAGTCTTCTATTACCCGAAGCATCCTGGAAGGCATCGAGTGCTTGCTCCACTTCAGATTGTATTATGGGCCGTGGGTCTTTCGTGACAAACTTCATCGTCAGTATATCCACGATGATCTCTACATTGCCATTGCGGTATGTGGAACGACGTCTTGGCTCCACGTCCTCTTTAGTAAACCCTTTTGTGTGAAGTACAACGGTGAGCTTCGGAATGGAGGGTTGAAGCTGCTGAATGTAGTAGACGCCAAACAACACGAGCTGCGCGACCCAATTGAGTCTTCGGTAGATCTGATGTTCAAACTTCAGACTGACTTCGCCAATAGCTGGACACAGCAAGCGTTTCGTGACAACACCATCGAAGTCATCACGTGTGATGTGTTCCTGAAGACTAAATTGGACCGGAATCTTCGGCTGGCGTGCCACGAAAGCGACCATTTCGGCAAAGATCGAGCGACAGACGAGATGGAGATTGCAGGCAAGATGAGGGAAGCAGTGGCCACGGACTTGACCACGTCGGTGAATCGGTACCTCGTTAATGTTTCGGATGTAGATGTGTTTGATTACGTTCTCTCGGAGTTCTGGAGGGAGGTCCATGAAACGAAAAGGCTTCTCTTCGGCATTGGCACAATCCCTCAGCTCCTCAATCTGAAGCTGACCACGTGTTATTGCGGAAGTGTCTGTGGCTGTCGGCGTATCGTTGCAGGAGGTGGGTTGAGTATCGTTCGATATCGCTGTCGACATATTGAGGTTTTCCCGCATACCCTCCATGACAGCTGTTATACTGTCTCCTAATAGATTAACATCTGGTGTTGTGGATTGATTGTATTGCCCACCACAACTTCTCTAGCTGCAACAGCGATCACATCCCTAACAAAGTGATCGAACAGTCGCAACTCAGTATCGACCAAACAAGATGATGAGGGAGAAGAATGTTGTAGTGGGTCAGCGCTCGTTTGTGTGCTACGTCAGATGTAGCCTCAATCAACACTCAATGTGCTTCATTATCATCCCGCGAATTCCGCGCTGCCGGATATTTAACCAATCCGGTCAGGCTTTGGAGTTAATGTCTATTGGTTAAGCCATTTCTGCGCGAAATCCTAAGCTGGTAGTACAATCAGCTTACACAAACTATCACGTGGTCACCAGAACAATGATGTTTGGCTCCTGAACTCAGTCGATCTTAGGTGTACTGTATCGTCAGATGTCTTATTAGAGTCGCAAGCAATCCGACTTACTCGTTCAGAACCCGGAGCATTTCGCGACAGTTCATTGTGGCCCCACTCAACACTACCTGTGAATTGTGGATGGCAAAGGCTTCCAGATCCTGGTTTCTAATGCTTTTGGCCCGCACAAACCCTCATCAGCGAAATCTTGGATGAAACGTATCTCAATATGCAGGTCCAATAGTAGTCTAAATCATCTGGACATTTCTATATGAAGTGTCTGCAAAGAACCGTCTGCTCGGACTAGTATTCCCGCCGAGGCAGCATTCGTATGGATACATTCCTCGGATTGGAATGATTCCTATGTAGTACTCCAAGGTAGTTTGTTCCTTTCCTCCTGGCAAACATTCGAGGCAGTAGTGAATGTCAAGTTGGTTGGTACAGACGCAATAGCCTGGGTCGATAGAGTCGGTGGTCTGTATATTTCTGCATTCAGTAGGTGTACACAATGCACAATGGTGCTTTTTCGATTGTAGGATCTCTCGGGCGGCTTCAGAGAACGATTTGCACGAATGAATTGTAAGCGATCTTTGCAGAAAAGGGTCAGAACCAATCATCGTTTGCATATTGAGCGCCATCTAACAGAGACTCTGATCAGTAACTTCTTCGACTCAGCATCCTGGCTTCCAGTGACGTGCCCTGTGTTGCTAGTCCCGCATAAAATTGAGCTCTCGCCACTCCTATCCGCGGAGGAAGATTAATGCTCTTCCATCGTCCCAGTCTATAGCCTCCGCTTAACGATAAGGAGAATGACCACCACCATACCGACCAAGTATACAACAGGCAGCCATCACGCCGGCAAGTATGACTTGACGTCAAATACCAAATCAGCTTCCGAGCATCGAGCGATTGGTCGGTCTTGAGGAGAGATATAAGTGCGAAGAGCCTTGGCAAAAAGGCTTGGCGCTGTTGATCTTGGAGTACAGCCAGCGCAGTCTTCTCTAGGGAAGTGGTCATATCTGAATCGTACAAGTGTTGACATGTTGGTGGCTCCTCACCATGCAATTATATTGGGTCAATAGTTCATAAACGATCAATGGACCCGAGGTTTGATTTGACAGAGTTCTATTGATGTAGCTACCAAAGCTTATCAGCTTACGCTCCATCGCAGGCCGTGCATTCCAGTGATCTCATGTTGATATTCATCCCATCGCCCGCTCAATCATTTGAAGAGACTTCCCCTAGCTCGAATGAGCGGTTGGATGCCTCGGTAGCACACGGCATACCTACTTGTTGGCGTAGACGTTCCCCTTGGTCTGAGGGTACTATCAGCAACCGACACGATGTGATAAACGGGGTTAATCGTACTTCGTGCTTCTTCTCGTCAACCTTATCTCCTGCTGCGTCCTTCGCCGCAGTCATGCGGGTGGTCATGGAGGCATCGGTGTGGCCCTTTGCGACCTCTGCGTGAAAGACGAAGTCAGTGTGAGGACGTGGCTAGCTAGGTGGATAGCGGATATGAAACGTACCCTTATTGCCCTCCTTGGAAGCCGTGGAGGCAGTACCTTGGATGGACTCAGAGGCTTGGTTGAAGGTGTTCCTATGGATGGTCAGAGCGGGGCTAGGCAGAAAGGCGGGATGAGTCCGTACTTGATGGTCTCCATTATGAATGTAGTCTCGTGTGAAGGGTTGGAAAACTGGATGTAGGAGTTTGAGAGTGTGGTGTTCGACGTGGTGTATGATGGATGTGCGTGTTGTTCCGAGGGAGGAAGAGGTAGGGTCTTATGTATGCACAAAGCCGAGCGACAGGGTTGGATAATTACCCCTCGTACGTCACTCTGCAGCTGAAACAGGAATGGTGCATGGAATGAAGTCGCGCATATTCTCCCGGGCGCTAGAGAATATCACGCATAACTTTATGCATGAGATTCAAATCATTCTATTCCCGTTCGTACTACAACATAGTACTTTGGGCGTCTTATAAGTCTGAAGCGGCATATCCCAATACGAGCTCATTCCATTATCGCTTGTCCTCAAGATGGTGGAAAAGGTTTATTTGACCTACAATCAGGTACAAGTCTATCAGGACAAGCAAGCAGCATGGAGCGGCTTACAGTTATTGACGAGGCTGCAGGTGCACAAGCTATGTCAGGCCTCTGCAGATCAAATTCTCAATGAATTCAAACCCAATCTCATGATTGCTATTGGCGGTGGTGGTTATGTCCCTGCACGCATACTAAGATCCTTCCTTAAGCGCCCTGGTAGCGCCAATATCCCCATCCAAGCCATTGGTTTGTCTCTCTACGAAACCCTTTCCAGCTCGGACCCTGTTGAAGCTCCCGGTACAAAAGTCACAAGAACACAATGGCTGGACCTGTCTTCGCTGGAAATGGCCAACTTGGTGGGGAAGAACATCCTGATTGTCGACGAGGTGGATGATACGCGGACAACGCTGGAGTATGCGGTAAGGGAGCTTCAGAAGGACGTTGAAACCGCTAGGCAGAAACTAGGAAGAGAAGGGGAAACGACAAATTTTAGTGTATTTGTACTTCATGTAAGGGCTCTTCGGCCTCGGTAGAGTGAACACCTACAAAGGCTAGCCAGCTGATGAGCGTACACAGAACAAGGACAAAAAGAAAAAGGGCCATCTGCCGCAAGATATGATCGACGACGGAAGATATTTAGCTGCAAAAACCGTCAAGGATGTTTGGATATGTTATCCATGGGAAGCAATGTAAATCCCTTTCCGTACTTTGGCGAGGGAACCGGACTGACAGTGCTGTGAGCAGTGACATTGACGAACATGACCAACTGGCTATCTCTCAATCAACAGAATCAAATTGACAAACCTTACATATATACATAAATTGTTGAAAGCATCGCTCGAGATGGACTCGAATCGCTCGTTGCACTAACCTACAGCGCTTCGTTGCTGAAGGCGGAGCCTAAGACAAGGGTGGAGGTCCTAAGAATTTTTCAGTGGAACTAGATTTACAACAATACCACGCTTTCAATCAAGCTTTACATAGGGTATGTCAGATTGATCGTTGTCACTAAAGCTGACAGCAAGCCTGATTGCACCCGGAGATTAGACAAATTCGTCGCCGGGTATCTTGACCTCTCCCCACGCTTCAATGCCAAGCGACACGGAGTACGCCGAAATCCTTCCCTCGAAGCTTAATTGCATGGTGGTATTGTCAATGCGGCCAGTGCTGCAGGTATCCGTGTCTTCAGTAGCCATGTCGCCATTCCTCCGATCACGTCCTCGCATCTGCGGACCCATTGACAATCGTCCTCCTGTGTTCTGAGTCGCCTTCGTGCTTTAATCCCGCCCCTTAGCGCTTACCATGGCCACAGCCAATCCGGGCTTTGCGTGATGCCCACTGCAGAAGACCCAAAGGCTGGCGGCATCCAAGACGGCAGCGATATCAGTGATCAAGCGCACCTGAGCCTGACCAATCCGATGTAAAGTATGAGAGATCGAGGTGGGACATTTGGGCATATCATTCGTGTTGTATTGGCAACAACGGGTTGGCGCTCTTTAATATTGCGTCTACCGCTTTCCAAAAAAAGTTGTTAGAGGCGGCTGGATACGCTAGCACCCTGCGTTTCGGATGTAAGCAGAACGATCAATACGATCAATATGATCATACCAATATCTCATGGGAGCAGCTTCGCTATCCAGACCGTACTTTTCTTGATAAACGGCAGTCACGCTGGTATGGATTTCAAAGAAACAAGATGCTTAGAAATCATGCTGATGGATTTCTAGACTTCGGGCGTTCTCGGCCTAATATGCGAATCGTCCTATTAACCTGCGCTTTCGCTATAGACTTTGCGTGGAATGGTGTACACACAGCTGACTAATGGCATATCGCAGCAGGCCTGCAAGGTTAGTCGAGCTCACTTTGGCAGTGCTTGCCTACCAGACCATCTTGACCCTTTGGACCGCCGCACTTTCAGGGCTCGCACAAAATATGCCCCAGCTGAGGGTCAAAGCAGCAGAATTTACAGCTGGCTTTGGTACGAGAGATGAATGTGACTGCACTGACACACTGCAACGCAGCCGGCTGTCCAATATGGCTTCCTTGTACAATCTTGTGGTGAGATCGTGATGCTGGTGGTGATAGATGGCATCCTGTTCGGAGTCCATGTCTAGGACCGCAAAGCCAGCAACGATTACGGTCCAAGTGTTCTAACACATGAACAGTGTCATGGTCGGCTTCAGCTCTACCAAGGCCTTACCCAGATCTGGCGCCTGAAGCAGGCTTGTGCTACCTGACGGGCTTTTGTCTCCTTAGAGACTCGCTCAACACTATCGTTGCCGTTGTTACCACGCCGCAAAACAGTGTCGTGACGTATGAAACCCTCACACTGACTTACCTCTTAAATGGATCGCAGCCCAAGCGATCAGCATCTACACTTTGTGGTGGATACAACAGCGCTACCGCCTCAGTACGAAAACCATGTTCAACGCCGTCATCGTCGGTACCCTTCTGCTAGACGGCTGAGGCATGGTAGGCATCTGGACGCAAACCTTTGGCTTTCACCACATCTAGTTTGGGTCTATCAAATCTTCTACGGGCTCTTCGTCTGTCCTTGGTATTCCTACCCGCAGATTATGGTATTCGAAGTTACGCCGCACGGTAAGGAATTTCTTTTCTTCTCACTTTGCTCAATTGTTGGGGAGACGTCGAGTTCTATTGGGCCGTTTTTGTCGAGTGCAATCGTTAAGACTAGTCCGAACGGAAAATGTTAGCATGCCAATCTATCTTTGTTGGGGCTGAGCATGATAAGTACGGCACTCTGGGTGCTCTCTCTGGACATCAAAACGAGTAGAGTGGAGCAGGAGAGATTCCTAGCAGAGAAGGAACTTGTGAGGGCAAAGCTGATTCATGAGAGTGAAAGATGAATATACTTGGTATTTGAATATAGATGTAGCCACTCCGTAAGAATTAGAAACATATTTCACAGCCGTTATACCACTTATCAACGATAGGAAGGATGCATCTTACCAAAAGTAGGTATATGCTATATAGTGCTTGCACTGTAAGTTCTTGTAAGCGAGCTGGAAAGCCCGTTCAAGTAGTAAGGATAACGCTTGTCTTTCTCAGGACCTGCTACTGGATGCGATAGGGTAATCACAGGTCGGTATCGTGTGATGTGATCGAAGCGGGCTAGGTACCCGCGGAACAAGGCATCACGTGACCTCAGCCCTGCAGGCAAATCGAGACCTTTCTCCGCTTTCCAGTGCACTACAGTCTACAAGCTTCACAAGCGTACTTTTCTACTGACCAAGGAGCGATCTATCCGTCTCTCAAGCTAATCCCTCGATAAACGATACATACCCCATTCAAGTCACCATGGCCTTCCTATATCCCAAGCCCTCTTGTCCGTCGTCTCCAAGGCCTTCTTTGGCCGACTGGCATCCTCCCTGCCAACATGAAGGAGAAGCATGTTACCATCGACCCTTCCACCCCTGGCACACCAAACGGAGAAGTTCGATCTGAGCTGAATACTCCAAGCCATGATAGTACCTCACGCCGAGGCACAAACATCCCCAGACATTTGCTTTACCAGAGTGAAGATGGCTACCAAACACCTATACACCAAGAGTATGATCTCCAAAGGCAGCCATATATACGCGGCCAACGAACTGATGGACTCACAAATAACAGCCCACACCACAGACTACCACATACTCCTCCTATATGCTTTACCCGCCAGTCCGGGAGTCCAAGCAGCGTCAGTCTCGCTCAAGTCATCCTAGAAAAACTACAATGGAGGGAAAGAATTCGACACTATACATGGACCTTTTTTACGATAACTATGGCTACAGGAGGGATCGCCAATGTGATACACACCGGTATGGTCCACGTTGAAAGGAGTGTTCCAACTTGGCGAGCTGATAGCAAAGTGCCTTTTAGATTCGCCGGCCTCGAGGCCATTGGCATCATCTTCTTTCTGCTCAACATTGTCCTATTCATCTTCAACGTCGTCATGATTTCTCTACGCTTTTATTGCCACCCAGAAACGTTCATGGCCTCAATACTGCATCCTACCGAGCGCCTCTTTCTACCGGCAGCGGTAGTGTCATTTGGTACCATCCTGCTCAACATATCCCAATATGGTCCTCAACGTGCAGGCCATTGGCTGAACGAGGCTGTGGCTATTTGTTTCTGGATAGACTGTGCATTGGCACTCCTCAGCTCAATGGGTGTCTATCTGGTCATGTAATAATTACATGCCCTATAATTTGCAGAGCACATGAACTGACGATCGCCAGGTGGTCTACAGCATCATTTACAATCTCTGAAATGACCCCAATATGGATATTCCCTGCTTACCCACTTCTCATAATTGGGCCGCATGCCGCTGTTTTAAGTCAGACATTGAAGCAACCGAAAGCCTTTGACATCATTGTTGGTGGATTCACATTGCAAGGCATCGGGTTCTTGGTCTCGATGATGATATACTCTGCCTTCATATATCGGCTTATGACCCAGAAACTACCGCAAGAAGCTTCGAGACCGGGCATGTTTGTATCAGTCGGACCCTGTGGGTTCACCGTGGCTGGAGTCATTGGTATGGCAGAAAATGCTCATAGAGCGTTACCTGCAGACTTCATGGGAAATACCGAGTTAGCAGCAATGATACTCAAGGTCATAGCTTCATGGATGAGTCTCGGGATCTGGGGACTCGCCCTTTGGTTTTTCTTCATCTCCGTTGGCGCCCACTGGTCTTGCGTTGGACCACACAGAATGACGTTCACCATGACCTGGTTTTCCTATGTCTTCCCGAACACTGCGCTCGTTACATCAACATTCGCAATCGCCAAAGCTTTCGATTCCAAGGCCATTCAGATTATCGGATGCGCTATGAGCGCAGTTCTGATCGGCATTTGGTTTTTTGTGGTAGGTATGATGATAAGGGCGATCATGCTGAGACAGATTCTCTGGCCACAGAAGGGTGAAGACAGAGACGAAGGAGGCTTTAAGGGACCGAGACCTGACAGGAGGATTAGTGTTTGAGTAACGCTCCGTCGATTACCTTTGGTGATTTACGGCATCATACGCTTCGTTGCAAGACCTTCTTCAACTTTACCGGTCTCAACCTCATATACCCAGCCTGAATGGTGGGAGCATCAGGAATTTGCTTACTCGCTTTCAAACCTTTGACATCGACTTCTACCCCCTTTACGAGGTCCGCAAATCGCTGAGGGTCTAAGCTTGCCAATCCGCTTGTGTCCTCGGATTCAAGACTCTACTTCACAAATGCATGAGTACCAAGGAAATGTCCGGTTCCTGAAAACGGAGAGAAGAGGGGCTCTCATCCAGAACCCCTGCGTGCCGCTAAGACTGTGGATGAGGAAGCATTGAACTCTATAAGATTCCAAACAAGGCGCAGAACATCGGCCACAAGGGTTTCGTCCGAAGTCTAAAAACCCACAGTTAGATAATGGGTGACTAGAAAGCTTCGCCATGCGCAATACCGAATGATTGCAGCACCAATGTTAACTGCGGAACACATCGGTCTCCGAACAACCAATCAAAATATCCCTTCTGTCGAGAGCACAGTTCTCGGCTCTCGATGACCCTGTCGCTAGACAACGCCTATTTAACACAAGGCTTTCGCTTCAGCAGTTGGGTGGCTGTGGAAACATTAGCCCGTAACAAGCCACAATGCCTAATCTCGAACAGGCTTAGCGTGCGACGCGTTGCATGAGGTTCAACCTCGCTAGGCTCATTGTCATAACCTCCGATCGTGAGTGGGCAATAGAATAACTCTCGGTCAATGCTATGGAAATGGGCCACTTTTCCGAGATGGTCAAATCGAAGTCACAGTTCAGTCACACCGACAACATTATACGAAACAAGTCCTGTCTCGCCTAGCAGGTCGTCATGGAGCTTCGGAATTGCGTGTTGGCCAAGCTAACGCTTTGCCCCAACAGCGCACTTGCCATGGGTGACCTTATGTCAATGTACCAACGTTGCTGCGGCCCTTGGGTGGTCTCATTCTCGGTAACTTGATTTCCTAGCGCCTAGGGATCCCGCTCTACAAGGCGCCAGGCTAATCGCAGCCTCGCGGACAATATGAAACTCATAACATTTAAAGGAGGATACAAACATGGTTGGTGTTACAACGATCTACAACACAATTCTTCAAGCACACCGTGCTTGACACTTCTATTCCTGTTAAGTCTAGTTTAACAAGCAAGATATCAGCCCAGGGTCATCTTCTACTTCTATTTCTTGACACAAAGTTTGATAATCATAGCTGTCCTTGCATAGTTTGACAACATACACACTACATCAAGATGGGCAAATTGCGGGATTACCTGCTAGGTGGAGCTACTAATGCGATGGCAGGCGATGGTTATGGAGGGGCTCCGATAGGAAGACTGCCCAAATTGTCCCAATGCTCAGAGTCCGCTGCCCTTCAATCCGGCGACTACTTTGACAGGTCTAGACATAGCTCTTCGTCAACATCGAGTGATCCTACGAGTTACACAGACTCTGCGAAGGACTTGGCGAATGGCAACTTGCAGCAGTCTGATTCGCAGAAAATACTACCCAAGTCTGCCCGTTCACCTAACGAAATTCGTGCACTAAGGTGTTCTCTGGCGCCGCCACCTGCAGTAACAGACCCTACGCAGTCAACAAGATCTGGCACAGAATCGATTGATACAGCTTCAGAAGAGGTGTCCATTAATGCAACTCCGCTAGTGCCGGATTGGCCTGAAGAAGTACTCTGGGAGGATTATGAGATACCACAAGAATTGGAACTCATGAGAGATGACACGCCTCAAGGTATTCGATACGTTATCCAGGAGTCTATGGACGAACACCGGGCAATGCGGATATCTCGAATGCAAGCGCAGGCAGCCTCGCTTCAAGCCAATGAAGTTTTGGATACGCAGCGCAAGACTGACGGACCAGCAGTTGCTGAGAGCTCCCTGATTGTTTCGGCAGATTCGACGTCGACCAGCAATCATTCACAGAGTAATCTTACTATTCCGGCCATATTGGACACAAGTTTGGGATCTGATGTCGAGAGCGCTCACCTCTCAAAGCCGCCTACCACCCTACTGATTCGATCCACAAGGACTTCGTCCCACGAGACCTTACGGACTAAGGACAAGCCAAGCCAGATCATGACAGACATGGAACGTCAATTTAAACAGAGCAAATCACGAACGCTCAAGAGCCATACGTTATTTCGGCTTCTCCCATATCGAAGATCGAAAGATCCACCGTCCCCTAAAGTTCTTCAAATCGAAACAACCACTAGCGAATGCACAAGCTGTTTAGATGACTTCACAGAAGCGAAGACCATTGGTCTTCGTTGTCGTCACAAATACTGTTCCCCATGCTTTTCGCAACTCGTAAGCACATCGATACAAAACGAAGCCAGCTATCCACCCAAATGCTGTTTGACAGAGGTTCCTAAGAGGATGATTCGAGATAATCTGCCGCCGCTCATATGTGCTCAATTCGAAGAGAAAGCATTGGAATACGCTGTACCCGTTGGCAATCGCTATTATTGTGTATCTCCAAACTGTGCAAAGTGGATCGATACCCGTTATGCCAGGCGAACGGATGGTGCCATGGAATGTCCACATTGTGCCACCAAGCTATGCACTCTTTGCCGCGGGCCTCAGCACCCGTCAAACGAGGATTGCCCCCAAGACTTTGGTCTTGATAGGACTTTGGAACAAGCGGAGAGAGCAGGCTGGCGGAGGTGCTATAACTGCAGGGCCATGGTGGAACTAAACACTGGCTGCAGGCACATTACGTGCAACTGCCGAGCCGAATTTTGCTATACTTGTGGAGCAGTATGGCGAACATGTCATTGCACCGAAGGAGATCAAGCGCGGAGAGTGCGAGAAATTCAGACGAGACTGGCGCAATTTGAGGCAGATCAATTGGCCGAAGAAGAAGAATTAAGGGCAGCAATGGAGGCAGTGGAGACAGCGGAGCGCCTGCTGCGAGAGGAACGCGAAGCTGAAGAGAGGCGAATGGAAGAAGAAGCTAGGAAGCTACAGAAAGAGGAAGCCGAGCGCTTACGAAAGATCGCTGACTACTATGAGTACTTGCGTGGAGTTCTCCAGCGGGTTCGTTCCCAGCAAACATTGGCGATGGAGAAACGCTACGAGCGAGAATGGGACGCGATCGATACTATGAGGAATGATCTCGAGTCCGTTGCGAAAAATGCCCAGAGAGAAGCTCAGGTGAAATCCGATAGGGAGAAGATCATCAAAAGTACTGAAAGCGTGATCAAGGCCTTGCAGCGCCAACACGCAGTTTCTATGATGGAAATGATCACGCGCCATCGGAAGGACCAGGACGACCTCTTTGCATTGAGCGCCGAGGATTATGATCAAGATGCTGAGGTTCACCAAGCGGAGACCCTGCAGGATTTGATGCTAGCCCAAGATCTTGAGCGCGCAACATTGAAGTCTGAGCAAGCTCGCGACATCCAAAAGTGGAAACAGAGGGGCGAAGCTTCTCTACAGTCCTTTGATTCGAAGACCATCGCACTGAAAATACGTCTCGAAGAAGCCGTAGATATCGACAAGCGAGAGAGAGAAGTCCGGAATATCATCTTCGCTGATGGCAAGTGGTCGGAAACTTTGTTCGAAGAGAGGCTTGCCATGCTAGCGGAAGATGAGCGGCGTTTGATCCAGAAGGGTGGTGAGGCTCCCGATGCGCCAAGAAGAGACACTGTTGTCATGCCCGAGACCTGGGTAGAGACACCTGCTGTTCCAGAACCCGTTCAGTCACACAAGGAGACTTCCATTGCCCCGCTGCCAGAGTCGGCAAGGGAGGCTCTTCCCACTCCGCAATCAACATGGGAAGTCCAAGCTTTCCAACAATCGATTCGATCATACAAAGAGGCGGCCGATACTCCACAGCCACAGTCTGGAACGAAGGCTCTTCGTATTCAGCGCTCAGCACGGAAAGTCCAAGCAGTAAGCGCTAACAAAGCCACTGGAATCGCTTGCAAAGGGAAGTCGCTGCAAGCGAATCGGTCCCTTACGGCGGAACAGAGAAAGGAACTGGATGCCATGATGAATCGGAAAGTTAACGAGTGTGCTCAATGGGCTACCGTCGTTCATGCTTGACTACCCTGTACTGTAGCAGATAGGATTGGACTTGGGCTGTAATAGGCGGATATGTTGGGAGTGGTAATTAATACAAATCTTAGTAGTCAGTAATGTTTTGAAAGAATCGTACTAGCCCTTATCAATGCCTCAGGTATCTCCATCCGGAATCATATCAACTACAGGTGACATGTGCACTCTCCATTGCTCAAGCAGTACTTATTATCAATCATATTCTCTCTTCGATCGGCATTAGTTGCATTCCCAACCCCAACGAACTGTTTTGCTGGGCTAAGAACTTAGCAAAACGCATCCATCCATGCTATATCTCCCCTTCCTTCCGCTCTCGATACAACATGTCAATCTTCTTACCGTGTTTGACATTGTATGGTGTTTTATACTGGCTCTTGTAGTTTTTACTACGGATTGTCTAAGCTTGTTGGAGGGGGTAGGGTGCTGGGTGAGTAGGGTGTAGATGTGGATAAGGGTTGGGGATATCTAGGGGGTGTGGTTTAGGTGGGAATGGGGTGGGAATGGGGTTGAGTATGTGGG
>JAABUX010005851.1_pt1 | contig 14932 bp, 14 predicted proteins | sample 5561851 | NCBI WGS metagenome assembly JAABUX01 (sample SAMN10711883, study PRJNA513361) | rock metagenome | isolation source: Antarctica rocks | place: Antarctica: Victoria Land, Richard Nunatak red sandstone | collected 2016-01-03 | reverse complement strand
TGTACGGCACCAGCCAAGCCGCGAATGTTTAGCTCGAGTGAAAAAAGGAGCTTTCGTATCTTGGCTAAGCTTTTCGCAATTTGCAAGCTCCTTTTTTGGGAGTCATTGAGAGCAGGACTTTGTGCTTTTTCAATCATCGATGAGGGAAGACTTGGTAAAGCTTCGGCCATGTTAATGTCTTCGCTCTGCCCATTCTCATACCGAACACGCAACGCCAGGTCCGAGTCTTCGTCCGGACGCTTAACCGCACGCCTCGGATTCGGACTCTTCGAACCAGTCTCAAGAGAACTCGCTGAGTTCTGGTTTCTCCATTTTCGTTTCCGATTACTTGATTCCCTAACTCTACCCTTTCCATTTCCACGGGTCGGGGCATTGGCGCCTTTAACTCCTCGCTCCCCAGCATCTGGAGACCGCACGAGGTCAAAGCTGTAGATGTGGTCACCTGACCAGCTGGCTATCATTTCATTAGGGTTTGCGTCGCTGATCTTACATGCGGTAATATGGCCGTTGTCTGTCCTCCGCATTTTCTTGCGTCCCTCGGGTGCAAATTTACGGACGCATCGTGTGGCCGCCCCCATCAATTCGGTTTCGTGCTCGGACATAGAATTAGCTGAAGACGTTCTGCCTGGAATGCCCTGCTCTTCGTGCATATTTCTCCCAAGCATTCTTCGGTCATGGAGAAAGCAGTGAAGATGTGCACCTCCCAATGCAATGTAATGAGGCTGACTTGCCGAGCAAGAAATTGTGTTGAGGTCAAGGTTGTAACGTTTGTATGAGATTAGAGGTGGTGGGACATTGGAACTGTCATGATCGGCTCGATGAGATGAAAAGCCTCGACCGCCTCTAGGAGGTGGATATGAGGAGGATGGCAATCGCAAGTCGAATTGACGTACCTGTTGTCATTTTAGTATCCAAGATTACCTAGCCAACCCAGAGATCTGACCTCGCCATCTTCAGAGCATGTCAAGAAAAGATTGGGTGATGATTCTGTCACTATTCTCTTGACCCGATCTGCGTGCGACCTGTAGACCCTTGCGTTTGTGTTTCCATCGCTCAAATACTTCACACCTCCGTACATGTTTCGGAACCTCGATCCTCTTCCCGTAGATGCGATGTCCGCACCGGTTGAGGATTCCGTAGACCGCCCACTATATTCTATGTCGAACACTCTGACTTCAGCGTCCCCAGCAGCAGTGACAAGTGTTCGATCATTGGAATGCGGCATGAACTTGACGGAAAATATATTCTGAGAATGCCCAGTGGCAACTGTAGTGGTGAGAGCAAATGGCGATGATGAAGAGTCCGGTTGGTATGAATGGATATTGAGATGCTGGTCATCACTCCCAGATGCTAGTAATCTTCCCGATGTGGACCAGCTTCATTAGAAGTAGAACTGTCAGTAATGCCATGCTTGGATTGAGAAGATCCAGGGCCTTTTCACCTCAGTGCGTTGACGCATCCCGAATGGCCCCCAAGCTCGTTCACAATGTCCAGATCATCTATCCAAGTCTTGTCCCCATATATGCCCTTGATCGCCGTGTATCTGGATGTATCGCCTAATTCACGCCTCAATAGGCGATCTTGTAGAGTGAACTTCATTCTTGCAGCACACGATCGCCAGATCCGACTTCTCAGCTAGGTTCATGGATTTATCATGAGCAGTGCGAATGTGTGCCCACTGAAGATGTGTCACTGTTATATAAAGAAGTCTGTAAAAGGTCTAGCTCTTACTTAACCCGAGGTACTGACGGGCGCTAGTGATGTTGAGATGTCACAAATATCAAGCTGACGAACACACGATCTAACTACAGAATGAGTTCGACGAAGCACTCGAAACCCGCGCCAGGACCTACGGATCCTTTGAGTCATTTCCTCCCTGATGCTTCTACCCTGGTACCTTCTTCCTAGGCGCAGGCAAGGAGATTCTATTATTGCTAGCATCAATTGTCAATCGTTCTGAGTGCTATCATATATTCCGTTCTATCTACCGATACAGCGATCATATCTGGCCTGCTAAATTGTAGTGTACGTCTATAATTAGAAGTGAGCCGGCTCAAGCAAGACATCGGCGACAACTAGTATCGAGAAACCGTCCGGCTACTCTCATATCCTCCGCTTGATACTTCCCAGATCACATGCTTCGATATCGTTACTATGACGCTACTGAGCCTGAATATCTTGTCACCAGGCCTCTCGCTAATCGTTGGCCCTCCCAGGTCGCCCTCACGTCCTTACGAGGTAATCCGCTTGTGGCATGCTCGGAGAAGGCCGACCTTCTCGCCAAGGTGAAGGTGGAGATGGCCAATCGCCTTACACTGCCACTCTTTTTATAGTGTAACTCTACCGCAGAAGCCAGCCGGCAATCCATGGGTCCCGGTAATCCATCGGAAAGACTTGTACTTCCCTACTGCTATTGGTCATAACCGGTCGAGCTTCTATCGAACGACTTGAGTACATCTGCGATGATGCGATTTGATCTCGCAGAGAGCGTGCTGAGCGTGACTAATGCGGGAGTTGGCGGTGTAGAAGAGTGAGGGTCTTCGATTTGGACGTTGGTAAGCTTTCGTACGGGAATTGGGATTGCCTTATCAATTGGCTGAGTCACTTCATGAGCTCAGCTATCGGGAAAGATATGCGGATAATCGGCACTCATACGATTCATCAGAGGCAGCAAGGGTGATGCAGATGAGTAAGTCGAGAGCACTTGGCCAAGGCTATGAGATGGATCCCACCTCGTTTATGCGGTAGAGATATCTGCTTGCTTCCCCGAGTAAGCGTGACTCGATTGCAGTGGGTATTTATTCGGTATTCTGCCCTCCTAACGACAGCTTGATGAGCTCTGAAGTCGAGATGCCTTCTTCTGGGTCGTTTGGTTATGCTGTTTTCGTTTGTTCGACGAAGGACTACTGAGGCTGTGAATTCATGGGGTATATTTCCCGTCTTGATTGCAGTGGCGACCTTGAGTAAGAGGCGTTCAGGTCGCGTTTGTACTGGAAAGATGGCTCGTTATCCTAATTACTTTCGCCCTGCCCCTTCTCTGATGTGCTTTCATTAACTTGGAAAGTGTAATGAGCATGTTGAGGGCTTTGATGGATTCTGTTCCAGCATCAACGTTCAACACATACTGATGCTGGCTCATGAGACGAGCAGAGTAGCGAAATGGATGAAGCGACAATTGAAGGGCGGAAGAAAGTAATTTGATCACAGGTTTCTTGCGAATTCCTGCAACGAGTTTAGTAATACAGGTGAGATATTCAGAACTGTACTGCAGAGATCAACAACAGCGGTATAATTCAAGTACAACAATTCCGCACGCACAAGACGTGCAGCACTTTCAATGATGTCTCCATAGCAGCACGTCTCAACCATATCTTGCTAACTCCAGTTCAGCGTGCAAAGAGCTTCTAAGAGCATCTAGGCTTCCAAGTCAAAGCCATATCCATAACATAAGAGGCTACGATATTTCGCGAGGGAGTCATACAGCGTTGCGAAGACATCCACGACGCTTCGAGAAACAGAAACCAAAGCAATCATACGCAGCATCGATGGCAGTCCTACAGAGGGGTTTTCCACGACTTGAATAACCTACTGATCTGATTCCGCCCCAGGATATTCTCGATATTACAATCTTCTACTGTGCCATCGTCACAGAAACACGTTTTCAAACATGCTACGGCCCGGCAGAAGAAGACACAATTTCCCCCGTTAAAGCAGCGCTGATAGGAACCGAATATTGGAAAACATATAGTCGTAGCTACAGCTATTGCGGAACTCGGGCAATATACAGAAGCATTCCGATTCACTTCAGGGAATCTCCTGCGTGTGGGATCAAGCCGAGGCCCCATATTCAACTCAATAAGATGGGAGACCGTCACACGTTCTCGTGGGAAAAGAAGTTAAAAACAGAAGTAAAAGTAACATTGCATGTGTATATGAAACTGGGTCAAGGAACGCAACTACAGCATCGGGTAACGAATATCCCTGAGAAAGTAATGTTCCTAGTCAAACGGGACGTACGTCTATTCTGGACGTACGTGTCTCTGTACTCTATGCGTACTCCACGGACTGAACGTCGGGTCCGAAGCTGGTTACCGAGGAACAGCAAAGCGTTCTGGTGGCTCTGTTCTAGTGGCTGCAGCTACAATTTTCGTCGTGCAGCAGCGTAAGCCATGGCGGGCGCCACGACATTACGGATGTTGCAGCTTCCTTGATCGACCAAGGTTGGTAAGGCACAATACTTACAATCGAGGGCTTCCATTCCCATCCCACTAGTCTCCTACACCCACATAAAATTAGTGTCACGACAGGGGCTTCCCCGCTGGTAGCTCATCTGTGGAGGGGCCGTGTCTACCGCAATAGGGTATAACGCCAGTTACCCAACCCAATTGATCCCTTAGAAGATTAGGTAGGTACCTACGTCTGCAGCAGCCCCTCAAGTTTAATGAAACGAAGAAGTTAGTCCGGTATCGGACTCATGAGCGGTACCTTAGTCTTCAGTTGGAAGCCGCACTAGTGCCGAGTCCGACTAGTGAAACATATCGGGGCCTCAAACCATCGAGATGACGACGTAATGTGTGTCTGTAAATGCGGTTCGGGTCGGTAGCTGGCTTGTGTGACAGTGACACTCACACAGCAGTCCAATTAAGTACTTGATTGGTTCCGTGCGACTGCCGACGGAGCCGACCAGCAAATTCACACTCGCCAAGATAATTCACCTACCGAATACGCAACGATCGACAAACTATGTCTATCATCAGGCTTTGAACATTCAAATATTTTCAACCCACTTCTCTCCGCTCATTTCGATGGTAAGCGTATATGTGTCTCTATTCACCTCCCGGCCTCCCTCCACCATCCATATGCCAGCATAAACGCAGCTTTACTTGACTCGGTAGCCATTGCGTAGACTTCTAACAGAATCATCCCCTTCAATATTCTCCGCCATTATCTCAACCATACGAGCAAAGCTTCGATAGAACCTGGGATCTTCCCCTTCTCTGTGACCATGAATGTATCAAGCTTTCTTCACCGCCAGACTCAGACCGCACAACATCCGCGAAGACCCTCGGGCAGGCCCATCCAGTCAGAAACACATCGCACCACCTCGCAGTCAAGTGATTCGTACACCTCTCGACGTTCCTCCACCGAATCCTCGCCTTCTCACTCAATGGATCACGTTCGTTGTTCCCGCTGCCGGTGCGGCGTGAGCATGGATGGTTCACTGCCATCAATTCCTGGCGTCAGGATAGGTGTCAACTCCTACTATTGCGAGCGCTGCGCGAAGCTGGTCGGTTACATATGAACGAAGTGCACGGATGAATACAGCTTTTAGCGCCTCAAACCCCTCCGGGTCCCCAATTTGGGAAACGACGATTCGTCCCCTACCTGTGTGATGCTCATCATCATATGCTGGATGGTAGACCCTTGTTGTTCATCGTCCCTGTGCACGGTGTACAGATCGATTCAGTCAATTCGCTTCGGAAGGCACTCTCATATCACCCACTGTTTCAGTCGCCATTGCTGGCTCTCCAAGTTGAGAACTTACCGCACCTTGCAAATCACGTAACCATCAGGGAATGGATTGGTGGGCGGTAGGATGCAGTACGTCTAGGCAGGTCCTCAGCAGAATCGCGCAGCATTCAGACTTCGCATAGCGTTATGTGTCGGCGTTTGCGTGGCTGTCATGGCGATGTCAATGTTTTGATCACATATTCACGATTACGATACGATACCCAGCTTTGGTAGCTATTTGATTGGTCAATGGAGTCATGCACAACTGAATTATTCGATTGCACCCTGATCTATAAATCTTATGTGCCTCGGTTGGTAGTTGTACAAACAAAGACATGCATGTTCTCGTAACCACATTTGCTCTTCCGATATTCGTAAGCCTAGATAGAGAATATGCGTATCGTCCAACGAAGATACATCCCTTGCCAACGTTGTAATATCGCAGGAGGCACAATCCACACGGATGGGAAGACGACGCGGCGCTAAATTCGGAATGTTTTCACATAACGTTCGATGTACAAAATACGATTGGTACATCAATGACGACCATTTCTACACCATAATTGCGTAGACCGTAAAGAGCGGAAGGTCCGAATCCATATGGCTCATAGATCTAAGATGAATGAAGCCGATGAAAGTACGCGACGAACGAGCTTACTGCCTCAGCGAAGAAGCAACAGGCAAGCTTCGACGCGTATGGAGATTCTCACGAAGCAAGTGAAAGTGGAACAATCAGATTCTATCACAGCAATCAGATCCGACAACCCCAGGATCGTGCAGACCACTCATAAAAGGACTACGAGTATGCTACCGCCGACTGGTCTAGGGAGATCACAGCAAATTTGCGAGCCACTGGGGACATCAAGTCTAAGAAGACCAAGCACAAACAAGCTACCCTCCCAGGGACCGTTCAGGGCGCCCGCACGAGCCAGAACCAGCTCCGCTGGACAAGAATCTCAAAGCAGTGCTAAAAGCTCCTTCCATGGCAGATCAGTCAGTCACCAAGTGGAGCACTCTGCTAGACCGGCAGCTTCAACTTCAACAAGTACGCTCAATCGGCAATCCCTGATGAGAGGTCAGAAATCCGAGCGGGCGCTCATACAACAGTCTTTTACCTCCAAGAAATCGGTTATTTCAAGTTCGAGGCCTTCCTCTCCACCCTCGCAGCCCGCAAGCGAAGAAGACGTTCCCTCTGCAGATTGTTTTCATCTCCAGACGGAACTCGCTCAACTACATCTCCTGCATCGTTCTGCTCAGTCTACCCAATACCAATGGGAAAAAACCGCCGAAGAATCATTCCGGCTTCGATTTGCCGCGCTTGGAGAGCGCCACGCTGAGCTTCAAGAGATTTGCCAAGAACAACAAGCATTGATCAACCAGTTGGCCTTGGTCCAATGGTCGGATGGCAAATCAGGCACTCAAATGGCAGAAAAGGTGGCGCTTCTGTCACGTAACGTCGCAGATATCTATAGCTTCCTGGAAAACGAAGGGAAGTATACCCGCATTCTGGCAGTATTCGAGACATGGTTCAGTCAAGTTCTTCAGATACGTAAGCAACGAAAAGCGGAATCCGGACAGGACACGGCTCTCGATTTCATCGAGGGCATTGGAGATGGGTGGAAGGCAGAAGCTATGGTTTTGGAAAGAGAATTAACTTATGTTTCACGGGATCTAATAGCCTTTGGAGATGTTCGAAAGGACTCGAGTTTGGGTCGTATACGATCTCTGTATAGCAAACTTGTCCTCCACTTGATCGAGGAAATCGACGTTATACAGTGGATTGAGAACGAGATATCCAATCAAGAGGCGACTTGGATAAATAGTACCATTCAGAAATTGGCTTTGGACGATGACAGAGATCTTGGATCCATGATCTTCAAGCCAGCCGGAAAATGACAGCCACTAAATCTGGGTTTCGTGTACGAAACGTACCATGATGTATCTGAAGCTATCGATATCATCCACTCACCGAACCTACTACCAACTGCGCTGAGGGCGCAGCAGTGGATCACAATCATCGATTCCTAGCTCATGGTCATGGTACCTCTGACACACATGTTCAAATGGTCCCACTAGCCTCGCCACATGCATCGCCTCGCGACTCCCTCCCACAACCATCGACCAACCAATTCGAGACTCTCTCCACAGATCCGTCGATCGCTTCGTCACCGCTGATAACAGCTTGATTTCGAGGTCTGGGAAATTATTCGGGTCGCCTGTCTCGACAACTAAATCAATGAGGAAGGGGCGGAGCCTGGGAGCATCGCTCCATGCGTGATTCAAGAGGGAACTACTCATCACGTCCTCTCCCGTTCGGACTCGTATCAACATCTCATCAACGATGGCGTTTTGAAGGCGTCGCATGAGTCTCTTAGACGCAAAGATGTACAAATCGTATAACTCCTCAAGCGTGCAATTCGAATCGAATTTGCCGGCATAAATCCAACAATTGAAGCGCGAAAACATGTCTGGGTCCTCGTCTGAAAGGATTGTGGGGTCATTCGCTGCTGCTGTTGTCGTCGAAAAGGGGCCCGTGAGGGCTGCTCGAAAGTAGAGACTGTGGTAGCAGAGGAGACCTTTGTGGATGCCGAAAATGCGTTTGGAGGGGCCGACGTGGATCCAGGTGATTGTGTCGAAGATGGAGAGGGGATTGAAGATGTCGTAGTTGTTCCTTTGTTGGGGCGAGGGAGCTTGCGCAGTGCTGGTGGAACGAGACGTTGGGATGTCCATCTCCCGTGGCGCGGAATGATTGAGGAGTTCGGAAACGGACAGCTGCTCCGGTACTGACATCTTATTATAATTATTCGAGCCGATGCACCTAGTGGAAACTCTGGGGTGGGAAACCTGTCTAAGTTGTTCTGGTAGAGGAGCTTTTGATGCACTGGCGGAAGGGTTGCTAAAGAGTTCTCAAAGGACATTCCGCGATAATATTCGAGAAAGACACCCTCGACCGGACCGGCAAAGATATTTCGGGAGGCGTGGAACAACGGCCATGCTTGAACGGGCATGGCCTTGACTCTATGGTTTGAGAACAAAGGCAAGCTTGCCTTTCAGCATCGATTGATCCGTACACCGTCAGGTCCTCGGTTAGCAGGTGTACCCAGCATTTCAAGATCTATATCAATCTTCTTTGCGGCCGTTCCAACCCAGTTATATATTTTTGCGCGAGTTAATGACACCCACAGTCGGTGATCGCCGGTGTGGGAAGTATTTAGAGTCTGAAGGCACCAGTGGTGAGTGGTAATTCCCCAAAAGATGCTCCGAGGCTGAGACCTCTGTAAAGAACAGGAATCACGCTCTAGAAAACAGGAGCCTTACTCATAGATTCTATCCAGCTTGCCGGTAAATCATTAACCGCTTTCATGTTGCGGTGCGGGTCTCGGGTAGTACAACATGGTCCCGAGTGGGCACAAAGGAAAAGGCCACCAATGACGCACCGGAACAAAGCCATAACGGTACCATATCAAAGAATAATATCACAAGGACTCGTCCTTTATACTGTTCGCCATGCTTACCAGTGATGAACATGACCTTTGTCTTCTCGACTTGAGAAATCAAAGCCCGTGTCACTTCCCACGAAAGTGACGAACAATCTGGGGTAATTCGGGTATATTGGCGAAGTGCCCGAATCCTTGATCATACCATATCACACAGAAGTTCTTCAAGCTGGTTTGAGAACCTCTTGAACAATTATCGACCGCCAAGCTACCAGATTTTCTTCACTGGGCCCAGACAAGATGTGCCAGCTAACCTGCCATCTAGCTGCACGGTGCAGGCATCCCGTCTGTTACGAGTATGATCACTGCGCGAAAGCGCCTTACCCAAATCGCTGCCCCGAGCTCGTCGACTCAGTTGATGCCACTGTGCTTGATGACAACAAGCCTTTTTGCGACGTCTGCTACAAAAGACTGGAGATGGACATGACCGACAAATTCCGTCAAGAGAGGCTCAGGCTCAGTGCGAAGGCGAGGGCGGAGGATCGATCGGCTCTTGAGATTAGCGGGATGAGAAAAGAGATGATGATTGAGCATTACGAGAGGCTGAAGTATGCACAAAAGGCGCTGCCCACCATACCGACAGCTAAGAATGAACTTCCGTCCTCGAGTACGAGCAGCGAGACATTGGTGGAGATTGACGAGATCGAGGCTGCTGAGATAAGACAACAGCTGAAAGATTGGAATTACAAGAAGCTGGACTATCTTCATAAGCCGTTCCCTGTGAAAGCGCGAGAATCGTCTCTTCATGAGAGCGAGGAAGCCTGGCTGGAACGCGATGATAGCGGCGTACAGTTGAGGTACGTCAATGCTCCTCGCTATGGAAAGGGAAGGGCACATGTGAGGAGGTGAGACGGAAGCTGTGCAGGAGAAGAGACTTATAGGGAGGCGGAAATGGGAGACAGAATGTGAGATGGGAGCCGGAAAAGGAGCCGATGCTCCTGGGACTTACATCGCCCGGTCCAGTGTTAGCTATAACTGTGATCTTAGCATAAAGTAGCTTTCGGGGAGAATAATTACACCTTAACTCATTCCATAGGGGTTATACATAACAGATTATTCATAATAAGGGGGTCCGTCCTCTCAAACTTCGACTCACTTAGCATACGAAGTGGAGTCTGAGCTCCTTGTAATTTGAGTAAATTGACGTACTTTACAGATGGTGTTCAACTGCTGTTCTGCGGATCTGGATTCTGATGTTGGTAGTGATTTCGTTCCTACTCTACTATGTAGTATTTTTCACTCCGGTTGGAAAGTGAATCGATGATCAGTGGCAGGATTAGCCGAGCCCCACTACTACGTAGTAAAGTGAGGTCATTCGCTCTCAGCCGCAAGACAGCTTCGATACCTCATCTGTGAATCACATGACAACTGGAAAGCAACGATGGGCAAGCCACCAAACCTCTACGCTTTCGGCGACACTGATAGCCTCGCCAAGTCGTTGCGCAAGTATGTCCTTCAATGCCAAACAGCCGGGTTGGAGCGGCATGATGCCTTCAAAGTCGCTGTATCAGGCGGATCACTGCCTAAAACTCTTGCCAAGGCACTGCTCACCTCGGATGACACCGATGGAAGTGTGCATTTTTCGAGGTGGGAGATATTCTTCGCTGACGAGCGGGCTGTCCCACTTGACCACGAGGACAGCAATTACAGGCTCCTGAAGGATGAATTGTTGGACAAAATACCATCAAAAATGGGCAAGCCCACCGTACACCCGATTGACGTACAGTACATGGATGATGTGCAAGAGATGGCAGACCAATATCAAGACGCTCTAATGAAGTCCTTCGCCGCCAAGGACAGTGTCAAGACACCCATATTTGACCTTCTCCTTTTGGGTTGTGGACCAGACGGTCACACCTGCTCTCTGTTTCCTGGCCACGAACTCTTGCGAGAAAGCGATGCTTGGGTTGCTGCAATCGAGGATAGCCCGAAGCCACCAGCAAAGAGGATCACGTTGACGCTGCCAGTTGTAACACACGGGATCAAGATAGCATTTGTGGCGACTGGAGACGGCAAGGGAAAAATCCTGAAGGAGATACTCGACACTGAAGAAGGACGGAGTCTCCCGTGTGGTCTGGTGAACGAGGGTGGCGCAGATAAAGTGAGCTGGTTCACGGACACTGCAGCCGTGCAAGGGGTTGGGTTTCCACGACGAGGGAGCTTATAAAAAGTCGAAATACCAGAAGTGCCGGGTGAGGCAGACAAGAGCGGACATTTGAACACGAGAGCTGATCCTCAACCCCACGAATCATGACTTTGACGTTGGCATGAAGCTAGAGCAAGGCGTTCACTAGATTACTGTGGCATACCGGACAATTGTATGCGATCTCGCTTCGGCTCCAGAACAAGGTGCATCAATTTGGGCCTTCGACCAGAGGTTATTCTACCTGAAACCTACTGACCTTGAGGACGGGAGCTGGCTGCTTAGATCTCGGCACGTGCTGGGCTCCGCTTTGTCCCCCGGTTTCCAATGGGAGGAACATCCCCCGATCCGCCTCCCTCTGTGGAGCCTGAGACGCTATTCATGCGGAGTCTTAATATCTTGAGAGGTACCGTCGGGAGCGGCTCCGCAGGCATCTCATGCACAGTGCCTATTTAGTTACTCGGAGCCAAACTGCATCTGGTTAACCTTTCTCTAATGATCTGGGATACTCCATGTTGACTCCTGCTCTGTTCGACCACACTTCTAACATCGCTCGTGCCATGTCTGCATACTCTAACCAATCCATGAATCTTGACAGACCGCTCTTTCTCCTTCACCCAATGAGCAGTACTACCACCACTTCGATCACGGATATGCACCGGTGATAGCCACCCTCGTTCGAAGATGACTCTCGCCTTGTGAGAACTGCCAGCCTTGTCTCAGATTTCTGTGTGCCAAGACTTGTATGTGGCCACTGATAACAAGTCTTTGCGTGTGGACCAGTGGAAGAGACGTCGTTCATGATGCTGTCATCGGTCGTCCAACGGCATCTCTCTTAGAGCTCAAGAGCTCCCTATCGATCAAGGTGTATGTTTTGGAACGTCACTTTGACTCGATGTTCACGTCCATGCCGTATTCTGTCCCTACTCATCTCTTTCATACCTTGACAAGATTTATAAACACGAGGAGAAATCCTGATCGCTTCAAAAACCGCCATGCGTTTCTTATTTCGCTTGCACCTAGTTTCCTATCAATTCGAAAGACATAGGCGATCATGTTCTGGGGCTGTAGATCCTCTGCTATCATTGCTCGTAGCACATACCTGAACCAGCCTCTTGGGTTCAGATTATCCACACCCCCAGGAGTTGCTGCATTCTCCACAGATGCATGGCAAAAAGCTAGAATCTAGCCTGATCCAGCGATCACAGATGTTCATATGTATTGCCTGATGTTCCTCGTCAACAACAATCATCACGAGAGTATGACCCAGCTTCAAGATGCCTTGAACGTTACATTTTCAATCTATAGAAGTTGTTTTGTACTACTCACATTCGCCTGATTCAAGTCCTTTTGTGTACTATCCAAGTCTGAATTCACACACTGTAAGTTTCGCTACCCACGTCCGAGCTTTCATCCTGTAGCAGTGTTGGAAGTCGGGTGATGCCATTGCAGGCAATACAGTTACGTTATTCCAGAAAGTCACCTTGGATTGGTGTGAGTATAGTCCTCCAGAAGGCGACAGACCTTCATTTCTGGACCACTTGCACACTCCAATCAGCACTTCTCTGCCACCTTTCATGATGATTAGATCTGCTCAGAACGCTAATGGGTATCTATCTAGGCTCATGTAGCTGCTATGCCAGATTGACGTTATCAAGATGTTTCACTGCTATTTAAAAGCCTTGCCTCCCTTCAAGCGGATGTCGGACTACCTTTCACTCTCACAATCACTAATATTCATACAACCTGTGCAGGCGTACCTCCCCCATATCATTGGTCAAGAATATCACGTATCAAAGCAGCAACGCCTCATATAAGTGCTTGCAAACCTCAGAGCTCACTGCGTGTCGATGCTGCGTTACCGCACGCCGTGCATAGCATTGCGTTCACAATATTCACTTTACTGATTCTGTACCAGAATTTGGAAGGATGCCGGGCAAGCATAAGTATCTCATCGTTGTGGGTCCGGTCAGTGCATCGCGAGCTCTACAAATATAACTAGTACGCTGATAGCCATCCGTCGACCAGATACCCGAATGGATGTTTGGACTTCCCGATAAAGAGAACTTCCAACCCATCAAAGATGAGATACGCGAGGCTGTATGGAGTCCCAAAATCATGACTCTCCATCCCGAGCCTAGGGTCAATCTTATTCGAAATAGATTGGCTTGCTTCGATCTCGATGACTATGACCGTGCTATGGTCACACATGGTATCGATGCGAACTCCTTTCGTGCGGGCAAAGCTGATTTCATCTACCAGATATTCTGCAAGGACATTATTGGAGAAAAGAGGGGATCAGGCTGAATGCTTATGTGTGGCAGCAAGATGCACAGGGGGGCGTTCAGCTGCGTGGGCCAATAGAGAGCACTACTGGACAAATGCTCCCAGCACCTGTACCTCTTAGCCCGCCAATAGTACCATTTACACACAGGTATCCCGGGTGCATGGTTCCGACAAGATCTCATCCTGCAAATTCCCACCACGAGCACGGAAATTCGCAGCATAGCGGGACTAGGAGACGCAATGTACGGCCTCTCGCAGCCGGTACTCCCTTATTAGCTGACTCTTTCGATCCAGGTCAGCGAAGCTTCATCCGATCTACCCGCAGGCAATGCTGGTTTCGGTCGCCCCCTACAACAGCAGTCTATACATCGCTCAATGACTGTATCCATGAAGCCGGCCTTCTCGAGCTCCTCTAGGAATTCGAGCGTGTCGGCTCTGTCCACGATGACCATACCGTCTAGCGTAGCTAGCATCGATGCCACGCAGACTTTCCCCAACCTATCAAGCGCGCTCGGCACACCTCACGGGTCCCGAGATCCTAGCTTTTCGAACCTTTCTATAGCGTCCACCACATCTCGGAGCCATGGTCCGATTCCAACTCAACCGCCCTCCGTAAGCGAGCACGATTCTACGTATCGCAGCTCAGCAGCCGTTCATGGCTACCGAGTCACCATCCGCAACCTGTGCCCGGAAGCGACCAAGGAGCGCGTGTACTCTCTTGTGGAAGAAAAGACCCATGCTTTTGTGCAGATGATCCAACCTGAGTATATCACTTTGCGCCAGGTGCACGGGCAACTTCATGCGTATGTTAAGTTTATCCGGAAGAAGGATGCGCAGGAGGCGGTTCAGCAGCTTCATGGATATACGCTTATGGGGCGAACGCTGAAGGTGACGTTGGGGTAGGATTGGAGATTGGGTAGTCGACTTACCTGGGGTAGATGGTTGTTGGCTATTAATGACGTTTGTTATTATTAGTGGATCGAGTGCTCATTGGAGGTTTGGATTACTATGGGCGGCATCGTCGGGCGGAGTGCACAAAAGTTTGATAACCTCATGTTTTTTCACAGGTGCGGTTGCATTTTCTTCGCGCCGAATGTCGAAGATACCTAGAAAAGCAGCAAATAGGCTCCACTCAACTCAATCCAACCCTCTCCCGTGACATCCCTACACCAAATCAAATCATCTGCTTCAATAAACGTCTCCAACTTCGAACCCCGGAGTTTTGGCATAAATCGGTAGATTGAAGTAGTGTAGATCGCATTGGGCAGTCCCAAAGCACTCGAATCCACCATTCATCCCTGGTCAGCTCTTGCTCCGCAACTTGGAGAATAACGATGATATTTCAAAGCGCCCAAGCAACTCCAAAGCCTCACTCAACAAACAAAAGCCCTTCATGCATCCCCCCATCTCAACAACCCACCCATCCAACCCACCTATCCCCCTACCCTATCCCCTCAAATCCCTTACCCCGAACACCCAAAAAAAACCCTATAAA
>JAABUX010005849.1_pt1 | contig 14933 bp, 9 predicted proteins | sample 5561851 | NCBI WGS metagenome assembly JAABUX01 (sample SAMN10711883, study PRJNA513361) | rock metagenome | isolation source: Antarctica rocks | place: Antarctica: Victoria Land, Richard Nunatak red sandstone | collected 2016-01-03 | reverse complement strand
TCGTCAAACGCTTTCAAGTAGGTGATCGGGTTCGACCGCGAGGTCCGGCCGATCGGCGCCTGGTCGATCAGGACGACGTCGCTCAGCGAGTCGTAGCCCGCCACCGCGCGAAACGGCAAACCAGGGAGCGACTCGCCGCGAAGGACCTTGGCCAAGGCTGGGTAAAGGGTCTCCTCAATCAAGGTACTCTTCCCCGCGCCGCTGACGCCGGTCACGACGCAGAGGACGCCGAGCGGAAAGCTCACGTCGAGGTCGCGGAGGTTGTTGCCGGTCGCCCCCCGGAGGACCAAGCGCCCTTTCGCGTCGGGGTCGCGGCGGTGGTCGGGGATCGGGACGCGGGCTCGACCGGTCAAGAAGGCACCGGTGGCGGACTCGGCGACGGTCCCCGCCTGTGCTGGGGGACCCTCATAAAGGATGCGCCCCCCGGCGTCCCCCGCCCCCGGCCCGACGTCGACCAGCCAGTCGGCGGCGCGGAGGATCGCTTCCTCATGCTCGACGACGACCACCGAGTTCCCGGCGTCGCGCAGACCTTCCAGGGTGGCGATCAACCGGCCGACGTCGCGCGGGTGCAGCCCCACCGACGGCTCGTCGAGGACGTACAAGGTGTTGACCAGCCCCGACCCGAGCGCCGTGGCCAGCGCCAGCCGCCGCGACTCCCCCGCCGAGAGGGTCCGCGCCGGGCGGTCGAGCGCCAAGTACTCCAGGCCGATCTCGTGCAAGGCGTCGATCCGCCCCCGAGCTTGATCCAGCACCCGCCGCGCGACCGGGTTATTTGCCTCGGCCTGCGCCACCTGGGCCAAAAAGTCGCGCGCGGCGCCAATCGTCATGCTCGACAGGGCCGCGACATCGATCCCCCCCACCTTGACCGCCAGGGCGAGCGGTTTGAGCCGCGCCCCGTGGCAGTCGGGGCAAGTCCGGTAGCCCCGCCACCGGCTCAGGAAGATCCGGACGTTCATCTTGTACGATTTGGCTTCGAGCCGCCGAAAAAATCCTCGGAGGCCTGGGAAACTCCGTCCATTCCCTTCAACCAGGAGCGCGACCTGCGCGGGGGTGAGGTCTTCGTAAGGAGTATCTACGGGCAGGCCCATCGTCGGCCCGCGGGTGACGAGGTGAGCGAGTTCGTCCTCGTGGCTGGGCGTGTTCCAGGTGGCGATGGCGCCGGCCCGGATCGACTTCGACTTGTCGGGGATGATCCGGTCCAGGTCGAGATCGACCACGCTCCCGAACCCCTGGCAGGTCGGGCAAGCGCCGAGCGGGCTGTTGGAGCGGAACAGCCGGGGGTCGGGGTCGGCGTAGTCGGTCCCGCACCCACCGCAGCGCCGCTTCCGGTAGAAGGTCTGCTCCGAGCCATCGTCCTCGCGAACGATCCGGCACCGACCCAAGCCTTTGGCGAAGGCCGTTTCGATCGAGTCGAGCCGGCGGTTGCTCGCCTCGGTGCCCCGGGTCAGGCGGTCGACCACGACCTCGACGCCGTTGATTCCCTCGGCGGGGATCGGCCCGGCCTCGATCCGGACGGTCGCGCCGCCGACCCGGACCCGGCTGAACCCGTCCTCGCGCAGGGCTTCGGCCAGCCCGTCGAGGTCGGAGTCGGGCCGGACGTCGAGCGGGTAGACGACCAAGTAGCGGGTCCCCTCCGGGAACGCCTCGATCGCCCGCACAACGGACGTCGGGCTGCTCGGCTCGACGACCCGGCCGCAGACGACGCAGGTGACGACCCCGAGCCGGGCGTACATCAAGGCGAAATGCTCGTGGACCTCGGCGACGCTGGCCACCGTGCTCCGCCCCGACCGCCGGCCTCCACCGCGCTGGGCGACGGCGATGGCGGGGGGGATGCCGTCGATCCGGTCGGCATCGGGCTTATCGAGCCGTTCGAGGAACTGCCGGGTATAAGCCGAGAACGTCTCGACGTAGCGCCGTTGCCCTTCGGCGTACAAGGTGTCAAAGGCGAGCGAACTCTTGCCCGACCCGCTCACCCCCGAGAAGGCCACCAGCTTGTGGAGCGGCACGTCGAGGTTGACCCCTTTGAGGTTATGGACCCGGACCCCCCGGAGTTGAATCACCGCCCTCGTCTCGTCCGCCATCAGACCATCAGCCTCGGGGTCGTCCTTGGTTGCATCGCCGGGGCGGATCGTACCGCGAATCGTTGGTGGTTCGCAATCGTGCGCGATCGGTGGGTTTGGGGTGGGTGTTACTCCGCTTCGGGGGCCGTCCGGCCGGCCCGCTCGATCTGGTGCATGTACCGGGCGCCCCAGTCTTGCATCAGGCGCAAGATCGGCTCCAGCGTGCGGCCCAGGTCGGTGAGCGAGTATTCGACTTTCGGCGGGACGACGGCGTAAACCTCGCGGTGGATGACGCCGACCGACTCCAGTTCGCGGAGTTGGAGCGTCATCGTCCGCTGGGTCACCGCCGGCAGCAGCTTCCGCAGCTCGCCGAACCGCTTGGTGCCGTCGAGGAGGTGGTAGAGGATCATCCCCTTGTACTTGCCGCCGATGGCGTCCAAGGTCGCCTCGACGGGGCAGCCCGCTGGGGAAAGGCTGTAAGTGCGTCGCTTCATGGGAGGTCCCTCACTGGGATCATTTTTGATCCTATGGCACCTTATTTTGCGTACTTGTCCCTGGCGCCACAATCCCCGAGGCAGGCATCCATTCCAATCACTTCGGGGAGTTTTGGCGATGAAAGCTTGGGAATTGCGGGATTATGGGTTGAGCAACCTGGAGCTGGTCGACCGGCCGACGCCGCGGCCGGGTCCGCACGAACTTCTCGTCCGCGTCGCCGCCGTCTCACTGAATTTTCGCGACAAGGCGATCATTGATGGGAACTTGCGCCCCGACCGGCTCTCCATGCCGTTCATCCCGGTTTCCGATGCGGTCGGGATCGTCGAGGAGACCGGCCCCGGGGTGACCCGGTTTGCGAGAGGGGCGCGCGTCAGCACGCATCTTTACTCGCGCTGGATCGACGGCCAGCCGAGTCCGGACGAGGGGGATCGTCATTGCTTCGGGGGGCCGCTCCCCGGCGGCTTGGCCGAGTTCATGATCATCCCCGAGGATGCGGCGGTCGCGGCTCCCGCCTCGCTGAGCGACGCCGAAGCGGCGACGCTGCCCATCGCCGCGCTGACGGCTTGGTTCGCGCTGGTCGAACGCGGGGGGCTGCAAGCGGGTCAGACCATGCTGACCCAGGGGACGGGGGGTGTCTCGATCTTCGCGGTGCAGATCGCCGCGGCGATCGGGGCGCGGGTGATCGCCACTTCGAGCAGCGACGCCAAGCTCGACCGCGCGCGGGCACTCGGCGCGACCGACGGCATCAACTACGCCCGGACGCCCGACTGGCAAACGGTCGCCCTCGAACTGACGTCAGGCCAGGGGGTCGACCATGTCCTCGACCTGGTCGGTGGCGAGAACATCAACCGGTCGATCGCCGCGGCCCGGATCGGCGGCCTGGTCACGGTGATCGGCTTCCTCGGGGGCCGGCGGGCCGACGTCGACCTCCTGCCGATCATGCTTCGCAAGACCAGGATCGAGGGGAGTTCGGTGGGCCACCGCCGGGCGTTCGAGGCCATGAACCGCTTCATCGAAGCGCACGCGATCAAGCCGGTGATCGACTCGACCTACCCCTTCGAGGACGCCATCGCCGCCTTCGAGCACCTCGGCCGGGGGGCCTTCGGGAAGGTCGTGATCGCTGGGGCGGAGTAAACGCAACCGTCGATTCCCGGGCCGGCCGACATCATCGGTCCCGGAAGACCGAGGACCCGAACGAACAAAATCCGGGCGGCTCGCGAACAATTGACGATCCCGAGCGAAGGGTCTATAGTCGCAATGGGCTGGATCTGACCGACTGCGCTTGGGGTGCTGGGCGCCGGCGAGTTTCGACCCGTTCGACTGGGTGTCGGCTGCGGACCATCACCGTTGAACCGGGGTTCGCCCCCACTCCGAGGTCGCGCATGCCATGCCCGAGTCCGACCTCCCGCCAAGCTCGGAGCGGTCTCGTCCCGCGGGGAAGGTCCCGGACTTCCCCTCACCTTCGACCCCTCCCCCTGGTCCCGCGTCGGCTCTCGATGAGGCTGGGATGAACTTGCTGCCCGGGGCTGGCACCCCACGCGGGCAAGGGTCGGGTTCCAAGCCATCGTCGGCGCGGTCGGGGGGTGGTGGCGAGGACGGCCGGACCGCGCCGAGAGCGCTGCCCAACCTCGGTGAGAAGATCGACGAGTTCCGCCTGGTCGACTCGATCGGCGCGGGGGGGATGGGAGCGGTCTTCCGGGCGGTCGACGTTGGGCTGGATCGCCAGGTCGCGCTCAAAATCCTCCCGCCCGAGCAGGCGGTCGACCCCGAGGTCGTCCGTCGGTATCACCAAGAGGGGCGGGCGGCGGCCCGGCTCGACCACGAGAACATCGCGCGGGTGTTCACGATCGGCGACGACGGTCGCTATCACTATATCGTCTTCGAGTACATTGAAGGGGTGACGATCCGCCAGAAGGTGGCCCGCGACGGGCCGCTCTCGGTGGCCGACGCGATCCACTTCACGCTCCAGATCGCCCACGCCCTGGTCCACGCCGCCGAGCGCGAGGTGGTCCACCGCGACATCAAGCCGTCGAACATCATCCTCACCCCTGGCGGGCGAGCCAAGCTGGTCGATATGGGGCTGGCCCGCCAGTTCGAGCGTGGGGGCGAAGCCGACCTGACCCAGACCGGGATGACCCTGGGGACGTTCGACTACATCAGCCCCGAGCAAGCCCGCGACCCGCGCGACGTCGACATCCGCGGCGATCTGTACTCGCTCGGCTGCACCTTGTTCCACATGCTCTCGGGTCGGCCGCCGTTCCCCGATGGGACGGTCCTCCAGAAGCTGATTCAGCACCGCGAGGAAGCGCCCCCCGACATCCGCCGGCTCAACCCGAAGGTGCCCGACGCCCTGGCGTCGATCCTGGTCAAGCTCCTGGTCAAAGACCGCGAGCACCGCTACCAGACCCCCGAGCAACTGGCCCGCGACCTCGGCCGGGTCGCCGCTCGGCGGACGATCACCCTCCCGAGTTCCCGGTCGACCCCGAATTGGGCCTGGGGTGGCCCGGGTCTGGTCTTCCTGCTCGTCTTTGGCGGGATGGCCTGGTGGGGCGACGGTCCGACGCGGTCGAACCTGGCTGGAGGGGAGCGGAGCGGCCCCCAACCCGACATCATCAGCATGGCGCCGGCCCCTTTCGTCCCCAGGCCGTTCACTCGTCGGGGGCCTGACCCGGTGCCGCCACCGACCCGGGCCGAGCCGATCCCGCCCCAACCGGTCGCCGTCGGCCCGGCGGACGACCTGGCGCGGATCTTGGCCGACGCCCCCCCCAAGGCGACCGTCCTGCTCGTCGATCGCGGACCGTACGAACTCCGGGCCGACCGGCCGATCCGCCTCGACCGGCGCGACCTGACGGTCCGGGCCGAGGCCGGCGTCCGCCCCGTGATCCAGCTCGCCCACAACTTCGCCGCGACCGCCGCCCTCAGTCGAACCGCGACCAGCCCCGCCGCGCAGACCGCCGCCACCGTCGACATCCGGGGGGGGCGGGTCACCTTCGACGGGATCGACTTCGTGGTCGACCCCACCGGCGTCGAGGCGGACTTCAGCGGCGATCGCCCGTCGGCCGCTCCCGGGGCGCGCGCGCTGGCGGCGATTGTGGCCGAGGATGCCGAGTTGATCCTCCGCCGGTGCTCGTTCCGACGGGTTGGTGGGGCGGGATCGAACCCGCCTGCAAGTTGGAAGGTGGCGGCGATCCGGTTCGGGGGGACTCCTCGGAGTGCCTCGGCCCGCGGACCCACCGACGCGGCGGTGGCTTCGCTGGTGGTCGATGCCAGCGAGTTCGATGGCCACCAGGTGGGTTTACTGGTGTCGGGACCGGTGGATGTGTCGCTCCGGGATGTGTCGTTCGGTCCGGCCTTGCTCGACGGGGCGAGCGTCTGGGCGGACAACCCCGACGGGGGGGCGACTCCGGCCGAATTCCGGCTCGACCACGTCAGCGGCTTGCTCGGCGCGGGACCGATGTTTCGGTTCCAGGGGACCGTGCCCCGGGTGGTGGCCCGGCACTCGGTCTTCGGGCCGGTCCCACACATCGGGAGCGCGGAGTTGGCCCCCACGCCCACCCTCGTGGCGATCGACGTGGCGGACCGGCTCGACTGGCGGGGTGGCGATAACCTGTATGCCCGACTGGGCGTTTACCTCCGACCGGGGGCGGGGGGTGGTCGGTCGCCGCTGCCGATCCGGACCTTCGCCGCCTGGAGCGACGACCCGACCACGGTGCGCGAATCGACCTCGGATGCCTACGATGGTGTCGTTTGGGAGCGGCTGCCGATCACCAGCCTGATCCCGCTGGCCGCCGAGTCTCCTCGGTCGTTCCGTTTGGTCCTCCCCCGGTTAGTCATCCACCACCCCGGCGCCCGCTGGGGTCCGTCGGGGTCGCTCCCGCCCCCGACCTGGCTCGCCGCGGCCGGGTCGGCTAACCGGACCATCCCCCCCGAGCCACCACCGCCCGGAGCGGCGCCCGCGGCTCCAGTTCTCGCCCCGGTCCCGCCGCCAAAACGAGCGGCGGGCGGCGGGGATGCCCGTGACGAGCCCGCCGAGGAGATGCCCGCCGGTCTGGCATCAATGCCCATGCCAACCGAGCCTGATCGACCCGCCGCCGATGTCCCGGAACTCGTCGACATCAACCCCAACCGCCCGCCGGTCGGGACCAATTCTCGGACGATCCGCTCGGCCGCCCAGTTCCTCGAAGCGTTGCGGCGCGACGAGCCAGGGTCGCGGACGATCACCCTCGCTGCCGACGCCGTGCTCGACTTGCCGGGTGGTTGGATCGAAGGCGGAGCGCACTGGACCATCCGCGCCGAGCGTGGGGCGACCCGCCCCCGGATTCGCTTTCGGGCCGACGCCGCCGGTCCGGTGGACGCCGCGGGCTGGTCCGCCTGGATGATCCTCCGGTCGGGCGGGCTTCGGCTCGAAGGGGTGGACCTGATCTTGCCCGCCGTCGGGTCGAGCCGCCCCCGGGCCGCCTTCGCCGTCCGGCCCGGCGTCGCCGACCTGATCCTGGACGGCTGCACCGTGACGATCGATGGGGACGACGCCCGGTCGGTGGTGGTGGCGGTCTTGCCCGGGGGCGACCCGGTGGCATCGGCCAACCCGTTCGACCACCTGTTCGCGTCGCCGCGGCGCCGCGACTCGGGTGCTCCTGAGACGCGGGTCCGGTTTCACGACTCCCTGCTCCGGTCGGCGGGGGACCTGGTCGACGTCGCCCCGGGCCGGTCGGTCGACCTGGATTTCGATAACTCGGTGGTTGCCACCACCGGGGTCTTGGTCCACGGGCACGGTCGCGAGGAGGGGCGGACCCCCGGGGCGCTTCGGGTGACGCTCCGGCGGGTCGCCACCCGGTTGACCGGTGGCCTGGTCCACCTCGAAACCGACCGGGATCGGCCGAGCCTGCCCGTCGCGGCGATCGAGGCGACCGACTCCATCCTCGCGTTGGTCGGCTCCGGGACGCCGCTCCTCCGGGTCGATGGCCAGGGGGATCTGGCCGCCCAGCGCGACCGGATCACCTGGCGAGGGCGATCGGTCGGCTACCACCGGATCGACACTTATCGCCGCGACGCGACCAGCCGCGCGGGAGTCGCCCCCACCCGGCTCGACCGCGACGGCTGGGAGTCGTCCCTTCCCCCAGGGGCGGACGACGGGGCGATCCGGGGCGACCTCGGGTTCCTCGACGAGCCTGACCTGGACCAAGCGGCCTGGTCGATCCGGACTGAGGATTGGAAGCTCCGCCCCGAAACCCCCGCCGCCGCCGCCGCGATCGGCCCCGACCTGCTTGAAGTCCCCGCCCCCCCGGCAGCGGCAAATGGCTTTTGAGCCGCTTCCCAAGGATTGATTGTCGATCATCTCGAACGCGCACCCCGAGTCAATGACCCGACGTAAGTTTCAGACCGATGACGCAGCTGACAATGCCGAGAATCAAGATTCCCCGGACGATCGTCGCGGGCTCGGCGAACCAGATCATGCCGATCCCCACGGTTCCAATGGCACCAATGCCGGTCCAGACCACATAGGCTGTCCCCAGCGGGATCGAGCGTGCCGCGAGGTCGAGGAAGAACAGGCTCAACAAGACACAGGCCAGGAAACCCACCGTCGCCGGCAGGTTTTTGAATTCGTCAATATATCTCAGGGTCGTCGTGAATCCGACTTCGAACAAGCTACCCAGGAGCAGGTAGAACCAAGCCATCAGCGCCATCCACTTCTTGATTTGGTGTTCGCATCTTTGCCACAAAGCGGCGGGGGTTTTCTGAACAAGCCATGCAGTGATGTGGAGTGATCCCGTCAGTCTAGCTCGCCCGCGAGGCCGCCTGGATGGCGACTCGCTGGATCGCCTCAACCTGGGTGGGGTAGCAGTGGATCACCGCGGCCAGGTCGGCCGGTGTCAGCTTCCGCATCACTGCCAGGGTGAGCAACGGGAGGGACTCCCCCGCGTGGGCGGACACGAACGTCGCCCCGACGATCACCCCCTCGTGGGTATACAGGGCGATGAACCCGTCCGCCTCCCCATCGATGACTGCCCGCTCGACCTTTGCCAGTTCCAACCTGTGGGTGTCGATGGTGATTGCCCGTTCCGTCGCCTCCTGCGGGGTGATCCCGACCTGGGCCACTTCCGGGTCGGTGTAGGTGCAGCGGGGGATGACCAGGTCTGTAAATCGTTGCCCGGCCTCGTCGAGCGCGTTCGCCACCGCCAGTTTGGCCGACGCGATCGCCGCGTGGGTGAATTTCTCCGGTCGGGCCACGTCTCCGGCCGCATAGACCGTGGGGTTGGTTGTCCGGAGGTGGTCGTCGGCTTCGACCCCGGCGGCGCTGAACTCCACTCCGGCCGTTTCCAGCCCCATCCCCTCGACGTTGACTCGCCGGCCCGCCGCGATCAGAAGGGCGTCGTACTCCAATTCCGAGCCGTCGCTCAGGGTCAAGCACTGGCGCTGACCGTCGACCCGCGTCGCCATCACTCCCAGGTGAAGCCGGACTCCTTCGGCCAACAACCGCGCGGTCAGGACCGCGGACGCCGCCGGTGCCTCGCCGGGGATCAGGCGGTCCGCGCTTCCGACCAGGTGGACCTCGCTGCCGAGCCGACGGAACGCCTGGGCTAGTTCGCAATTGACCGTACCCCCCCCGAGGCAGACGAGCCGCCGGGGGAGTTCATTCAACTCGAAGACGGTCTCATTGGTCAGGTAAGCGGCGGTGGTCAGGCCGGGCAGATCGGGGACCGTCGGCCCGCTGCCCGAGGCAATCAGGGCTTTGGCGAACTTCAAGCACCGCCCGTCGACCTCGATCGTATTGCGGCCAATAAACCGGGCCTGGCCGAGGAACACGTCGATCCCGGCCCCGGCCGCGACCGACACCGCATCGGCGCTGCTGCTGGCGGCCCGCATCTCCCGGACGCGGGTCATGACCGCGGCGAAGTCGACCCGAGGCGTGGCGTCAAGCGTGTAGCCGAACTTCGCTCCGTCGCGGGCCTGGAACACCGCGCGAGCCGCACGGAGCAGAGCTTTGCTCGGGGTGCAACCGAAGTTGACGCAAGTTCCGCCGGTCAGGTTCCGCTCGACCACCGCGACGGTGTGCCCCGCCTTGGCGGCGGTGAATGCGGCCGTCAGGCCGGCCGGGCCGCCGCCGACGACCACCAACTCGTACAGTTCCTTGGGCTGGGGGGACACCCAGTCGGTCGGGTGCCCCTGGGCGAGCGTCTTGCGGTTCGGCGCATCGAAAGCTGTGATACTCGCGGCGGACATGGGTTGCCTCGTTCGTGACCGCTGATGCCGACCCAGACCACCGACCGGCGCTCCCCTGCCACCTCGTGATAGGTTTGGCACCATCATATCTCTTTCCAACCCGGCGTGCCACCCTCCTTTCGCAGTCGAACGGGCGGCCCTGTCCGCCGCGGCACCTGGTCTCAGGCGGCGCAGCCGCGGATCAACGCCGCGTTGCGGCACTCACGACCGCCACGGCCTCGATCTCGATCATAGCCTCGGGAGCGTAAAGCCCCTTCACCTCGACAATCGTGTCGGCGGGGTACGGCGGCGTGAAGTGGCGCCGTCGGAGGTCGACGACCTTGCTGAAGTGACCCATGTCGGTGAGGAAGATCGTGACCTTGACGACATCGCTCAGGCTAGAACCGCCCGCGTGCAAGGCCCGGTCGAGGTTTGCGAAGGCCCGCTCGGCCTGCGCGTCGAATCCACCCGCCACGATCTGGGCCGCGTCGTCGTATCCGGCCTGCCCGGAGATGAAAAGCAGGTCACCGACACGGATTCCCTGGGACAGATGGAACGGCTCGTAGGGGTCGGGGTTGGTCCGGATGCGCTCGACAAGCCGCGTCGGCTCGGGCGGGCGAACTGCCGTTCGTGGCGGATACCACTCGTCGGGCTCCGGGTATTCCCAACCGTCTGGGAAGATGTAGGTCTCAAGGCAGGTCGTCGTTGCCGCCTCGGTCTCGAAGAAGGCGAAGTGATTCCGCCCCATCCAACTCCCCGACTGCACCAGTCGGAAGCCACGGCGAGCGAACTCCGCGAGCCGCTCCTCGAACGGGATCTGGTTGCAGTCGTAGGCGATGTGGTGGATTCCCTCGCCTTGGCGTTCGAGGAACTCCGCGAAGATGGTCGGGCCAGAGATCGGCTCCATAAGTTCCCAGATCATGCCGCCGTGCTGGGCGAAGCACACTTTCATGGTGAAAGCACTCGGCTCGCCGCGATAGGTCTGGTTTGCCGTGTTCTCCGGGCTAAAGGTATGCACTTGCCACGGGCCAATCCCGAGGCGCCACAGACCCTCCATGGTCCGCAGATGATCTCGCGTCACTATGGCGATTTCGATGGCGTTACCGAGGAACCCGTTGGTGTCACCGCCCCCGCCGGGCGTCACCGCCCCGCCTGTTTGGTCGGGTATTTGTGCCACCGGGGATCTCCTTTTGAAAAGCTGAGATGATTGAATGAATGTCCCAGGAACGAACCGCATCAACCTGCAACCGCCTCGCGGGGCTGGGTGGCCATGACCGCACGGACAACGACGGGCGCGACCGGCGGCTGATGGACCGCCCGGAGGGTGAACCGGGTGATCTCGGGGTGGCAGCCGAACCGGATCGGGTGCTTGCCGCCGACCCCTTGGCTGACGTAGAGGACCGAGTTGCCCGACCGGAAGAAGCCTCGGTCATAGTGGCGGCTATAACGGCTCGGCATCAGGATCGGCCCGAACCCGGGCAAGCGGATCTGGCCGCCGTGGTTGTGCCCGGCCAGGACGAGGTCGACCCCCTGGCCGCTCGCCTTGGGGAACTGGTCGGGGGAGTGGCTGAGCACGATCCGAAAGTCGGCGGCGGGCATCGCGTCGTAGTCGAGCTTTGGTCCCCAAGGCTCCGAGGTCCCCCCCAGCGCGATCCGGGCACCGGGGGCGACCCCGTCGGCGACGTTGATCTCGGTCCAGCGGGCGTCGAGGTCGACGAAGCCCGACCGCCGCAAGCTCCGCCGCGCCCGACCGGGGCGCAGGCGGTGGTCGTGATTCCCGAGGATGGCGAACTGGCCCCGCCGCCCCCGGAGTTGGGCCATGACCGGCTCAACCCAATCAAGCGTGTCCACGTCGTCGAGGAGATCGCCGGTGAAGACGACCAGGTCGGCATCCCAGCTCGCGGCCTCGGCGGCGATCGCCTCGAAGAACGCGCGGCGGTACGAGTGGGAAAAGTGGGTGTCGGTGATCTGGACCAGGGTCAGACCATCGAGCGCGACGGGGAGTTGCGCCAGCTTCAACTCGCACTCGACTTTGTCGACCCGGAGCGACCGGTTGCCGGGAATCCGCAAGAGCCAGTTGTGCTTGCCGTCGCCGACGACCTGATCCATTCCCAGCGACCGACCGAAGTCGAGGGTGGCCCGCTGGGTCGAGGCAACCTCGGTCGGCGGGCGCCGGAATGCCCGGAGCAACGTCACCACCGGCAGCCCGATCAGGGCGATCCCCAGGCAGATCAGGGCGTAACCTCGGGCCGGTTGCGGCCAGGTGGACCAGTGCCCCTGGGTGAGCATCACCGGCAGGGCCAAGAGCGTGGCCCCTAGGAGGGTCAAATTCAGGACGTCGAGGAGCTTGTCGGGCACGGCGGTCGAGTGGAGCAGGTTGAGGCACAGCACGAACAGCGCGAGGTGTCCGACAACCAGCGGGATCAGGATCGGCCAGTCTGCTGCCATCATGTGGAGAAGCCTCGGTCGGGGCGGGTGTCGGGGGCGGGCTCGGGAACCGGGGTAGAACTGGGGGCGGGGGCAGAGGCGGCGGCGGGCAGGAGAGATGGCACGGTCGCCAGGGCGGGCGAGCCGGGGGCGGGGTCGCAGTCGGCGGGGGGGATTGAAGTCGGCGGGTTTAAAACCGCTTCGATCGCTTCTTCGAGGCGGTCCGCGCGGAACGGCTTGTATAGGACGGTCCGCAGCCCATCCTGGCGAGCCTTGACGATCGAGTGGGTTGGGTCATAGCCGAACCCCGTCATGAGGATCACCTGGAGGCCCGGCTGGACCTCGCGGAGCCGTTGGTACGTCTCGTAACCGTCGAGGTCGGGCAGCCGGATGTCGACCAGAGCCGCCGAATAGGCCGTTTGACGGGCCAGGGCGATCGCCTCGTGGGCGTCGCGGGCGGTTTCCACCGTCGCCCCCTGGCGACCGAGCATCTGGTGCGCCGCCCGGCGGACGGTCTCGTCGGCGTCGACCACCAGAACGTCGGTCCCGGCGAACCGGCGCTGGGGTGGTGGACCGTTCCGGCGGGGTTCGGGGGCGAGGGTGTGGCCGACCTTCTGGATCAAGCTCCGGATCTCGCGGGCGCGCAGCAGCAGGTGGCGGAGCCGGGCGACGATGTCCTCGTCATGCCCGGCGTAGCGGTCTAACACGGTCGTCGCGTCGTTCAAGATGGCGTCGATCGGCAGGGCGAGCTCGCGGCTGATCGCTTCGACCGAGGCGGTCGCGGTGCTCAGCTTCTCGGCCTGGAGGAGTTCCAGCGTGTTGAGCGCCGAGGCGACGTTCCGGGCGTAGATTTCGAGGTACTGGCGGTCGCGGTCGTCGAAGGCGCCGGGCTGGGCGTTCTCGACGTTCAAGGTGCCGATCACGGTCCCGTGGTAGATCAGGGGGACGGTCAGCGAACTCCGGGCGCCGGCGGCCCCTTCGAGGTAGTGCGGGTCGGACGCGGTGTCGGGGCAGAGGTAGCTTTGCCCGGTCGCGGCGACGAATCCGGTCACGCCGTTGCCGCGCTCGATGGCGAACAGCTCGCGGCTCGCCGCCTGCTTGGTCATCCCTTCGGTCAGGAGCGGGACGAGTCGGCCGGTGGTCCGGTCGAGCAGGCGGATCTCGATGAAGTCCAGTCCGAGCAGGTCCTTCATGTGTCGGCCGATGTTGTATTTGAGGAGGTCGGTCCGCTCCTCGACCCCCATCTCGGTAAGTTCTTCGGGGGTCAGGTCGGCCAGTTCATCCCCCGCCTTGTGGATGGCGGTGATCTTCTGGGCTTGCAGGGTCTCGTCGGTGATGTCGCGGGTCAGGGCGATCAAGTGGGTCAGGTGGCGGGACTCATCGAAGACCGGCGTCGCGGTGAGGCGGAGGTAGCGGTTGGCGTCGACCCGGAGCGCGGTGCTGCACGGCGAGCGGGCCTGGATCGCGTCGAGGAACGGACACGGCGACGGGCCGATGATCTCGGGCGAACCCAAGGCCCGGTAGAAGGGGGCGTTGACCAGGGGGATCTCGGGGTCGGCGAGGCGGGCGAACTCGGAGTTGGTCCAGGTGATCTTGAGGTCGGGGGCGACCACCGCCACGCCGTCGGCGATGGCGTTCAAGATCTCGTCGGCCTGGATCATCGCCCCCGCCCACCGGAGCGAGGCGAGCTGTGCCTGGTCAACATAGACGCCGACGAACGCCTGCTCGCGGAGCAGAGCTAGAGCGCGAGCGAGGCTCCGGGCGTGGACGACGTCGAACCCTTGGGCGAACAAGGTCCGGGCCGTCACCGCGGTCGGCGAGTCGCGGTCGATGACCAGGAGTCGAGGCTTCTCGGCCACGATGTTCGGCCCTCGTCCACTCACAAACACCACGAACCGGATCAGCCTCGCAGGCGGCGGGACCACCCCACCCATCGCCGGTCGACCGTGATACGCTATCATAACACCCGCCCCCTTCAACACCTCAAAGCCCGAGACCCCCCGGGTTCGGGTGTCGCTTTCGATTCTGGAAAACGGAATTGCAAATCGCAGGATCGCCAATCGCAAAGCAGACAAAACCCTTAATCCATCAACCCTTTGCGATTTGCGATTCTGCGAGTTGCAATTCTTGATCGGGAGCGATCTCCACAATCGAGAGTTACACCCCCCGGGTTCTCGGAGCGACGGCGCGAGGCGTTCCGGCATCATCGCGGGTTGAGCCAACGCCTGAACTCTCTTTCGGTCCGCTCCCTGGGTCATTTAGGATGAAGCGGCGGATTTGTGACGCCCCGACCTCCGGACGGACCGCCCTTTGCGCACCGAACCTAACCCTCGATTGACCGCCGCCCGAGGCGCCGCGCTCTTGGTCGTTGACCTGCAAACCAGGCTCGTCCCGGCAATCCTCGGAGCTGACCGGGTGATTGCCACCGCCGTCCGCCTGGCCCGAGGCGCCCGCTTACTCGACATCCCCGTCTTCGCCACCGAGCAAGTCCCGAGCAAGCTCGGCCCGACCGTCCCCGCCCTGGCCGACCTGCTCCCCGACCGCCGGCCCAAGACCACCTTCCACGCCGGCGGCGCGGCGGGACTTTGGGAATGGCTCGAAGTCGGCGGCGCCCGCCACGTCGCCCTAGTGTCCTGAGTCAGAAGTCCGCTCACAAACCTTCTTGACTCGGTTGAGGATCAGATCGGCATCGGCAGTCCACACGAACGGCTTGGGGGAAGCGTTATGATGCTCCAAGTATTCCCGGATCGC
>JAABUX010005848.1_pt1 | contig 14938 bp, 11 predicted proteins | sample 5561851 | NCBI WGS metagenome assembly JAABUX01 (sample SAMN10711883, study PRJNA513361) | rock metagenome | isolation source: Antarctica rocks | place: Antarctica: Victoria Land, Richard Nunatak red sandstone | collected 2016-01-03 | reverse complement strand
GCGGCCGGACCCGTACGGCAGCATCAACCGCCCGAACTGGGCGGCGTACGCCAGGGTCTGCATGTCGTTGTCCGCGAAGAAACCGACGTTGATCGTCGTCACGTCGGTGTTCGGCAACAACGCGAGGAGGTGGTCGGCCAGCCAGGTCTCGCGCGTGTGCGCGGCGGGGTGGGTCGGGCTGGCGAGCCATTGGCTCATGGCGACGACCGACGCGAGCTTCTGCTCGGCGGCGACTGTCGCGAAGACAGCGGCGGCGGTCAGGTTTCCCTCGTCAATAGGGGCGCAGAAGTAGGCGTGTTGCGCGCCGGCCATGGCGCGGCGCATGTCATTGACGTCCCTAACCGAGCCGGCGACGATGGTGGCGCCCTTGGCCTTGAGTCGCTCGCTGCGGTGGTCTTCCGTGCGCACGAGCGCAGTGACGGGGAAGCCCTCGTCCAGGAGTTGGAGGGCGGTGGGGAGGCCAGTCTTCCCGGCGGCGGTCATAACGAGAATTCTCGGTTTGCTCATGCTAGTTTGTTCCCTTCAGGTAAGCGCCGCGCGGTGGGCGGTTGAAGACGACCGTTGACCTCTTTCAGAATGACGCTCCTTGGGGACATCGCGGGAGAACACTCCTGCGGGTGCCGCCCCCCTAGTGCCTGGACAGATCGGCCGCCATGGCCGCTACCAGGACGTGCGCCGGACCATCGTATTGTCTTGTTGCACCTCCTTGATCCGATGACAGTTGATGCCCTTGTAATTATATAGACCGGTCTATATAATTACAAGGGCGCATAGCCGCGCTCCCTGTGCTCCCAAGATGATCGGTCACCCCGTCCCGCAGAGGAACCAGATGGCTGCTGGCAGCTGGAAGGACGCGACGCCGCGCGCGCCGCTCCCTCAGCGGCCGCTGCCCTCCGCAGGGGCGTCTGCCCGTCCAGCAAGGCCCTGGCTCAGGAGGAGCTCCAGCTCTCTGGCTACGGTCTCCATCGGTCCCAGGTCACGCTCGACGCGGCTGAGCAGCAGGGCCCCTTGCGCGCAGGCCAGGACCAGGACCCCAAGCGACGTGGCCCGCTCCGCAGGCCACCCCGCCGCGACCAACGCGCGCGTGAAGCGCGCGCTCCAGGCATGGTAGAGATCTTGGCTCACCGCCTGCAGGCGATCGTTCGTCGCGGCCTCCTCCAGGGCGGTTGTGGCGACCGGGCAGCCCAGCTGGTACCCCGAGTCGCGCATGCGGTCTCCAAACGCCCGCGTCAGAGCTTCCAGGGCCGCCGCCAAGCTCTCGCCCCGCCCGAACACGGTATCGATGGTCGCAATGATCTCCTCGCCGGCGGCCGAGAGCGCGGCGGCGGCCAACTCCTCTTTCCCCTCGGGGAAGTAGTGGTAGAGCGAGCCTTTGGGCGCCCCACTCTCCTCCAATATCTGGTTCAAGCCGGTAGCGTGGTAGCCCTGGCGCCCGAACAAATCGGCCGCCGCGTCCAGCATCCGGGCACGCGTCTCCCCATCATGCTTCATCTTAGGACCTCCTCCATTCAACACTGTTCGGTCCATCTCTATTATATAGACTGGTCTATATTTGAGCAAGAGCATATGCTCGAATGCGTCAGGATCGGGTAGCGCGTATTATCGGACCCCGTTAGCGAGACGGCGTGACAGGTGGACAGAGGACGGTACACAACGGGAAAGTCGGGTAGTACCAGCTACTTTGTCTACAAAAACTATCGGAATTATGTTTGACGGAATGAGAAAGGAGACGGCATACTACCCATAGGTGGGACGCCAGCGGCGTTGCGGCCCGTGGGCGCGACGTGATACCAGGCCGCGACAACACGGGCCCGCTCGACGTATAGCTCCAGGGGGGGATTGCCATGACGACTGAGGTGGCCGGTGCCGCGGATGCGCGCGCCCGTATAGATGTGATCGGCCCGACGAGCGACCCTGCGCGGCATGGAGTGGCCATCGAGGACTCGCCGCGCCGGGTGCGCGTGATCTACAACAACGAGGTCGTCGCCGACAGCCGGCGGGTCACGCTGCTGCATGAGACGGGCCACCTGCCCGTCTACTATTTCCCACTGGACGACGTGCGCCAGGACCTGCTGGCGCCCACGGCGCACACCACCCACTGCCCGTATAAGGGCGACGCGCGCTATTGGGACGTGCGAGTGGGCGACCGTACCGCCGAGAACGCGGCCTGGAACTATCCCGCGCCGATCAGCGGCTGCCCTGACATCCACGATCTGGTGGCCTTCTACTGGGACCGCATGGACGCCTGGTTCGAGGAGGACGAGGAGGTTTTCAAGCATCCGCGCGATCCCTACCACCGTATCGACGTGCTGGAGAGCTCGCGGCACGTGGAGGTCTGGAGCAACGGCGTGAAGGTGGCGGACACGCGCCGACCGCGCCTGCTCTTCGAGACGAGCCTGCCCACCCGCTACTACATCCCCAAGCTCGACGCGCGCATGGACCTGTTGCGCCCAAGCGCGTCGCACAGCGTCTGCCCCTATAAGGGGACCGCGTCGTACTGGTCGCTGGCGATCGGCGACACGGTGGCCAAGGATCTGGTGTGGGGCTATCCAACCCCCTTGCCGGAGGCGCTCAAGGTGACGAACCTGCTCTGCTTCTATAATGAGAAGGTCGACCTGGTGGTGGATGGGGAGCGGCAAGAGCGCCCCGTGACGCCCTGGTCGTAGCGTCGGCGTTGGATCGGACCGTCCGCCTGGACGCGGCCGTGTCGCGCGTGCGGTGCGGCGCCGGGCCCGCCCGGCATCGCCCGCTCCATTAAAATCCAGGGGATGATACCTATGGCGCGTTTCCTGTTGCGGCGGCTCAGCCTACTCGCGCTGACCCTGTGGCTGATGTCGGTCGTGGTGTTTGTGATCGCCCAGGTCGTGCCCGGAGACGTGGCGCACACGGTTTTGGGGCAGTATGCCACGGACGACTCGGTGCGCGCGCTGCGGGCGCAGCTCGGGCTCGACAGCCCGGCCCCGCTGCAGTACCTGCGCTGGATCGGCGGGTTCGTGAGCGGGCAGTGGGGCACGGCGCCCAGCTACGACGCTCCTATTGGCGACCTGATCCCCGGCCGGCTGGGTAACTCGCTGGTGCTGACCGCGGCGGCGCTAATCGTGATTGTGCCCATCTCGATCAGCCTGGGCATGGTCGCGGCGTTGCGGCAGGATCGCCTGGCCGACCGCCTCATCTCCATCACCGGCCTCTCCCTGATGGCCGTCCCCGAGTTTGTGAGCGGGATCGTGCTGCTGACCGTCTTCGGCGTGTGGCTGCGCGTGCTGCCCACCGCCACCCTGTCTGGCGGCGGCAGTCCGCTGACCTCGCCGCAATTCCTGATCGGTCCCGCCCTCTCGCTCGGCATCGTCTTCTTCGGCTACGTGGCGCGTATGATGCGCGCCAGCACCATCGCGGTGCTCAACAGCCCGTACACGCGCACGGCCATCCTCAAGGGGATGCCCTGGCGCACGGTCCTGCTGCGCCACGTCCTGCGCAACGCGCTGGTCCCGACCATCACCGTAGTCACGTCGCAGGTCGGCTACCTCGTGGGCGGGCTCGTGGTGGTCGAGACGCTCTTCGGCTACCCCGGCATCGGCAGCCTGCTGCTGACCGCCGGATTGCACCACGATATCCCGCTGCTCGAGGATTGCGTGATGATCGTCGCCGTCATCTATATGCTGGCCAACCTGTCCGCCGACCTGGTCTACGCCTACCTCAACCCCCAGATCCGCCATGGGTGAGTAACGAGTGGCTAGTGGCTAGTGATTAGTGACGAGTGAGGTAGGACGAGTGACGAGTGAGGGGGATGGACTGGGAGCGCGGGCAGCTTGCCCGCTGAGCGTCGCTGCCCAGATGGTAGGGGGCGCGAACGACGTGGCGATGAACCGAAGCGAGCAAGCTGCCCGCGCTCCCAGTGATCGTCTCAAAGATCTACTGCTTACTGCCCACCAGGACGTATGTCCATGATTGAGTCGCCTCCAACCGATACCATCCCTACCGACTCCGCGATTGCGGAGCCGCGAGAGCCTGTGGTCGGCGCGTCTGCAGCCCCGCTGGGCGCGAGGGCGCGTCCGGCTCGTCTGAGCGCGGCGCTACGCGGCCTGCGCCGCTCGCCCAGCGCGCTGGTTGGCCTGCTGATCGTCCTCTTCTGGGTCGTCTGCGCCGTCGTCTGGCCGCTGCTCGCGCGCTACGATCCCGCCGCGCAGGACTATACCGCGCTGCTGGCCCCACCGTCGGGCGCGCACCTCCTGGGCACCGACCAGTATGGGCGCGACGTATGGACGCGCGTGCTCGCGGGCAGCCGCGAGGTACTCATCCTGGCCCCCGCGGCCACGCTGATCGGCCTTGCCGGGGGGCTGGTCGTCGGGCTGTTGACCGCCTACTATCGCGGCTGGTTCGATGAGATCGTGATGCGCGCGATGGACGCGGTCATGGCCTTTCCCGTCGTCGTGCTGGCGCTGCTTGTCCTGGCCATCGTGGGGCCGTCGCAACTTAACGTGATCCTGATCATCGGCCTTACCTATATCCCGCTCTCCGGCCGCATCATCCGCGCCGCCGCGCTGAGCGTGCGCGACCTCGACTACGTGTCGGCGGCCCGCCTGCGCGGCGCGCGGGGTCCCGCCATCATCCTGACCGAGATCCTGCCCAACATTACCGGGCCGATCGTGGTGGAGGGCACGGTGCGCATCGGCTACGCGGTCTTCGCGGCGGCGTCGCTCAGCTTCATCGGGCTGGGCGTCCAGCCGCCGTCGCCCGACTGGGGCGCCATGATCAACGACGCGCACGTCTACATCACCACCGCGCCCTGGATCGTCCTGGCCCCCACCCTGGCCATCGCCTCGCTCGTGGTGGGCATCAATCTGCTGGCCGATGGCCTGCAGCGGGCGCAACAGTCATGAGCGTTGCCGTGGAAGATGCCCGGGCGGAGATTGCCGAGGGCGCGCCGCTGCTGTCCCTGGAGGACGTGACGATCACCTACCGCGGCGCTGACGGGCGACGGGACGCCGTGCGCAACGTCTCGCTGGCCATCCGCCCGCGCGAGGCCTATGGCGTGGTCGGCGAGTCGGGCAGCGGGAAGAGCACGCTGGCCTACGCCGCGATACGCTACCTGCCCGCCAACGGGCGCGTCTCCAACGGACGCATCCTCTTCGAGGGGCGCGACGTGCTCGCCCTGTCGCGGCGTGAGCTGCAGCGCGTGCGCGGCGGACGCATCGCCATGGTTTACCAGGACCCCGGCGCCGCGCTCAATCCCGCCATGACCGTAGGCGAGCAGGTCGCGGAGGTCTACCGTGTCCACGGCGGGCTGGGCACGGCGGGAGCGCGCCGCGCCGCGGTGGAAATGCTGGACCGCGTGCGCATGCCCGGCGCGGCCGCCGTGGCGGCGCGCTACCCGCACCAGCTCAGCGGCGGGATGCAGCAGCGCGCCATCATCGCCATGGCCCTGGCCACCAATCCCGCGCTGCTGATCCTGGACGAGCCGACGACCGGACTCGACGCGACGGTCGAGGCGGCGGTGCTCGACCTGATCGCCGCCCTGCGCGCCGAGTTCGACGCGGCGATCCTCTTCATCAGCCACAACCTGGCGGTGGTGGCGCGCGTATGCGACCGCGTCGGCGTGCTCTACGCCGGCGAGCTGGTGGAGCAGGGGCCAACGGCGCAACTCTTCGCCGCGCCGCGGCATCCCTACACGGCGGGGCTGATCGCCTGCGTGCCGCGGCAGGGCGCGCGCAAGGGCGTGGCCCCCCTCATCCCTATCGCGGGACGCATGCCGCGCCCGGGCGAAGAGGGCCCCGGCTGCCTCTTCGCGCCGCGCTGCCCACTGGCGCGCCAGGTGTGCCGCGATGAGCATCCGCCGCTCATCGCCGTGACACCGCGCGGTGAGCATCCGCCGCTCGTCGACGTCCAACCGGGGACGGGCAGGATGCCCGCGCTCCCAGTGACACCGCACGGTGAGCGCCCGCCCCTAATCGACGGCATCGCCGCCGGCAGCGAACACCTGTCGCGCTGTTTCTTCTGGCCAGACGTGCGCGTGCCAGTCGCGCCCTCGGCGGCGGTGGACGAGGCGGACGAGGCGGACGAGGCGACGGCGCGGGGGCAAGACGGAACAGGGGTGCCCGACGGGGTAAGCACGCTGCCCCTGCTGGCGGTTGCGCACGCCGCGCGCCGCTTCGGCCCATCCTCCCACCCCGTGCGCGCCGTCGACGACGTGTCGCTGGAGGTCGGGCGCGGGCAGATTTTTGGGTTGGTGGGCGAGTCGGGCAGCGGCAAGTCCACGCTGGCGCGCTGCGTCGCGGGACTGCTGGCGCTAAGCGCGGGCCGGCTGACTCTGGATGGTGCCGACATCTCGCGCGAGGTGGAACACCGCGACCGCGCGTCGGTCAGGGGGGTGCAGATGGTTTTTCAGAGCCCCGCCGCGACCCTCAACCCGCGCCAGACCGTGCGTCAGATCCTGGGGCGCGCGGTGCGGGGGCTAACCGAGCGGCGCGGGAGGGAGACCGAGCAACGGGTGGCGGAGCTGGCCGCGCTGGTCGGATTGGACCTCGCGCTGCTGGACCGCCGCCCCGAGGCGCTCAGCGGCGGACAGCGCCAGCGCGTGGCCATCGCCCGCGCCTTTGCGGGCGATCCGCGGGTGGTGCTGTGCGACGAGCCGGTCTCCAACCTGGACGTGTCGGTGCAGGCCGCGGTGCTCAACCTGCTGGGCGACCTGCAGCAGCGCCGCCAGGTGTCCTACGTGTTCATCTCGCACGACCTCGGCGTGGTGCGCTACCTGGCCGACACCGTCGGGGTGATGTACCTGGGCGGGTTGGTCGAGGTGGGTCCGGTCGGGCGCGTCTTCGCGCCGCCCTTCCACCCGTATACCGAAACCCTGTTCGCCGCCATGCCCACCATCGACGCCGCGGGCGCGCGCGAGACGGCCTCGCCGCTTCTGGCCGGGGGCGGCATGCCCAGCGCGGCGGACATCCCGGCGGGCTGCCCGTTCCACACGCGCTGCCCTCGCTCCCTGGGCGAGCAGTGCCGCACGGCCGTCCCACCCTGGCAACAGACCGCCGAGGGCCACGCCTACCGCTGCTGGATTCCACCCACGGAGCTGGCAGGCCTACAAAACGGGGAATAGAGTAGATAGTTGGACAAGGAGAAGGCTATGACGGATGACAGAGATCTACGCGACGGGGCACGGGGACTGCTGGCGGACTACCGCGCCGGCCGCATCGAGCGCCGCGACTTCCTGAGGATGGGCGCCCTGCTGGGCTTGAGCCTGCCCTTCCTGGACGCCCTCCCGGTCCACGCGGCGGCCGGGCGCGCGGCGAAGCGCGGCGGGATGGTGACCGTGGCCGCGGTCGCGCCGGCCACGATCGAGCCGCCGCTGCTGATCGACGGCCCCGGCATCGCCGTGGTGCAGCAGTCCTGCGAGTACCTGGTCCGGGTCGGGCCCGATTTGATCCCGCAGCCGCTGTTGGCCACGGGCTGGAGGCCAAGCCAGGGAGGACGCGCCTGGACCGTCTCCCTGCGCCGCGGCGTCCTCTTCCACGACGGCCGGGAGATGACGGCCGACGATGTCGTGGCGACCTTCAAGCGCCTGGTCAAGCCGCCCTCGACCGCGCTGTCGGCCTTCAGGTTCCTCAAAGCGGAAGGCATCAGGAAGGTCGACCGTTACACGGTGGCCTTCGACCTGGAGTCCGTGCAGGTCGATTTCCCGTCCTACCTGGCGTCGTACCAGGCAGTGATCCTGCCGGCCAATTGGCCCGGCGCCTTCGCCAAGAACCCCATCGGGACCGGCCCGTTCCGCCTGGTCGAGTACGTGCCGCAGCAGCGCGCCCGCTTCGTCCGGAACCCCACCTACTGGCAGAAGGGTCTGCCGTACCTCGACGGGGTCGAGATCCTGCTCAACCTGGCTCCCGAGGCGCAGGCCACGGCCTTGCTGGGCGGCAGCGCCGACGTGCTGGTTACAACCCAACCCAACACGCTGCCGGTGCTGCGCGGCGGGTCCAACGTCAAGGTGCTGACCGCCCCGTCGGCGGGCTTCAACGGCCTGTTTGTGCGCACGGACACGGCGCCCTTCAACGACGTGCGCGTGCGGCAGGCCATGGCCCTGTGCATCAACCGCCCCGCCATCGTGGCGGCGGTCGACGCCGGGCTCAGCGCGGTCGGCGACGACTCCGTGATCTCCCCGATCTATCCGCTCTACTCGCCCCTACCGCAGCGCGCGCAAGACTACGCGGCAGCGAAGCGGCTGCTGGCCGTGGCGGGGCATCCCAACGGTTTCGCCACCACGCTGACCGCGGCCTCCGACGCGTCGAGTTCGGTGGCGTTGGCCACGGTGACGCAGCAGATGCTCAAGGGGGCCGGCATCGACGTCACGATCCGGACCGAGCCGTCGAGCGCCTACTACAACACGGATTGGCTCGACCAGCCGTTCACCCTCACCGGATGGGCGCACCGCAACACGCCCGGCCAGTACCTCGACGTCGCCTTCCGCGGCGGCGCCGCCTTCAACGCGTCGCACTACAAGAACCCGGCGTTGGATAAGCTGATCGACGCGCTCGACTCCACCCTTGACCTCGCGTCGCGTAAGGCGATCGCGAAGCGCATCGAGACCATCCTGTACAACGACGTGCCCGCGATCTTGCCCACCTTCGGTAAGACGGCGCGCGCCATGCGCGCCAACCTGCAAGGCGTCGTCGCCGACCCCGAGTCCTACCTGGATCTGTCCCAGGCCTATCTGGGCTAACAGGAGGCAGGAGGCAGGAGGCAGGAGGCAGGAGGCAGGAGGCAGGAGGCAGGAGGCAGGAGGCAGGAGGCAGGAGGCAGGAGGGGTGTATCGAGACGCCCAGGGCGTAGGGGCGTATTGCATACGCCCTGGTTGCCAGTTACTCCCCTCTCCCGCGCACGGGAGAGGGGCCGGGGGTGAGGGTTGCCCCAACGCGAATGCGAAAAGGACGGTGAGCATGCGTGCTGATATCGTGCCCGGCGCGACCTTCCCCGACTACGAGTTGACCGACCACCTGGGGCGGCCGCGCCGCCTGAGCGAGCTGCAGAGGGAGCATCCGTACACCCCGGTCAGCAACCCGATGATCCTGGTGCTGGCGCGGGGGCACTTCTGCGCCAAGGACCAGCAGCAGCACCGTGATCTGGTGGCCTTCTATCCCAAGATCGCCGTGGCTTACACCCAGATCGTGACTATCGTGCCCGACGAGCTGGCGCGCGTGCAGGATTTCCGCGAGGGAGTCGGCGCGCCCTGGACCTTTCTCGCCGACCCCGAGCGCATCGTGCAGCAGGACCTGGACATCGCCGAGTACACCGCCGGCGCGCACAACCCGCAGACCCCGCATACGCTCGTGCTGGGGCCGGACCTCGTGGTTGACAAGATCTACAACGGCTACTGGTTCTGGGGCCGTCCCTCGACCGAGGAGTTGTGGCAGGACTTGCGGGACCTGACGCGACGCGTCCGGCCCGACTGGGACCTGGGCGCGCCCGGCTTGCGCGAGGCATGGGAGGCGGGCGACCGCGCCAAGTTTTACCCGTACACCGGGGCGCCAGGCTGGTGGACAGAGCCATAGGGTGATATGCGTTGGGGCACTTCTAACCCAATGCGAGGACGCGGCTGATGCGCGTCCAGGTCCCGTCGGCGCGCCACTGCTTGTAGCGTCGGTGGGCGGTGGCGTCGTCGCCGAACTCGGGCGGGAGCGCGCCCCAGCGGCAACCGGTGCGCTGGACGTACAGGATGGCCGCGACGGTCCGCCGCTGGTCGGCGCGCGGCCGTCCTCGCGGGGCCGGGGCCGCCGCCGCCACGATCTCCGCGATGCGCGCCCACCGTCCGTGAGTCAGCGTGATGCCGTTGGCCGCCAGATGCCCACGGTATGGCAGGGCCGCGAGGTCTTCCCGCGCGTCCGCCGCGTCCTTACGGGCACCAAGTCGTTCGTACAGCGCCAGGGCTGCTTCAAGGTGTTCCCGCGCGGCGTGTAGTTCGTGCGGTCCGTCCGTCGCCATCCCCTCGACCTCGCCGTAGACGTGCAGCAGCCGCGCTTCGGCAAAGGGATACGGCATGGCACGGGCAAGCGCGAGGCCCTCGTCGAGGAGGGATATGGCCTCGTCGCGCCGCCCGGCGCGACACGAGACCAGCGCGCGGACGCGCAGCGCGTCGACCAGCACCACGTGGTGCCCGTGCGCCCGCGCGCGGTTGACGGCGCGCGCGGCCACGGCGGCCGCCTCCTCCATATTGCCCTCTTCGAAGGACGCCCAGGCCAGCACCGGCAAGATATACGTGACGTCCGTTTCTTCCAGTCCGGGCCGGTCTAACAGCGAGGTGAAGCGCGCGCGCGCCTGCTCTGGATAGCCCCGTCGAATGTCCAACTCGGCCCGCATCATGCTCAGCCAGCGCAACGCCTGCAAGTCTCCCGTGCGCTCCGCCAACCGCGCCGCCTCGTCGAGGGACGCCAGTTCGTCCCAGCGGCCTTCGAGCAGGCTGAGGAAAGCGAGGTCCAACAAGGGATAGACGGTGGCCTCCGTGTCGCCGACCCCTCTCACCAGCGCCAGCGCCTCCTCGAAATCGGCGCGCGCCCGCGCCCACTCACCACTGTACAAGGACCCTTCGCCACGGTTGGCCAGAACCCTGGCGATCGCCACCGGATCGTTCTGGCGGCGGACCACCCTCAGCGACCGCTCGTCAATCGTCCGGCACCGCTCGAGCTCTCCGCGCGTGAAATAGACCGTAGAGATGTTGTTCAGCGCGCGCCAGAGGCTTTCGGCGTCGCCAACTGCCTCCGCTAAACGCGCCGCTTCCTCCAGGACGGCCAGGGCCTCGTCGAAGCGCCCTTGCCCGAACAAGGCCGCGCCGCGCCGTCCTTCGGCCGTCGCCAGCGCGACGTCGTCGCCGACGGCGCGGGCGGCGGCGGCGGCCCGCGCGGCCGCGGTGGCCTGCTCTTCGTAGCGCCCGCTCAGCCAGTAGAGATGGGCCAGGGCGGCGTACGCGGCGGCCAGCCCGCGCGTCGCGCCGGCCTGCGTCAGGACGGGCAGGCAGCCCTCGATGCGCTCGAAGCCCTGGTCCGGCGTGCCACGGCGCGCATAGGCATAGGCGATCCCCGCCGTGACGCGCCCGTAGCCATCGGTGTCTCCTGTGTTGAGGTAGGCCGCCGCCACGCCGTCGAGCACCGCGACCGCGTCGTCGTACCGCCCCATGGCCGACAGGACGGTCCCCCTTTTCTCCCCCGCGTGCGCCGCGTCACGGGTACGTCCCAGCGCGGCCAGCCGATCCATCAGCACGCCGAAGCCATCCACCGCGGCGGCGTGCGCCGATTGGGCCTGAGCCTCGTCGGCGGCTCGTTCCAGGTACACCAGCGCCCGGTCGGGGGCGTCGCTGCGCCCATAGTGGTAGGCTAACAGGTCGGCGGACGGCAGATCCATGGATGGCAAACTGACGGACGGCTGATCGATCATGCCCTCCAGCATCTCGGCGACACGGCGATGCAACGTTTGGCGGCGCGCGGCGTCGAGGTCGGCCTCGACGACCTCGCGGATCACGTCGTGGGCGAAGCGGACGGTGTCGCCATCCTCCTCCAACAGGCGCGTCCGGTACGCGCTCTCCAGGGCGTCCAACGCCTCGTCTCGTGGCCGGGAGGTCAGCGCCATCAACACGTCGTGGCGCGCCTCGCGCCCAACCACGGCCGCGGCGTCGAGCATCTCGCGCGCCGGGTCCGGCAGCGCCGCGACGCGCTGGCGCAAGCTTTGGGCCAGGTCCCAGGGCGCCTCGCTGGGGTCGCCGGTCATGCCCTGAGCGAGGCTCACGATAAAGAAGGGTACGCCTGCCGATCGCTGCACCAGCTGGTCGCGCACCTCCGGCCGCAGGGCGGCCGGGCGCGGCGCCAGGCCGTCGAGCATGCGCTGTGTGTCCGCTCGCGGCAGGGGCGGGACGGTGTGCCGCAAGGTCAAGCCCGCCGCGGCCAGCTCGGCCAGGGCCGCGCCGAGCGCGTCGCCGGGGTGCGCCTCGGTGTCGCGGTAGGCGCACACGATGCGGATAGGCTCCCGCGCCGCGGCGCGCGCCAGCGCGAGCAGGATCTCCAGGGCGTCGGGGCCGGCCCACTGCAGATCGTCGAGCACCAGCAGCGTCCCGGCCGAGCCGGCGAGGTTGGCCACGAAACGCACCATGGCCGCGAAGACGAGGCGGCGTTCCCGCTCGGGCGGCAGAGCCGCCGGCGCCTCCACCACCCTCGCCATCGCCAGCTCCGGCAGCACGCGCGCGACCCAGGAACAATCGCGCGCATAGACGCGCAGCTCGTCGGGGGACAGCGATTGGACGTGGTCCCCGAGGGCCTCCCGCAGCGGGGAATAGGACTCCCGCGAGGTGCGCTGCTGGCACGAGCCGTACAACACGGTCCACCAGCGGCCCTGCGCGCGCTCGATGGCCTCGTAGAGCAGACGCGTCTTGCCGATGCCAGGCTCTCCGGCCAGCACGAGCACGGGCGGCCCGTCCCCGGCGAGGTGGCGGTCGAGGAGGGTCAGTTCCTCGGCGCGGCCGATCAGCGGGGGCAGGGAACCGGTGTGCGGGTAGGGGCCGGACCGCTCGCGGGGCACGCGGCGGCCCGCGTCCCGCAGGATCGCGCGCTCGTCCGGCCCCAGATCCAGCGCCCCAGCCAGGAGATCGACGGTGAGGGAGGTGGGCGCCCGGTCCCCACGCTCCAGCATGCCGACGTACACCACGCTGTAGCTGGCCCGTCGGGCCAGGTCCCGCTGGCTCAGGTTGGAGTCCTCGCGGAGGCGCTTGAGCAGGGCGCCAAAGGGCGCCTCGGAGAGGGAAAGCATCGCATCGTCCGTCTGACTAGGGGTCGCCGCCGGGGCCGACGAGCAGGTCATCTCAAAAAGACGCCCCTGGCGGCGCGGGAATCGACGTTTTGTATAGCAACAGTATAGCTTTTTCCGTAGACAAGTGCTCCTCTGTAGAGCCATACTGCGTGGTGTAGATCGGAACATCCGGATAGGAGCACGGGTCGATGATAGGGACGCACAAATCCATCTCAAAAATACCCCCTTCCGGATGGCGGGAACCTGTTTTTGTATAAGTAACAGTATGAGTTTTCCGCCGTACGGACCTATCCGTGGGCCGCAAACTGTGAATGATCGGCCATGACACGAACGTGGGCCGCCAACGACACCGCGGCACACGAGAGGGGAGACAACCAAGATGGGCAAGATGCTGATGATGGATAGGGATAGAGTGTATCGCTGGTGGCCGCAGAGGCCGCTGCGGTCCCTGCGGCAGGCCGTCGCACGTGGGCAGGGCGCCGACCGGCGCCTGGCCCCCACGGGCAGCAGGAGCTACTCGGACGCGGAGCTGCAACGCATGGCCCTGCGCCTGCTCTATCAGGAGAACGGGGTCGCCTCAACAAAGTTTGTTCAACAGAAGCGCGTCGTCTTCAACGGCGTACCCTTCGAGACGGCCGGGGCCTCGACCTTCTCCGGCGTCGGCATCTACACGTACAGCTCGTTGACCGAGGTCGCCGTCTGGGTGACGCAGCGGTACAACCGCCTGTACGCCCTCACTAAGCTGGTGTACCTTCACCAGGGCGCGTTGCCCCCTCCAACGCCCACACCGGAGGGCCAATATAGCAGTATAGGGCGGCGCCCGGCGGACAGCAAAGGTACCAGGAGGGAGCCGTCCCGGCTCCGTTGCCGACAGCTGGACCCGCCCCGACGGCCCGGCGGCTCGCGCAGGGTCCGGCCGCCCCGCCCCCGCCCCCGCCCCTGCTGACCGACCACTACCGCGGCAACCCCTGCCCGGACGCCTCGGACGGCGGCCTGATCATTCGCGATAAGAACTGCGCTTTCAACGCGGAGGTCCAGGCGCTGTCGGCGAGCGGGTTGCGTTTCCGCTTCACGCCGCGGGCGACGCCCAACCGGCGGCCCGAGGCGCCGGTCGGGGCGGATGGCTTTGCGGTGGCGGTCGATTCCGCGCTCGGCGTGCGGCTGGAGTATCCCGCGCACTGGAAGGCGGTCTCCGTGCCGAACACGAACGCCGGCCTGCAGTCGGCCGACCGGAACACGCTGGTCACGCTGGTGGTGCAGCGGACCGACGCCGAGACGCTGGGAGCGTCCGATCTCCAGTCGATTGCCGACAGCCAGATCTCGCAGGTGGTCAACGGGCCGCCGCCCACCTACACGAGGCTGGTCTCCTATCAGGCGATGTGGGTCAACGGCATCCTGTACCTGCGAGCTTTGGCGCCGCATGCCAGCATCACATCGTCCAGCGCCGGGAACCTGCAGGCAGCGGTCAGCGTGACCGTGGCCTCCTACCACCACCGGGTGTATGCCCTGCGGGCGATTGCGCTGACCTATCTAGGGTCGCTCGACGCGAATGGCGCCCCACCGGCCGTGTACCCCTATTTCATCCCGTTCACTACCCTGGCAAGGTTGACTCAGTCCACGGTGGACCTGTTGCAGCAGCAGAGCGACCTGGCCGTGCAAACGACGCTGAGCCTCTATATCGATCCGCATGTCCCGGAAGCGTGATGACCTTCACTACCCTGATCGGCATTGCCAACCAGTTCAAGGAGCACGATTTCTGCTCGACCGACCCCTGGATCCAAAACCCGGCTGGCTCAGCAGCCAGCCAGCACGACTCTAACGGCGCTTTCCATGCCACCCTTCTCGGTCACATTGCCGGCGCACGCGCCACGAGAAAAGTGCTCTGCGACGCCCTCTCCTACAAGAGCGACTGTACAGGCGACCCGTGCTAGCGCGTGGCGTCACTCTTGCACAATCGTAGGCGGCAGGGCCGCGACGAGACCATCTCGTCGCGGCCCTGCATGGGACGCCGTGTTACTGAGGGTTAGCCAACTTTGGCGCGCCTACCGGAACTGGGGGTGCGCCTACCGGAACTGGGGGTGCGCCTACCGGAACTGGGGGTGCGCCTACCGGAACTGGGGGTGCGCCTACCGGAACTGGGGGTGCGCCTATACCGTATGAACGC
>JAABUX010005847.1_pt1 | contig 14939 bp, 23 predicted proteins | sample 5561851 | NCBI WGS metagenome assembly JAABUX01 (sample SAMN10711883, study PRJNA513361) | rock metagenome | isolation source: Antarctica rocks | place: Antarctica: Victoria Land, Richard Nunatak red sandstone | collected 2016-01-03 | reverse complement strand
TTGTGGTGTGCATTTTTTTGGGAGGAGGTGCGGACGGTGGAGGGGTGGGTTTTGGGAGGGGAGGATGAAGGTGGGGTGGGTAGAAAAGATGGATGGGACTTGCGCATAAGGAGGCGAGGGGTTTGGGGGTTCTAGTGCTATTTGAGTAGAAAGTCGAGGATGGAAGGGCGGGGGATGCGGAATTCTGTACAGGTGCGAGTGGAGTAGGTTCATGAACAATGAAGTATCTTGGGATAAATGGATTCTGGAGGTTGATGGTTTTAGGGGGAAGTGATGGAGTTGGATCGTGGTGATGGACGAGATAGGTAGCTTGTGAGTTGTTTGTTTAGCGGTTATGGAGTATTGATGGGTTGGGAAGGTGGACAATTGATTGTAGCTCTGAGAGAGAGAGAGAGAGTGGGGGAAGGAGTGGTGTTTGATGGAATTTATTAGATGATTAAGGTAGTGTGAATTATGGTCTTTTATACAAGTTGCTCTCTGGCTACTACTGGACTGTCGTATTTCCATGCTCCCGAGTTTGGATACATATATCCTGAAATTCCACAAGATCTTGGGACGTCAAGACTCCAATGAGTATTAGTCCTATGGCAACCGATGTTGCGATAACGAGCTCCTAAGTAGACCACGAAAACGCAAGGGCGATGGCGAGGGTAGTGACGACAGCTCCAGCAAATCCCAGAGTACGACGATCTGCGCCGCCCAGAAATGGGATAGCGGTAGGCGATGAGACGCTTCCGGTACCAGTTCCAGTTGGCCGGGCAGTTCCAGCGCGGTTCTGTGCCACAAAGTAGTTCGCTCCAACCAGAGGCCCAACACCCTTCTCCCCAGCCAAATGATTGAGATCGAAGCTGAGCCTATTCATACCCTCGTTCACAAGAGCCTGGCTGAACGGGTTGCCGGCAGGAGGTGGCGCGAAACCGGCTTGCTGCTCGAAAATATAGAAGACGTATGTATGGGCTATGTCTCCGGCTGGCGGCGCTGGCGGCTGGTAGAAAGCGATGGGTGATGTAGTATTTACGACGGTGCCGTTGGGGGAAAAGGTGAGACCGGTCTGCCAGTAGTGGAGGCGGGTTGTACGGCCAGCGGATATACCAGGAGCCAATGGGACTTGAATGCCAGGGACAAGCTTCGAGGTGTTCAGAGTAGCGCTGTTTATTGAGAGGTCGATCATCAGAAGCTGATATGTTCGGTTTGTGGAGGAAGGGAAGGTGATGGTTGGGAAGGTCTTGACTTCTGTTGAAGATGTTAGTGGATAGATGCTAGAGAGTAGACTGGGGGGGGCTTGCGGGTCAATGGGAGCTCAATGCCCGGGGTGACTTGAGTAGAGCCATAGGTGACTGCCAAAGTGCTATTGGTAGATGGGAGAGTGCCTGGGGGCGTTTGGCTCAGAGCTCGAGCCATTAGACTTGCAGTTGCCAGGTAGTGAGGCAGTACACGCATGGTGATCCAAGTACTGCTCGTTAGATTGTTTGGTGACAGCGATTGGAGCTCGGAAGAAAACAAGTAAGGAGACACGCTGGTACTTATCCTTTCAGTCCCTGAACGGAGTATATTGTATTGGTCATTGACCTGATCGTCCCACGTGGACTAGCGTCTAAGCCATAGCTCGGTGAACGATGAGACCTTGGCCGACATATAGCGATGGGGTAGCCCAGTAACCCAGACATAAAGCCGCTGCAGGGAGCGTGCAAGCATCCAAGCCCATTCGAGACGTGCAATCAGGCTTGGGCATCCGATGGTCCGTGAGTGCTGTTTGGATACTGCTCTGGCATGCAGCAGGTTGATTGTCCCGCCTTGGCAAGATCTATCTATTGTGCTATTCTAGTTCTAAAGTAGAATAGAATACCAGCTGTTTCCAAGGAAAATTTACATGTATCGAAACCTATATATGTATATTTCAAGGGTAGACGTTCATCCAAGTCTCAAACCTGATTCTGACGAATGGTATGCATATCTGAAAGGGTTTCCATCAGTACTTCATACTTCACATGCCAAAGTACGATCTGTCTGCAGGACCAGCTCAAGCGCTAGATCCTCGATTGCCGAAACCAGATCGAAGAGCCACATCTGTTGAAATATACTACAAATACCATAATAAGCTGATTCAAGCGTCTTGGCAACTTTTGCCATTTCAACAACATCAACACTCGTCGATCGTTACCGCATGGAGCGGAAAGATACCGATTGAGTAGCCCGATAAAGGTTGTCATGGGCAGAGCAGACTCGGAAAACGTTAGGCTTGTCGCAGACTGGGTCGACCAAAAGAACAGGTAGCTGCCAAGCCTTCATGCTGGCCTAGCTCAGCGTAGCATGATCTTCTCCACCATGGGCTGTGTTTATGTACGAGGTAGAAATTAGGGACAAAAAGTAAGAGATGCTACTAGAGACTTCGGATTAGGCTGGCGCCTGGTGTACAGGGGAACGAGTGCGATGGCAGATGGGAAAAGGGTGAGGTTCTTGTTCAGCGATTTACAGTTCCCTCCCAAGACAAATCATAACAGAACGCCCTCAATACTTGTCTCTCTACAGCCCCACGGCAAGCCTGTTTGAGTTTCGAGCGTCAGGAGTCATATATTGCCTCGATTGCTCAAGGGGATTTTCAGGCATGGCCCCGGCAAGCATATCATGGCTTTGCATTCAGAATAGAGGCTGTTCGGGCATCGACGCGTGGGTGGTAAAGCAATTTCAAGCCTTGGTCTCGATGTTGCCTTCGTTGTGAAAGGTTCACATCGAGATGCTAATGGCCCCCGTGTCATGGTGGTGAATGTAATAGGAGTTGTGTCAACCTTGTGAAATGGTGTACTATACTTGCAAAACCAACAAGCGTCGTTCATTCCCTTGTTACTCTCTATCATGGAAACATCATGCAATCTTGCATCGACTCCATCACATTGATCTTCTCAGACAGGCGAATTGTTCCGATCGCTAGGCTGGGGTAGTCTATCCTGAACCATTCCTATTCCAGCTCCTGAGGATGCTGAGCTGATTTGCTAAAAGCCCACCGCAGTGATACTCAGTCATACTTTATTTGACTTTTTCGAGGTGTAACTACCGACTCCGATTGCGTATTCCATCACCATATGAGCATGATAGAACGACGGGATGGACCAGACACCACACTGGCAAGGGTTTACGTAGCTTTTGGAGTGATTGGATTTATCTGCTTTCTAAAGCGAAAACGACATCTCTGAGCTCCTGTAGATTTGGATGATTTGAGCCGCGACTTATTTAAGCCGATCTTGGCACATTCCAACCATTCGCTCCAGGTTCAAGGTTCTTGATATTACCACGTCCGAGACTGTACTGGGATACGGGTGTATCAAGCCAGATGCTTTGCGAGCCCGGCTAATGGCATGTCTTAGTCCCCAGCTCAGCAGTCAACTAATCACTTCAGCTGTCGTCATCAATCCAGACTGATATTCCTTTCTTATCGCTTCTCATGCCCTCTGTTGCATTCACCTTAAGAGTTTTGTGGAAGTGAGTATCGTACACTCGGAAATGAGGACTGATCCAGACCCCTTTCACTAAAGGCATGAGACTGTAACGAACGGCATGCCGGCTGATTGGCAAAAGCTCCATCGCCACATTTTTAGCTCCGCTGAAGGCGAACTCTTCGCTGGTCTCCATAGTTAGATTGAACGTGAGAGGATAAATCGATGGATTCTCAACGATATAGTCAAGATGTATTATGCCTGGAGGCAACTCTCCTTGCCGTGCCGTAGCCAGAACTCGAGGCTCGCCAAATGGTACAATCAATTCTGGCACTGTAAAGCGGGTGATTATGGAAGAGCTCATTGGATCATCTCGACGCCATCTGACCTCCACTTGAAGATCCACGAAGGTTGATCGTCGGTCTTCTATATCTGTTTGCTGGACGTCCAAGACGAAGCTATGCTCCTGGAATTCTTTAGGAGATATCAGCGACAAGTGGGAGATAGTTTCAGCATCTGGAGAGATCTTGCATATGGCTGACTCGTGAATTTCAAGCATTGTTAAGTCCACGCTTTCAATACGTAAAGTAATGTCGGCCAGAGAACATATTCTTGATGTGAGGAACCATCGCTGAATAATTCCAATTACGAACTTGTCTCCTCTAGTATCGCCATCAGGGTTAGGCTCGTTGACATCAAAGTAGTTTGGCCATGGTTCAGGATGTATCATTGGCGTGAAGCTGTAGGTAATTTCGAATGGTAGAACCACAATCAAAGTGATTGAGAGAGATTTGGAGATAGGTGTAGCTGAGTCCGAGAGAAGATGATACCGCGCTCGAACCTCCAGAATATGTTCAGCTGCGTCGGATGTCGCTTGTATAGATAAACCGTGTCCTTGATGTGACGATGACGCAAGTTTTCCGATAGCCTTTGAGGCAGAGATATCGTTCTTCTGGTCTATTTTCTGGTCTAGGGGAGTTTCCGTCATGGGATCTGTATCAAATCCACGATCTTCCCCACTCGAAGTCCACGTAATCCTCGGCAATGCTCCTGAAGGTCCCAAAAGCCTAGCATCCAAGACAACATTAGCTTCCTCCTGCTCTTCGTTGGTGATCTGTAAGTCTAGGGCGATGTTTTCATTCGCGAAATATATTGGCTTGACATCGTGGCTCTCTAAACGTATCTTTGGTGGTTTGGGTAGAATTGTCACAGCGTTACTGCGTCCATTTTTCAGCAACTTCTGCGTGAGACCTGGCCCGCCTTCAAGCCACAACATTCGTTGGTGCATCTGCTCATCCTCTGTGACTAGGATTTCAAGGTCAAATTCGGCTTCCTTAACGCACAAGGTGACACTAGCAACTTCAACGTCTCCAGCTTCACGAGGAATGTGAACGAGGGAGAAAATCTTGGTAACACCGGGTGAAACTCTTAAATCGGCCGATCCCACCAAATCGTCGGCAAGATGATTGGCTTTCGGAGTATCTGAACTTGAAGAGGATGATGATGCAATTGGGGAGGTCTTTTGTAAAGACACTTGATATAAGTGGATCCGATCGTCAGCTGTGCCGGCCTTTAGGTTCGCGTCCGGCTTATGCTGAATAGTCAGGTTCTTCAAATTCTCTTCAAAGGCTACCTTTACGTGTGAGAGGGTGATCAGGCCCGAGGACTTGTGGGCTCGAGAAGTGATGACCAATTGTGACTGCAAACCTTCGCCGACCTTTCCTTCCAAAGCGCTGAATGCGAAAGTCGCTGAGACTGCACTATATATTAGTATGTGAGACATAGTAAGGGTTACCGGCGATCGTGGAAGAACAAGTGGTCAGAGAAAGTGGTAATGAGATTGATGTTAACCATGGCAATACAATTTCAGCGGAAAAGAAAACTGTCGGAGCTCAAATATGATAAAGTCTCAGCACGTTTTATCTTCGCTCCAGGACAGCCTACTTGATTGGCTTGCAGCCTATTATTGATACGAAAAGTCTTGAGCGAGGTGCAAAGATTGATGAGGGTGCAGCTAACGCTTCGGCAGGACTTACTGCAAGATAATATATTATCTGCTCGTATAACAGATCTGGGTCTTGGATTCACTGATCGTAGGGGCTCTAGCGTTCGCGAGAAATCATAGTCCCACTCCTGCCTTGGTGTCAGGGCTGAAGCCAAGTCAGACAGGTTTATACGAGGACGAAAGATCATGCTCACAAGTGTTCAATAGCTCCCAATTTACGGCGATCAGAGTCTCCAAGTTTCGGATCCGAGTGGCACAATCTCTTAAAGCCCAATTAACTTCCTCGAGCATCTGCCACCAACCTGCTTTCCTCCAACTCAAGGTCTGCCAGAGTGGCGTCAAAACCCTAGCAGCCCTCTCCCATTGCTCGTTTTTCATATGTACCCTAGCCATCTCTAACTGCAGTCTCTCAACAGAGCGAACCTGATCTCTGTCTGCAAAGTAGTCTGCCGACCTTTGCAGGGTCCGCATTGAAGCCGTATATTCATCTGGGCCATTTCGTATGAGAAGAGGCACATCGTCTGCCGGCTCTCTGCAAAGGTAGGTATCATATATCGAGGGTATGTTGGAGGCTTGGGACTCCGACCTAGATGGAGAGGACTGTAGCGACATTATTGACGCTTTGTACGGCGATTCAGTTGATTTTAGCGGCCTATCTAGCCTATATCATTGCACTTCAGTTGGAGAGCTCCTACTGAGGACGACAGTCTATCAAGCACTATCATTCGCTTTGTATCTCCATGCTCTTGGGCACTAGAGGAGTGCTCAGAGGACTAAGCATCTAGATCAACTACTAAGCGAAAGCAATTGTGAAATAAAGTACAGTACTACTCGACTTGGGTAGGTAGCGTGCCCCCATAGTAGCAAAACAATATCAGAAGACGACAAGACTATCCTACCTTTTCTGGGCTAGCTCCGGGCCAAGTCGTGGGGTCGGGGTCAGGGTCTTGCAGCAGGCCAATCGCATTGAAACTGCACACGCTAATTTCCCCCACGCTGCATGGGGCGCCAGCATCCAGGCAGCACCCAGGATCTCGCGCGACCCCTCACCCACGTCGCGCGAGCGTACACCGACGCGACTACTCAGTTGGCAACAATTGGGATGCAGTTGAGGGTGATTTATCCTTTACTAGTGACCAAAGCTAAGTGGAAAAGCGAAGTTGGTTGGGGTGGCATATCAATTCTGACAATGAATGCGGTCAGACAGAGCTGAGGATCGAAGTATCGGTAGGCAAATCCTCATGCTACATTATGGGAGCGAGAAATTATTTTGACACTGTACACGTTTAGCTCCCTTCGAGGCTTGTTAGATGATTCATTGCTTTATTAAAGTCTCTAGAGGCTTTTATAAATCTGAATGAGTCCGACTGGAGTAGTAAACAAGAATACTTGACGAACCTACCCGCAAGAGTCCACGCCAACTCGTTTTACATGTAGTCTAACCATCAATCTCCGCCTCGATTAAGCTCTCCGTACCCTGCTCGTAAGTCCAGATCCCTACCACCTTCAACCCTGCCTCTCCAAGCAACGTTCGCCACTGCTTCTCCGTTCGTTCTTTCACCGCACCCAAAGCCATCATAAGCCAATCCATCGAGGTAATCGATGACATGGCTCCAAAATCGGGAACAACGTTTTCATTGATGAGCAGCTTGGAGTAGCCTATTTGCATGGCTGGAACGATGTTGCTTAAGATTTTAAGACAGGATGCATTGTCCCAGTCGTGAAGGACGGAGTGGAGGTAGTATGCTCTGGCGCCTGTATGGTTATCAGTCGTTTAGTTTCGCGTCTCAAACTCTGCCCTTGACGTACCTTTGATAGGCTGCGGCGTGAAGAAGTCGTGAACAGTCATTTCGATGCCAGCTGGAGCTTGGCTTATTTGATCAATCACGCTTGGCTGGTCTTGTAGTACCAGACGGCCTGAGATATTGGGATGCTTTGTCTTGAGTTCCTGAAGGTCATGACCGATGCCGCCTCCAACATCGACGAGGAAGAAGTTATCTCCAGCATCTTTGATACCTTGGCTCAGTCGGGCTTCCACAGGATAAAAGCCTTCGTCCATCCAGCTATGCTTTCCCTGGCGATACCCACTCATGTAGTTGTTGAAGCGCTCGAAATGCTCAGGGTGCTCCGCTAGCCATATGAAGAAAGGGTTCTTGGTATTGTGCGCGAACTGGAACGGACCGTCTGCGATGTCTCCGGGGTTTTGGTAATTCGTTTTCTCCAGATATGCAGGTATCCCATCAAAAGATGGTCCGGCGACATCGAAGCTTCACCAAGATTAGCTTAGAGCACGACTGGTAACGGGACTTGCAAACAGATAGCTTATCCCGTCGCGATACTTTGGGACGGTCAATGCTTTTGAGAAAGGAGTAGAAGCGAACTTATCCGCGTTCGCTTCTGTGATGATACTCATGGCGGAGAGATGCTTCATGGTCCGAGCTATTCGAATGTTCAGGACTTGTTGCAGGCAGCTAGGAGTAGTATACAAGAATAGCAACCGTGAAGACAGGGAGCGTACCAATCAGTGAGGCGTCCGCGCCAGTCGCTTTTGCAAGCTCCGAAGTGCTCACAGAAGCACCGTCTGCTTTTTCGAGCTTGTCGAAAATTTTCAAGTCGACTGCCATTCGAATTGCTGCAAATGCGGCAGGCTAAACACTGTCAGTATTTCAGGCTTGTAGAACCGTATACTGTCACATACTTCTGCGCAGCCGATTCTCTGGATGGTTTCACTTGGCGTCTCGAGGGCGACGGTCAATTGACGGGCTAGTGAAAGCAATTCCTCTCGTGCTCCAGGACCTTGTCGAGTAAAACCTTCAATAGAGGCAGCGATTGCCGTCAATACTTCAGTGGCTCCTTGCATGGAGTGATCGTGTGGGAGACCCATTATGCGGGGTATAAAGATACACAGATTCTAAACGGCTATGCCTGTGCTTCGGAGAGGTCGTAGGGATTAAGTCAGTAAGGGAAAAAAAGTATTCAAGTGTATGGAGGGGAAGGTTGCACTTGACGATGTATGTAGAAAGGGAGGAGTGATGGTGGAGCAAAGTCCCATAAATAACTCCGATGTTCCTGCACTTCTGCGGCTTAGGAATCACGGACGTTGCTCCCGCCTCTGCGGCGGTAGGTGGTGTAACGTAAGGTAGCATTTACTGACATTTCGGCTTGGGGCCATAAGTCACTAGCCTACAACAGAGCTGAAGCTACATAATCTCAGCAAAGCTGTACCGCGATAAGACTCGCTCGCTCTTTACGCTGAGGGAATAATGTGTTAATAATATACCACACGACCTTTGCTTCGATATCACCTATTCCCATTCTAGAGATATGTCTGTTGTCTGCTTGACGCGATGCGATGGTACGAGGCTTGCTTCGCTCCGAGCATCATCAGCCGTTGGATTCGATCCACTACCAGCTGGGCCCAGATGCATTGGCTTAAGGGCCAAAGGTGTACCGCTGCTGTGCACTTGATAACCACTTCTTTTTGGGCGAGATCGGCTGCTGCCATCCTTAATTGAGTGGCTAACGGAGATGGCAAAAGGACGCAGACTTGGTATACAGGCTGCAATGATGATAACATCGGCTTCCACACTGAGTATAGTGATTCAATGTCAGCACTGAGGGTTTGGTCAAGTTAGGGTCCTGGTACTCACACGGCCCAGATCAAGAGATCAACAGTGCCGTCTGACACTCGCGTTAGCCTTGGTAGTTGGAGGTAGCCGAACAGAGCATTGATGGGCATCTTACAAGTGAAGTCCTCCAGATCAGCTAGTTCGTTCAGCTTCGACGTTTTGACGATGGCACATATCGCGGCACTGGATGAACTTAGCTCCTCAGTGTCGGTTTTTTGGGTGACAGAACCAACATTGCAGTCATGCCCATAAGCAAGCACAATCCAATCTTGGTCTTGACCTTCAATTGGATTCGCCAGAATGCAAAGACCGGGATGGCCGCGAGAAATATGTCTGTAAAAGCAGAAAAGGCTAGATGGAAAATTGGTCAGAGACAGAGATCATATCGAAAAGGTCTTTTTATGAATATCAACGCGTCTCTCACCTCCAACAAAATACGAATATCCAGTAATTACAGTCGATGACAGGCATTTTGCCGGGATCGATGGATTCCAGAGAAATTCTGTCGGTGAACACTGGGCGAATAAGATAATGCAGGATATCCCTGCAATGATGTTCTGGGTGATTGGTACACTGTAGAGAAGCCATCTTTGCGCTCTGGGAAGATTTAAAATTCTGTGAATGAACATCGCGACTGACATGTTCGGTAGCGAGTATGCCATGATACCAAATGGATTTGCTATAAGGTTGAGTTTAGTGGCTTGCATTCTTTTCTCATCAGCAAGGTAGTATGCGTGTCGTCCCATACCGGCCGCAGCACTTGCGGTTATGAATGATGTACATATCAGAACTAGAACCTATGTGCACCGAGATCCAGTCAATGTCTTCTCTTTTGCAAACAGCAGCTTTGTGCCTGGACGGGCACGCTTACTAGAGATATCACTACATAGAAGTCATCAAGAGCCATGTCTTTGAGGATCCTGATCCGTGTGAACATCCTGAGAGCGACAACGACCGTAGCCAGCGCTGTTAAGGCCCAAGTGACAGCGACTAGCTCAGGACCTCTGTTTTGATCACCTCCAGTTGGGGATGCACTGGGATTCATAGTTTTCAAATTGCTTTTCACAGTTTAGCTTGTGCGAGACATGTCTTGCTAGGAAACCAAGAAACGCAAGGCGAAAATAGTAATATACAATCGAGGATGGCCGGAGTTCTGGATGCTAAATGGTAGGAACGTGACAGGACGTTGCACTGGTCACTCTTGAACGATCTGCAAAGGATTCTAGCTGAGACCTAAGCGGTAACTAAGGGGGTTGAATGTCATGCAAGTGGAGAATTTTTCCTTTCTGTCAATCTGCCTGGAACGAATTGATTTGTTTCTAAGGGATATGAGATAGCGACGAAGAAGGACCAGTAGAGAAGTGGAGCCAGTCGGCAACGAGGCACCTTCTACGTGTCATCAAAAACATCTGATGATAGAGAGAGTCTGAGAGGATTTTGAAATGCCTGGCGTAGATGTGGCAGGCAAAACAAGGCGTAGGTCCTAGCAAAACGCCAGCCTTTCATATTGGAGCGATCGTCCTTGCATCGTGCGTCTCGTTCTCCGTACCGACGATCGGATGCAGTCATGCTCAGCAGTCTGAAAAGTCTCCGGAGGGTCGGTCTACCATTACGCGATCGAGACGGCTCTCGCATGGCCCCTATCGTTTAGTGTAGCATCATTACGCAGGGTTGAGGGAAGTGTTCTTCGTGCTATGATAGCGATAGTACCCGGCAAGAGCTAAAGAGAGCCTTCCCTACTCGTCAGACAGATCCTTGGCGGCTGAGCACTTGATAGTGCTTCCACTGCTTTGTGCGAGCCCAGTCCAACACAATACGGATTACATGCGCCAGAATAATTGTACGACCTTCCTTGCATTCAGAACACTGAGCTGAACCTGCACTTTGGTGCAATCGCACTCGGGGCGATGCAGTAGATACGTACTCCGTAAGCACACCATGCGGGTCGCCAACAGCTCCCGAGCTGCGTACCCTATCTCCCTATGACGCGAAGGAGCGTTCTAACCAACAGTCGCCGTACCCCTTCTCAGTTCGGCCGGCAACCCTCCACCTTTGGCAAGTATGTCTGGCACTTTTGGCGAGACTTTTGTGTGGAATGAACGACATAAAGGGTTGCCTCTGGTTTCATATCCCTTCACACCAAAGCAATGTCCCATAGCATACCCACTGATAGATCGGAGCTAGCATCCTCGGAACACAATGCTGTACACATCCTACTTCTATGGGTCACTGACTTCTCACGTCTCAGACGAATGTAAGATGTCACGGGCGTTGTGTTCTGAATCATGAGACACAAGATTGTCACAGCCTCATATGAGGTGCAAGGCTTGATTAGACTCCAAGATATGACGGCCTTGCCTGCAACCTCGGGTGTCTGCGCATTGTTTCGGGTATGGTGGTTGCTCTCCGAATCATGGCCTCCTAGAGCTGTGATCTTAAATACGAGAAGGCTGGTGCGGCGTGTACTTTGATTCTTGCAGACATGACACGATCCATTCACTTCCTCTCCTTCATACGGCTGCGGGCGAAATACAAAAGCCATAGCGATCCTCTCACTAGTGCTTTTACCCACGAAGCCATCTCGAACTTCAAAATATTGTAGTCGCAAGCATGCAGTCAATACTACCCATTTATTTGGACCAATTTAGTGTCTTCTGCGCAGGTCTTCTGCTTTGCATGATATCACTGTTGTTCAAGGGTGTATACAATCGATATTTTCACCCCCTAGCAGGATACCCCGGACCATTCTGGGCAACGGTGACGGATTTCTACAAATTCTACACAATCAATTCAATACCCACATTAGGACTGAAGCTGCATGACACATATGGTCCGTTTCCCACAAGTATCGTACATCTTTCAATGACAGATAGTTCTAGGGCCAGTCGTTCGCATAGCCCCAAACCTACTATCGTTCTCAGACCCAGTGTTGCTTCCGGAAGTCTACCATGGACGAGCCAATAAGTCGTCCTTCTATAGCTCCTGGTTGTTCGGAAATATATCTTCGATGTTCCTTACCTTAGGTCATGATGAACATGCCGCCAAGTCAAGAATCATATCCCGATGTGTAAGTCTGCAGCTGAAATGTAGACTGTTGGCTATCAAGCCATCAACTGACCTGGCCAACAGTGCTCGCTGAAGGCTCTGAAGCAATTCGAAGGGGACATAGATGAGCGCATCACCGAACTATGTGATAAGATCAAACAAAAGTCTGCGTTAGGGGAGGCTATCGATTTCGCAGAGTACACTCGGTGAGTGATCTCTCTCAAGTCTTATCCAATACGACGGTACATCGACCAATGCTTTTCCTTACAATACTCTTCAAGTTGCTATGCAGTAAGACCTTCGAGTTAGCGTTCCTTATGAGATACGAATCTGCTCTTGTCCCTGCATACATGCTGCTATTGCTTGAAAAAGACTTCCTCTGACAGCGGTTTAGGTGGCTCCTAGCCGATACCTTCGGTCACCTAGCGTACGGAGAACCGCCTGGGTGCATTTCGCAAGGTAGCGATGCGGGTGGACTCATTCACGCTCTGCAAAGCATATATTCTATGGCTGGCACTGTGGCTGTTCTTCCCTGGCTTTTTATGCCACTGATGCGGAACAAGCTTTTCCAGAACCTAGTCATGCCCCATCTGACCGCTGTGAGAGGGCTGGAAAAACTCAAGGATGTGAGTTGAAAGCATAGTCGAAAAATTCTCCCCCAAGGCCTCATCGATGCACCAGGTGAACGTTGACTCACCCATATTTTAGCACCATAAGGAGATGCTCTCGAAACGTGCCAGGACTCCACACCTGAAAGAGCGTTGCTGTTTCTTTGACAGGTGAGCCCAGTTTAAGATAAGTCATCTGCACCTATATACTAATGTGCATTCTAGTCTCTCAAAGCCTCGAGGAAATCATGACTATACCCATACCTTCAGTAGCGCGGAGATCGAAGCCGAAGTCATCACATTTACCTCCGCAGCCCTAGACGGTCTCGCCGCCTTCATCTCCCCATTCGTGGACCGCATATCCCAAAACCCATCCATATACTCCACACTCATGGCGGAGATCATATCCGCCGAGCAACGCGGTGCATTCTCCATCCCCATCGTCCAATACGACCAAACAACAGACCTCCCGTACTTCATGGCTTGTGTAAACGAAACCCTACGACTCGAATCCCCCGCGCAAACAATCCTACCCCGGTATATCTCTCCAGGTGGACTTGACCTTGGCAGCAGCATCGTCCCAGCAGGAGCCGAAATGGCCGCGAGCCCCTTCATTATCCATCGCAACCAAACAATCTTTGGCGAGGATGCCCATGTTTTTCGACCGGAGCGCTGGTTGGAGAGTAAAGAGCGGAGCCAGAGGATGGAAAAGTACGGTATGTCGTGGGGATATGGAGATAGGAAGTGTGCCGGGAAAAACTTTGCGCAGTTGCAGATGCAAAAATTATGTTTGCAGCTTTTTAGGGAATTTGAGATCGAGACTGCTATGCCTGAGAAGAGGTTTACGCATGAGAGGTGGGCGGTGGGTATGTTTTGGGATCAGTCATTGAGATTTAGGGAGCGGAAGATGTCTGTTGCAGTACCGTTGGCTCGGACTTGATATTGCTCACTGATATCAGGTGGAGTGGGATGACTCGAGTCCAGCGAGTGACTTACTCTAAGTTGCACAAGGCTTTGCAAGAGCAAATTGGGCCATTCTTTAGATATCTTTCCTCGTGAAACGCAACCTTTCTTTACATTGACCACTTTGCAAAATTCCGATATCATTGCTCTTTTCGCTCAGACCGATATCAGATCAGATCTTTACTTCACCAGGAACCCGAGCTGTGTCTCTTCCGCACTTGTCTCCAGCACCCCGTGTGAGTAGAAAGGAACTCGTATAGCGCGAACGCTGTCGCTTCTAGTGAAGCCAAAGCTCTCTGGCTCTTCTTAATACTGCCCCGAGCGTCAAAGATACGCAGCGTTGTTTATTAGCATCTAAAGAAACATTGATTAGCTTGCCTCCCCTACTAAGATTACAATTACAATGTTGATTATGAGGTTCTGTGTTGGTAGATGTTCGAACATGAATGGTATCATCAAATTGAACGCCATGGCTAGCCTTATTAGTAGAACCAGGCTTCCCGACAGTAAATTTCATTGAAAGGTGTGGCCACTACGCAGTATAATTGGATGAATAGTACTGTATTGATGATAAAGGACATAGTTGCATTAAGAAGAAGCACTAACTATGCACCTATGGTGGTGTTCAGGAACAGAAATCTCTGCACATAGGGCTGACTTGGTGGCTTGGCATAGACCCTGAGAAACCTTCCAACAAATTTTACCTTAGTCAAAATTGCTGCCGCTAGATGAAATGTTGTGTAATATTCGTGTTCTATAAATCCTAATAGACAAAGGATCGAGTAGGAGGGCTTGTAGGAGATCGAGATCGTCGCAGCCATTGACGCTTGGATGATGAGAACTGCAAAAGAGGAACGGACACCTATGCGAGCGAGTAAGGCTAACGGACCAGGGGAAGAAATTTGTAGGTAAAAGTGAACATGTAGAGAAAGAATAAAAGAAGGAGTTGGGAGTAGTAAGGAAGACGAGAAGAATAGACTTGAGGGAGCGACGTTAATAGTTAAGTGTCTTTCTTGTTGTTGCCGCTTTTCCATAGAATATTCTATTCTAGAGACAAGCACGCTCGAAAGGTGGACCTTGAACGGCTCAGCCTAAATCTCAACCAGGCCATCAGCTTGCGTAGTAATGAACCACCCACCCTGGGCGGTGAAAAAGTCACGTAATGGTCATCCAGGATCACCCTGGAGCACCCTGGAGCACCTGGGCTCGCGCGACGGGCACCCGTGTCGCGCGAAAATAAAGCGGCGCTCACCCTAGA
>JAABUX010005844.1_pt1 | contig 14943 bp, 15 predicted proteins | sample 5561851 | NCBI WGS metagenome assembly JAABUX01 (sample SAMN10711883, study PRJNA513361) | rock metagenome | isolation source: Antarctica rocks | place: Antarctica: Victoria Land, Richard Nunatak red sandstone | collected 2016-01-03 | reverse complement strand
CCACGCGCACCTCGTGCGCCCGCACGTCGACGACCAGACGCCCGAAATCGAGCATGCCCTCGTCGGCGCTTTCCGGTGCCGAGGCGCCGGGCCGGTAGCGGCGCAGCACCGCGCGGACCCGCGCCACTACCTCGTCCGGCGTGGCGGACTTGACGACGTAGTCGTCGGCTCCCAGGCGCAGGCCGCGGATTTTGTCGCTGTCGCCGTCGCGCGCCGAGAGGAACAGGATCGGCACGTCGGCCGCCGCGCGGATGCGCCGGCACACGTCGAAGCCGGAGAGGCCCGGCATCATCACGTCGAGCAGCACGCAGTCCACCGGCTTACTGGCCAGCGCCGTCAGGGCCGCGGCGCCGTCGCGCGCCACGTGGACGGCGAAGCCATCGGCCTCAAGAAAGTCGCGCATCAACTCGACGATGCCGTCCTCGTCGTCGACGACGAGGACGCTGTGCTGCGTCGTCATGTCCCGATCCTCCTTTCCTCTCTCTCGTCCGTTTACCGGGAGCGCGAGCACTCGCTGCTTGCCCGCTTCAGATTGCTCCTGGCGCGGGCGCGAGCGTCCACGCTCCCAATCATGTAGCCCTATTATGACGCATGGCGCGGGCGTTTGACGGGATGACACGACCTATTCAAGGACCGTTCAAGAATGGTTCAATACTATCCCCCCGGCGTCGGCCACGGCCTGCTCGGGCGACAGCGTCTGCCCCTCCGCCCACGCGGCGGCGAACCCATCGTCGCCCAGCGCCGCTCGCGCGGTCGCCACGGTCCGCTCATAGGCGTCGCGCTCGTCTGCAGGGAGGGGTGTCCCAACCTCCTCGCGAAGGACGGCCGCGGCCCCCAACAGCCGCGCCGCGTCGTCTGGTTGCCCGTGCGATACGGCGAAGCCCGCGATGCCGCCAAGGCAGGCTGCCATCCCGTGCCGGTCGCCCATCGTCCACAGCAGCGTGAGGCTCTCGTGGTACAGAGCTAGCGCCCTTTCCGCATCGCCCTCCACGCGCGCCACTTCCCCCAGATTGAGCAGCGCCACGGCGATCTGCCAGGTGTCGCCGAGCTGGCGACCGAGGGCCACGCTCTCTTCGAGCAGCGGTTTGGCCTCCTCGTGCGCACCCCGTTGGCGCAGCACATCCCCCAGATTGGCGAGGGCCGCTGCGGTGAGCGCGCTGTGCGCCAGCGTCCGGCCCAGGGCCAGGCTCTCCGCGAAGACCGCCTCCGCCCGTTCGCGCTCGCCCTGCATATGCAGGGCGAGCGCCACATCGTGCAGTGCAAAGGCCCGGTCCTCCTGGTTGCCTAGTTCCCCGTAGAGCCGCTCACTGCCCTCGTAGAGCGCGCGTGCCCGCGCGTAGTCGCCCTGCCAAAAGGCCAACCAGCCGGCGCTACGAAGAGCGGTTGCCCGCGTGCCCGCGCCCTCCCCCGTGATGGGTCCCCGCGCGCCCGGCGCAAGCAGGCCCTCCAGCCACTGGCGCCCCTCGCTCAAGTGGCCCCGGGCATACCAGAAGCGCCACAACGCCCCCGCGATCCGCAGCCCGAGCTCTGTCTCGCCGCTCTCCCGCGCCCAACGCAGCGCCGCCCGCAGGTTGTCGTGCTCCCACTCCAGCCGTTCCAGCCACGCTCCCTGTTCCAACCCCCTCAGCGCGGGCTCGGCCGCTTCGACCAACGTCAGGTAGTGGGCGGCGTGCCGCCGCCGCGCCTCGTCCTCCTCCTCGCTCGCGGTCAACCGGTCCAACGCGTACTCCCGGATCGTCTCCAGCATCCCCAGGCGCGGCTCACCGCCAGCCAGATCCTCCAGGCGCGCCAAACTCTGATCTACCAGCGCGTCCAAGGCGGTAAGCGTATCGCTGCCCCCCACGATGGCTGTGCCGCCGGCGCCTACGACGCACACCGCATCGACTGCGTCGAGCGTGCAGCCCCCCGCGAAGACGGCTAACCGGCGGAACAGCGCCTGGGCGCCGGCGTCCAGCAACTCGTAACTCCAGGCCAACGTGTCGCGCAGTGTGCGCTGGCGCTCCGGCAGGTCTCGCGCTCGCCCCACCAACACGTCGAGGGGATGATCGAGCCGCGCCAACAGTGCCGCCGGGGGCAGCAGCTTGCTCTGTGCGGCGGCCAACTCTAGCGCCAGCGGCAGCCCATCCAGGCGGCGGCAGATCGCCGCGACCATGGCCGCGTTCGCCGCCGTGAGCGCGAAGTCGGGGCGCGCCGCCCGCACCCGCCGCACGAACAACGCCACCGCCGGAACCTGGGCCAGCGTCACTGGGTCGGCCAGCTGAGCGGGATCGGGCAGAGAAAGCGAGGGCACCGCGAACTCCTGCTCGCCACGCACCCGCAGCGGCGCGCGGCTCGTCGCCAGCACCCGCAGCCCTGCGCACGCGCCCAGCAGGGCGGCCAGTTCCGGCGCTGCCCCCGCCACCTGCTCGCAGTTGTCCAGCAGCAGCAGCGCCTCTTTGCCGCGCAAGTGCGCGACGAGCCGGTCCCACAGCGGCCCCTCGCCCGCGTCGCGCACGCCTAGCGCTCCCGCCACCGTCGGGATAACCAAGGCGGGGTCGCGCAACGGGGCCAGCGCGACCGCGACGACGCCATCGGCGAAGGCGTCGTCCAGACTGGTGGCGACCTGCTGCGCCAAGCGCGTCTTGCCCACGCCGCCCGGCCCGGTCAGCGTCAGCAGGCGCACGTCTGGTTGGCGCAGCAGATGCGCCACGGCCGCCTCTTCGCGTTCGCGTCCGAGCAGCGGGGTAAGCGGCGCCGGCAGGGACGATGACGGACGGGCTGTGTCCGTGGTCGGCGCGTCGGGGGGCGGGACAGGGATAGTGGGGTGGGTGGGTCGCGTCCGCCAGGCCACCAGCAGGTCCGCGCGCTCCGCCACGTCGAGCTCCAGCGCCGCGCACAATGCCTCCAGTGTATGGCGATACGGCCGCGTGCGCCCCCGCTCGATGTTGCTGATCGTGCTCACACTCAGGTCGCCACCGGCCTGCTCGGCCAGGGCTTCCTGCGTGAGGTCCCGCCCCTCCCGGTGCTGCCGCAGCAGCGCGCCCAAGGCTCGCAGGTCCGCCTCGTCCATCCGTTAAGCTCCCTTCGCGCTCCCCGGCGCCGCTCTCACACTCGCATGCGCCGCCAGCGCGGGTTCCCGTCTTTTGCGCCCTGGCGGCAGGTCTACGACCCCGATCTGGCGAGCGGAGCGGGACATCCCGTGCCGCGACCGGGTTCCGGCGCCGCCCTACCACGGCCCTACCGCGGCGCGAGCAGGCGCTCGATCAGCACGTCCGCCAGCCACGCTTCGTAGCGAGCGGGCGCCCAGCCCCGCTCGACGACGAGCGCGCGGTAGAGGTCGTAGCCGGTCAGCGCCCACAGCACGTCGGTGGCCTCCTCGGAGGCGAGGTCACCCCGCAACGCGCCGTGCTCGCTCAGGTACGCGATCAAGTACGTCTGGTTCTGCCGCCGCCGCATCCCGACCTGGCGCGCCACTTCGGCCAGCTCGGAGGCCACCGCGCTGGCCCCACGCAACAGGTCGAACTCGGGGGCCAACGCCTCGTACGCCTGCCGGGTGAGTTGCGCGACGATCTCCAGGCGCCTCCGGGGGTCCGGGGCGGCCACGAGCGCGTCGCGCAACTCCTGGAAGCGGTGACCGAACGCGGGGGGGCTAACCAGCGCGGCGAGCATCCCGCGCTTGGAGCCGAACGCCGCCGCCACCGTTTTCGGGGAGACCGCGGCGGCCGCGGCGATGGCCTCCAGCGTCGTGCCCGCGTAGCCCGCGCTCAAGAAGAGGGCGCGGGCCGCATCCTGGATGCGGCGACGCGTGTCCTCGGCCTGTCGTCGGCGCGTCGGCGAGTGGTAGGGGCGCCGCACCCGTTCAGATAGGGATCGCTCGGTCATATCCGATAGTATACGACACATTGGATAGACGTTACTCTATCTGATCGACCAGTGCGCCAACCCGCAATCTTCAAGATTGCGGGTCAGATTGCGGGGATGCTATGGTCGCGGCGCGCGGGAGGGCTCACAATAGGGACCATGGACGGCGGGCTGGGAAAGGAGGTCATCACCGATCGCATCGCGTACCCCACCAGGTAGTAAACGGCGACCGCGAGCGATTCTTTGCGGGGCTGCATCGCATCTCTCCAGGTAACACCACATAGACACGTCTCAGACGACGATAAGGATACCACGATGAAAATTCGTCATATCACCCCCTGGGCGCTTCTCCTCCCGCTGACCCTGGCGGCCTTCGTCCCCTCGACGGCCCGGTCCGCGTCCGCGGACACGCTGTACACGGTCACCGACCTCGGTAACTTCGGGGGGACGTCCGCTGAAGGGCTCGGGCTCAACGACCGTGATCAGGTCGTCGGCGATGCGCATCTTGCCGGGGACCACGCCTTCCATGCGTTCTCCTGGCAGATGGGAACACTGACCGACCTTGGCACGTTCGGTGGCCAGGATAGTTCGGCAACCGCCGTCAACGAGCGCGGGCAGGCCGTCGGTGGAACCGCTCTGGCCAACGGCTCCACGGATGCGTTTCTCTATGACCATGGCGTCCTGCGCGATATCGGCAACCTTGGCGGCGCCTTTGCCCGCGCGCAGGACATCAACAACCGTGAGCAGATCGTGGGGCTGTCCCGCCTCCCCGGCAATGCAACTGTCCACGGCTTCGTGTGGCAGGATGGACGGATGACCGATATCGGGACGCTGGGCGGGCTGAACAGCGCGGCCTTCGGTATCAACGCGCGCGGCTGGGTCGTCGGCGATGCGGACACGGCCGGGGGCGCCGCCACCCATGCCTTCCTGTGGCAGGACGGGGCGTTCCAAGATATCGGAACTCTGGGTGGCCCCTTCAGTGCAGGCCTGGGTGTCAACAATCGCGGCGGGGTGGCCGGCGTGTCCGCCCTATCCAACAATACAGGCTTCGCGGCCTTCCTGTGGCAGGATAGCGCGATGACCAACCTGGGCACGCTGGATGGCGACCCGGACAGCCAGGCGCTGGCCATTAACGACAGGGATCAGGTGGTCGGATGGTCCGGCAATCAGCAGGGAGCAGTACGCGCCTTCCTCTGGCACAACGGCGGGCTGATCGACCTCAACATGCTCCTTCCAGCTGGCTCTGGCTGGCAACTTCGGCAGGCCAATGCCATCAACGCGCGCGGGGACATCGCCGGGGTGGGCGTCCACAACGGCGTGACCGCCGCCTTCTTGCTGACACGAGCCTGCGGCCGAGAGGAAGCCGCGCCATCTGACTGCGCGACGGCGGCGGGGTCGTAGCCCGTCGGGCGCGGCACGACACGTTCAGAAACCGTTCAACAATCGTTCAAGGTTGACCCCCCTCTTTGTTCAAGGTTGACCCCTATCATGGGAACTGTCACACGGAACTACGCGCTATATAACACGTAGTACGCAGCAATAGGAGGAGATGACGGATGGGACACAAACTGATCGGTGAGGCGACCGGGCCGCGCAAGACCTACACGACCGGCCCGCGCACCGGGGAGGCGACGCGCGGTATCGCCGGAGCGGCGTCGCCGGGCGAGATCGGCGTTGGTATGGGGCTCCCGGTAGTCGCGCCCAAGACCATCCCGCGCGTATCCTCTCCGACCGTGACGCTTGGGAGCGGCGCTTCGTCCCACGAACAAGCCACACGATACGGTCACAGAGGAGCACACACCATGAAAAATCGCTTTGTCCCGTTGGCGCTCCGCGCCGGCATCGTCGCGCCGCTCCTGTTCGCCCTTGTCGTCACCGTCGATGGAGCGATGACGCCCGGCTACTCGGCCTACAACGAGGCGATCAGCTACCTCGATCTCGGGGCGCAGGGGTGGATTCAGCGCGCCAACTTCATTGTCTTCGGCGCGCTGCTCCTGGCCTTTGCTTTCGGCTACACCCGCGCGATGCGCCCCCTCCTCCCGCGGCGTTGGCTCAACGCAGTGACGACATGCTTTATGTTGTCCGATCTGGGATGGATGATGGCGGGCGTGCTCGTCCCGAACGCCTATCTCGCGCCACAAAACAGCGGACACGCGCTGCTGCACCAGGTGGCGTCCATCCTCGTCTTCCTCCCGTTCGCACTGGCAAGCCTGATCCAGGGCGCCAAACTCGTCGCGATCCGTGGTTGGCGCGGCTACGGGGTGTACTGCCTGGTTCTCGGCCTGATTCAGGCCTTTTTCCCCATCGCGACGACGGTCTACTTCATCCACCCGCAGATCGTGGGGAATGTGAACTCACCCGGCAGCGGCTTGTTCAACCGGATCGCGCTACTGATCGGTCCCATCACTTGGTATCTGATCCTCGGGTGTGCCTTGTCCGTACGAGAACGGGCGAGCAGCCTGTCGGAGAGGCGCGTACCAACCGTGGCTTTCGGACTCTGAGATAGAAGACGGCAGCATGAAACGCGAAAGGACAGGGTAATACCATGGAAACAGTCACACGTTGGATTCTGCGGCATCGGATCATCGTCGCCGCATTCTGGATCGTCGTCGCCGTCGCCGGCCTGGCCTCGTCCGGGTCGGCGGCCAACGCCCTCTCGCAGCAGTACTCCGCCCCCACGGGTTACGAAGGCGTCGCGACAAACGCCGCCATTTTGCGCGCCTACGGCACGGGTGGCGGCGCGTCCCCCCTCGTCCCCGTCATTACCCTACCCCATGGCGCGACCGTCGCCACTCCCGGCGTCAAGGGCCAACTCGCCGCCTCCTTCGCGGCGGTGCAAGCGGCGCTGCCTGGCGCCCGCATCGTCTCCTACGCCTCGACCGGCAATCGGGCCTTCGTCTCGGCTGACGGCCACGTCACCTCCGCCCTCGTGTATCCGGCCGCCCTGTCCGGCGCGGGTGCCCAGGCCCCGCCGCCCGTGGCCGCGATTCGCCGGGCGCTGGCGGCCCATCCCATCGCGGGGGCGCGCGTCCAGATCACCGGCCGCGACGTCCTGGTGGTGGAGGCGGCCACCGCCAAGAGCAGGGGCAGCGCACCGGGCGTGCTGGCCGAGACCCTGATCACCGGACTGGGCGCGCTGCTTATCCTGATCCTCGTGTTCGGCTCGTTCCTGGCCGTCGTGCCCCTGCTCGTCGCGCTCGTGTCCATCCCCACCACCTTCCTGCTGGTCTGGGCGCTCACCGCCGTCACCAGCGTCAACACGATCGTGGAGTTCCTGATCGCGCTGATCGGCCTGGGCATCGCCATCGACTACTCGCTGCTGATCGTGACGCGTTGGCGCGAGGAGCGCGCCCACGGCCATGCCAACGACGAGGCGGTGCGGCGCGCCATGGCCACGGCTGGCCGCGCGGTCGTCTTCAGCGGGACGACGGTCGGCGTCAGCCTGCTGGCCCTCGTCGTGCTGCCCCTGCCCTTCCTGCGCAGCGTGGGCTACGGCGGCTTGCTCATCCCGCTGGTCACGGTCCTGGTGGCCACGACGCTGCTGCCGGTGCTGCTCTCCACGGTCGGGCCGTTCCTTGACTGGCCGCGCCACGGCCACAGCGAGCGACCGAGCCGGGTGTGGGCGGCGTGGGCGCGCGGCGTGGTGCGGCGGCGCTGGGTCGCCGCGGGCGTGGCCACGCTCCTCCTGGGCGCGCTGCTGGTCCCCCTCACCGGTCTGGCGCTCGGCAATCCCTCCGCCGACGCCCTGGCTACGTCCGGCCCCGCGTATCAGGGCGTGCGGACGCTGGAGACCTCGGGGATCGGCGCCGGGGTGCTCGACCCCATCGAGGCGCTGGCCGCGCCGCGCGCCGCCGCCGCGCTGGTCGGTCGTCTGGATCGGGTCGAGGGCGTGCGTGGCGCGGTCGCCCCGCTCGATGCGACCTGGCGCCGCGGTGGGACGGCACTGATCGACGTGCTGCCCGCGGCCGATGGCGCCTCGGCGGGTGGCCACGCCACACTCGACCGCGTACGGCAGGTGGCGCACACCGGCCTCGAGGGCGCGCGGGTGGGCGGCCAGGCCGCCGCGGACGCCGACTTCGTGGCGGCGATCTACGGAGGTTTCCCGCTGATGATCGGCCTGATCGCCCTCGTCACCTTCGTGCTGCTGGTGCGCGCCTTCCGCTCGCTGCTACTGCCCCTCAAGGCGCTGCTGCTCAACGTGGTCTCGGTCGGCGCGGCTTGGGGCGCGATGACGCTGGTCTGGCAGCACGGCGTCGGCTCGGCGCAGCTCTGGGGCATCGCGGCGACCGGCGCGATCACCGCCTGGATACCCCTGATGGTCTTCGCCTTCCTCTTCGGGCTGTCGATGGACTACGAGGTCTTCATCCTCTCACGGATGCGCGAGGAGTATGACCGTACTGGCTCGACCGACGCGGCGGTGGTTGGGGGCATCGGGCACACGGGCCGGCTGGTGACCTGCGCGGCGCTGATCCTGATGCTGACCTTCGTGTCCCTGGCCTCGTCGCCCGGCACGGACATCAAGATGCTGGCCACGGGGCTGGCGGCGGGCATCCTGCTGGACGCCACAGTGGTGCGCATGCTGCTGGTCCCGGCCCTGGTCTCGCTCTTCGGGCGCTGGAACTGGTGGCTTCCCGCGCTTCCCGCGCGCCTGCTGCGCGTCCGTCCGTCGCCCATGCCGACGCCACGCCAGTACACCGAGGCCGTTGGCGCCGGCGTAGCGAGCGCGGCGCGGTAGGGCTGGGCGCGACGTGTGAGCATGGGACACGGCCCGCGGCTGTAGCCGCATGGTCGGGAACGGGCACTATAGTGTCTGCGGAGCACGGACAGGAGCGGCGACGGATGTCGCCGCTCCTGTCCGTGTGGCTCTATCTCAAGGCGGACGAGGGATCGGCGCTAGCGTCCGGGCACACAGCACGCCCGATTTTGGCGGCGAGCGCCATCCGGGTAACCTGACCGTAGGTACGGTATTCCCCCGGCCAGCCGATGGGCAGCATCCCCCCTACCGCCCGCCGTGGAGTGAGGAGGTACGAGGCGACAATCGGGTAGCATTGGCGCGGACGCGAGCCGGCGAGGCGGACGACCAACGCGCCCTCAACGGACGAGACAGCCGCGCGACGGCGTGGTATCCATGTCCCAGGCAAGCACATCGACAGCCGCAATATGCTCACATAGTCCAACGGACAGCGATGACCAGGGGGACAACATGGCCGAGTACGAGCACACGATGACTATACAGGCGTCGCCCGACGCCGTCTTCGACTTTGTCGCGGATGTACGCAATCTGCCCAAGTATTTGCCGACAACCAAGGACGCGCAGGTCCAGGGCGAGGACCGCGTGCGCGTGCAGGGCGAGGCGCAGGGTCACAGCTATAATGCCGATGGCTTCCTGCACGCCGACCGCGGCGCCCGTCGTCTGGAATGGGGCGCCGACGAGGGGTACTACTCCGGACACCTCCAGATCCGGCCGCAGGGCGACTCGGCATCGGACGTGACCGTGCATATCTCGCTGCGTGGCAAGCCGCCGGGCGCGGACTCCGATGACCGACCGTCCGACTCCCAGATCCAGGAAGGTCTGGCCAAGGGCCTGGAGTCGATCCAGAACCAGGTGACCGGCCAGGGTGGCAAAGAGGAGCCGAGCGCGGCTACCTAGCGCGTGTGACGGGCCACAGACAGGCTACATGTGCCTGACCCACGGCGTGCGAAGGGAGACGCAGGGCCATCTAGTTCGCGATCTTACAAGCAGTTCCTGGCGGTAGGGGCGTATTGCATACGCCCAGGCCACGCCGCGCCAGGCGTATTACCTACCCCCCTACCACCAGCTCAAGCCCCTCCTACCCCGAGCACTAAACGGTCTTGGAGAGACGGGGTAGCGTTCCGATGCGGATAGGCGCGCCACCCCGTCTCTCTGTACGCGGCGTCGCGCAGCGGCCATGGCTTGTTGCCAGGGCCTATGAGCTGCTCCGCTATATCGTGATCGCGCTGGAGTCTGTTGCGATGTGCACCATCGTTTGACCCTGCCCCTACGACTACAGTTCCTTTCTGTGTCGCGCGTCTGTCGCGTTTGTGTCAAAGCCGTGACGCGACACTCCGGTCTTCATCCCATGTCGCGCGCCGTCAGTCGGAGTCGTTAGTCCGAACCCTCATTGAGCAGAGGAGCCAGGGCCGCGCGCAAGGCGGCCGGGAGGGGCGTGGGTTGGCCGGTGGCGCGCTCGACGTAGACGTGGATGAAATGGCCCTGCGCGGCGGCCGTTTCTTCGTCGTTGGCGAAGAGGCCGACCTCGTAGCGCACACTGCTGTTGCCGAGGCGCGCCACGCGCAGACCGACGTGCACGACATCCGGGAAGGCGATGGGACGGACATACTGGCACGCCGTCTCGACCACCAGCCCGATGACCGCTCCGTGGGCCGGATCGAGCACGCCGCTCTTGATGAGGTACGTGTTGACGACGGTATCGAAATAGGAGTAGTAGACGACGTTGTTGACGTGGCCGTACACGTCGTTGTCCATCCAGCGCGTCGTGATGGTTTGCACATAGCGATACTGCTCCCGCGTGTGCGGGGTCTGCCTGGTCATAACGTGGCGCTAGGGGCCTGCGACTGCCTGGCTAGACCGACGAACCCGCGGCTAGGGTTCGGGGGGCTAGTCCGCATGTGTCGCATGGCAAACGACCGCGCTAGACCGGGGTCGGCCGCAGCCGGCTGGACCGGGACCGGCCGCAGCCGGTCGGGGGCCAGTCCGCAAAGCGCAGCCCGTCGGGGGCCAGTCAGCCATGGGCCGACTGCGGTCGGGCGGGAAAGGTTACACATACAAGACTCCTTAAGGGTGCAACACCGAAAGGGCTACCAGTTGTCTAGCGACGCGCGCAGGATCGCGGCGAGGTCGTCGGGGCCGGCGGTGCGCGGGGCCAGCACCAGCAGGCGCTGTTGCTTGAGCGCGCCCTCGACCAGCGCGGGGATGTCCCCCTCGTCGTAACCGAGCGCGCGCAGCCCGCGCGGCGCGCCCACGTCTCGCATCAGGCCGAGCAGCACGTCGGAGAGGGTGTCCTCGTCGGCCGTGGCGATGGGGTGGCCGGCCAGCAGCTCGGCAGCGCGTCGGTGCTTCTCGGGGTCGGACGGGAAGGTGAAGCGGAAGGCGGCCGGGGCGGTCACGATGACCGAGTGGCCGTGCGGCACGAAGGGGTGGTCGTCGGGGTAGCCCGGGGGCTGGTAGGCGTGCTTGAGACCAGCGATGGGGTAGGCGCAGGCGTGGGGGATATGCACGCCGGCCGAGCCGAAGCCGATGCCGGCGAGCGAGGCCGCCATCATCATGGCGCTACGCGCCTCGAGGTCGCCGCCGTCGGCCACCGCCCGGCGCAGATACCGGCCCCCGGAGCCCAGGGCGTACCCCGACCACAGGTCCGCGATCGGATTGGAGCCCTGGTAGGGCGGGCGCTCGTCCGGCGACGCGGGGGCGGTGCGCGCGTCGTAGGGGCGCGCGGTGAACGACTCGACGGCGTGGCAGACCACGTCGAGCCCGCACGAGGAGGTGACCTCCGGCGGCAGCGAGAGGGTCAGCAGAGGGTCGACGATGCCCCGGTGAGGCCGCAGGTAGCGGTGCGAGATGCCGGTCTTGACCCGTTGCTCGGGAATGTCCAGCACCGCGACCGTGGTGGCCTCGGAGCCGGAGCCGGCCGTGGTGGGGATGGCGAGCAGCGGCAGCAGGGGGGAGGGCGGCTTGCGGCCGCCGCCGACGGGGGCGTTGACGTAGTCGATGATGGGGGCGGGATGCGTGGCCACGAGGTCGGCCACCTTGGCCGTGTCCAGGCACGAGCCGCCGCCGACCCCGACGAAGCCGTCGAAGCGGCCGTCGCGGGCGATGTCGGCGGCTTCCTGCAACGATGCGAGCGTTGGTTCGACGCGCGCCCGCGCGAAGACCTCGCAGGCGATGCCCTCGCGCTCGATGCCCGCGACGATGCGCTCGACGATGCCGAGCCGCGCCACGCTAGGGTCGGAGATCAGCAGCACGCGCGTCGCCCCCAGGCGCTTGATCTCCCATCCCGCCTCGTCCGAGGCGCCGGGGCCAAACGTCAGGGGCGTGGCTTCCAGCGTGAAGACCGTCTCGTGGTCCGAGCGGCCGCGTGCGCGATCCGTCATCCAGGTCCTCCTTCTCCTTTGCCGGGAGCAAGGCCGCGTGCTCCTGGGAGCAGTATACGCCGGGCTCAGGAACGATAAACGATAGGTGATGCGTACGTGGATTGGGAGCGCGGGCGGCCCGCCCGCCTGGCGCAGCCTTTGCGACGGTTGGAGATACCAACCTGTGCGGTCGCGACGAAAGCGGGCGAGCCGCCCGCGCTCCCAGTATGACGCTGAATAATTGCAGACCGTGCCGTATGCGTCCGAATATCCGATTAGGAAGGCAACACAATGGTATACTGGGGGGGTCACATGCGCATAGGGGGTGACGGTCTCGTGGGCGCACTGCTCGCGGCCGATCATCTGCCGGCCTATCCACGGCAGCCGGCCCGTTTCTTGTGTCCGCATGTGTCGACGAGGAGCACCCATGAACGGTACGATCACACTCATCCCCGACGACGGCTGCGGCTTCATTCGACCCGCGCACGGACGAGACGACGTCTCCTTCCTCCCCTCGGCGCTGATCGATGTGACCACCGAGCGGCTACGCCTGGGCGACCGCGTCACCTGTACCGTCGTGCATGGCCTCCAAGGGAAGGGACCACAGGCCGTGGACGTGCGCCTGGAGACTCCTCGCGGGACGGGTACCCGTGGGACGGCTGACCACCCCAGCAACGCCCACGATCAGCGATACATGTGACTACTCCCATGGCTAAAGCCAATGGGCTTCTACGGGTTTGCACCGAGGCCGTGTAGTCCCACGGCTAATATGTTACGAGCGGCGTTCACGTCGCGGGAGATGACCAGATGGCAGCAGGGGCATTGGTAGACCCTATCGGACAGCGGCATCTTCTGCCGGTGTCCGCACCCGCTGCAATCTTGGCTGGTGTAGGCGGGATTCACGGCGATGAAATGGCGACCAGCATTCTCAGCTTTGTACGTCATCATCGCCATGAACATCGCCCACGCCGCGTCGTGGATGCTCTTGGCCAGACAATGGTTGTGGACCATCCGGTTGATGGACAAGTCCTCGACCGCGATGGTCTGGTGCGCGTTGACCACCTTGCGCGACTCTTGATGGGCAAAGTTACGTCTCCTGTTGGCGATGCGCTCATGGACGCGCGCCACAACCTTGGCCCGTCGCCGTCGCTCGGGCGTGGACGAGTGCCCCTTCTCCGGCTTGGGATGCTCCGCGACGCGGCGCTGGGCACGCGCCAGGTCCCGCTCGTCGCGCCGGAAGAAGCGCGGATTGGCAATGTCCGTCCCATCACTCATGAATGATCTCATTGACGACCTCGGCCATGCGCATGTTGGCGACGTGACGGTCGAGTTGATGCATGGAGACATCACAACGGTCGCGGTCGATGCAATTGTTACCTCGGCCAATGAGAGCCTGCTCGGCGGCGGTGGGGTCGACGGGGCGGTTCACCGCGCGGCCGGCCCTGCCCTCCTGGCGGAGTGCCTCAAGATCGGCTGGTGCGAGACGGGGGAGGCCGTGATCACCACCGGCGGCCTGCTGCCCGCGCGCCACGTGATCCACACAGTCGGCCCGGTGTGGGACGGCGGCGGTTTCGGCGAGCCCGAGCTGCTCGCCAGCGCCTACCGCAACTCCCTGCGTCTCGCCGAGGAGAACGATGTAACCTCCATCAGCTTCCCCGCGATCAGCGCCGGTACGTACGGATACCCCATCGACCAGGCGGCGCGCATCGCGCTGGAGACGACGGCGGAGTACCTGCGAGGCCACACCGGCGGCACGCTCCGGCGCATCCTCTTCGTCCTGTTCAGCGAGGAGGACCTGCAGGTGTATCGGAGCGCACTGTCCGGCGCGCTCGGGGCCTAACAAAGGTCTTCCTCGCACGACGGCCACCCGCGGCACAGGGGAAACTGGCGTCCGCGGCGGACAATTCGTTGGCGCGCAGAAGTCCTGGGAGCGCGGGCGGCTCGCCCGCTTGACCCCGCGGCAGCCTCGTGAGCGTGTTAGTCACCGCCGTGGATGCGATCGGTGCGGGCGGGCCGCCCGCGCTCCCCGTGTCCTTGCCCCCCAACCCCACGCCTTTCGCGCGGCTACGACAGTTCACAGACCCTGACCCGCGGTCCGAATTACGTTAGGGTCCGTGGTTTGCCGCGCGGCTTTAGCCGTGGGTCCACGGCGCTTTCCATCACTATTGTCTATTGTCCTCTGTTCTACAACGATCAAGGACCGTTGTGACAGACGACGTTACGCGGCGGTTTGCCCTTGCCCTTGCCGCGCCGGCCGTTCCCGTAGGGTCACGACGGCTCCGCACTCCGTGCAGGTGCAGATAAACGTGCGCCCCGTGCGCCAGACCAGCACGGAATGCGCGCGGTCAAGGCGGGTACCCAGCACGACGAGGCTGTCGTGGCGGCCGCAGGCTGGGCACGGAGGGAGGACCTGCATCGCCGCGATTGTCCTTGTCTGTTCCATAACATAGCGTTCCTGGCTCTATCTTCGCGGGGACGGTGGAAGGGACGCGTTGCATCCGATCCCATTCCCATCATAGGCCGAACGTCGCGCGCGCGCCATGATGTATAACTCACCTATTCGGGCTATCGACGCGCTTTTTCGGCGGTCATCGTGCAGCGTCATGCGGCTACAACCAGCCCCGCTGCTCGGCGATGCGCGCGGCGTCGACGCGGTTCTGCGCGCCCACTTTGCCGATGGCTTCGGAGAGGTAGTTGCGCACCGTGCCCTCGCTGAGGTACAGCGTCCGCGCAATCTCGGCGATGCTCTCGCCGCGCGCGGTCGCCGCCAGCACCTCGCGCTCCCGCTCGGTAAGCGGGCTGTCGCCCTCGCTGAGGGCCGCCGTGGCCAGCCCCGGATCGACGATGCGCTCGCCGGCCATAGCGCGGCGGATGGCCACCGCCAACTGGGCGGCCGGAGCCTCCTTGACCAGGAAACCCACTACCCCGCTGGCCATGGCGCGGCGCAGGTAGCCCGGCCGCCCAAAGGTGGTCAGGATAAGCACCTTGCAC
>JAABUX010005843.1_pt1 | contig 14946 bp, 15 predicted proteins | sample 5561851 | NCBI WGS metagenome assembly JAABUX01 (sample SAMN10711883, study PRJNA513361) | rock metagenome | isolation source: Antarctica rocks | place: Antarctica: Victoria Land, Richard Nunatak red sandstone | collected 2016-01-03 | reverse complement strand
CGGGGATGTCGCGGTCTAGGTTTCCGAAGTGGTTGTGGATGTCGGTTGAGGGTGGGGGTATGAGTTGGGTGATTAGTGGTGGTGGGGCTTTGGGCCAGGGACTATTGGTGTCGGGAGTTGTGGTTTGCGGGGGCGAGGCTTCGCGGATGAAGGCGGCTTTGTTTGGGGTTCGGGTGTCTTTTTTGCCGGCGAAGAGTGTACGCTTGGAATTTGGTGTTTTGGGGGAAAGGGGGTTTCTTGCGGGTTTGTGGGGTTTGGGGATGATATGGTCGGTTTTGGTAGGGTTTTCGCAGAATTGCCAGTCTCCGTCGTAGGGGTCGTCGTCACTGGGGGACGGCGATGGAACGGTGAAGGTGCGTGTGGGGCCTGGAGAGCGGCCAGGGCTGTACGTGGGATCTCGAATGTGAAGGTGCTGGAGGCCGCTTCTTGTTGTTTCAGCAGATGTCTTGGGAATCACACCATGTCTTGCATGAGTGGCTGCAGTGGGCGTCTCGACTCCGTCCTCTTCCTCGTAAGCCATTGTCCTTGGAAATAAAGGTGAATCTTCCGGACCCAGCTCGTAAGAATCGTCCCAGCAGCTTTCGGGACTAGTCGTTGGTGTGACATCCACCGTACCTCCATCGGAAGTACCTTCGAGGCTTTCATCTTCCTCCTGGATGGCACCTAGCCCAATCTCTTCCTCGACCTTCGGTAGCTTTGCGCCTGTAGCCCAATCCCAAAGCTCGTTGTTTTCCACCATCTGGTTGTATGTTCTCCTGTTTGCGTATCGCCAGTAGCCTGCCATACGTTGCATGGTTTCCGCTTGCTCATTCTCCAACGCCGCCAGATCTTTCAGTATGGCGTTGCGAAGCTTACTGTCTAGGACCTTGCGCGCTTTGGCAGCCTCTGCGAGATTGGTCTTGATTCCTAGCCTTTTGAAAACTAACGTCAAGATCTCGTCGATCTGTTCTGGATTTTCCAGGTTCACGTTTCTAGGAGCCCTGTTGTTTTTGAGAACCTTCTTCTCATGGACACTTTGCCGAAAGCTTGACCATCGGAAACAATTGGCATTGAAGACGATGTTTTTGTCGATTGTGCTGTTGTACAAGAATTGGGTTAGCATTCATTTCATTATGGAATAGAAGTAGTGATTTTAGGGAACGATATTAGCTGGATCGCTCTTCGCACTCAGATCGTAAGCTGGGAAGCTGGTACTGATGAACAAGAATGACCGCCCACTGCCAGTGGTAGTCAATTGCTGTATATCGAGGTATCTCCTTACTCGAAGCGTACGACGAGGATACATGGATTAGACATATGACACACAAACAGTGTAGAAATGTAGAGAACAGCGCTCAATGACGTACCTGTTATCAATAAGGCCCTGCCCGTTAGGCGCTTGAGCTGCTTCATTAGCATGGTCTATAGTATCAACAGGATGCAATGCAATCTGGATATTTTCAAGATCTTCCTTGGTGATGACGTCGAAGCGAATCTGGTTCTTTGCGATTTTGCGCTCGGCCTTCGCTGCTTTCCCAACAAGAGGATCGTTCCAGTTTTGCTTTCGCTCCTCGGGATCTTCCTCGTTCAGAGTACTAGAGTTGTTGTCCCAATTGACCTCTCGCTCGTCATCTTCAGCTTCTGCAGCGTCCAGCCTAAGAGCGTCCAGGTTCATTTTGAGCTTGTTCTTGATCTTACTTTTTCCTCTGCTATTAAAGACATTGCTGGTATATCCGTCCAGGCGATGTACATCTTGGATAAGGGTCGCAATCTCACGATGCCTTTTGTCGTGAAGTTCAATGGTTTTGTGACAGCTATCAGGACGTCAGAATCGATGGGCTAATACCGGGATCTTAACGACTTACGCATCGCAGTGATGTGACTGCCCTGGGCATCGAGAACAATTAGTACTCCTTCATCGAGCATAGTGGTGATACTAAGGTCAACATACCAACGTAAAAGAGTGTCTTGTGATATCTGGTGCAAACCTCTTCATGAATACCAAAACAGGTTTTCTTAGCCCGTGGGCTCGAAAGAACGGTAGCGCAGGTCCCGCACTTGTGTTCTGCATGCTGCTATCAGCATGGATGGTGGTCCTGGGATGTCAACGTGTTTCAGCCTGTTTGACGCTGTACCTAAGCCATGATTGCGTTCCTAGATTGACGCGTCAGCCGGAAATCAGCCAGATCAAATCTGAACATCTATTAGGACTCGACCCACCTCCCACCTGTAGAGCATACCTGCAGGCATGCTAGCGCTGGCTTCAATATCCTTTGACAGATTTGGAGGAACGTGTAGATAAGCAAGAGCAGTAGCAGATTTTTGAGATATCCGCGGGAGGTGAGTATGCGTGTGTTTGAAGATGGGATATTGTTGCAAAAATTATGGTGGCATATGTAACAATGTCTCGTGTCAATGATTGATAAAATGTTACTGGTTCAATTGTGGAGTGATGCCGGAGATTACAATATGCGAAGAGCCGATGTTGTCCTGTCGATATCCAGACGCCTATTGATGTTATGTATCCAAAGTGAATGATGTTGAGTATTGTGGTAGTCAAGGCCGAGGGGGGTAAACAAAGCAACGGATGCTATCTGACAACACCGGCTGTCCCTTTCCATGTTCAGGATCCAACTTTGCACCACCTTTGGAATATATCGACTAAATGGCGTTGATACGCGCAAGCTGTCGATAGGCATCCATTTGCAGATTGTAGAAACACCATGGACATACTTCCCTCCCAATTCAGAGCGGTGTTAACAACCATGAATTGGAGAGTCGGGTATCTACCAGGGGGCACGTACCTAGCCAATGCTCTGCATTGTAATCCTTTTACAAGTGACAACGTCTGTGCTTCCATCATATTGCTTTGCAAAGAATGGGTATACAACAAGGTCGAGCCCGGCCCATTCATCGGGAAGATGGAGCTTAGAGTCCGAGGTGACGGAGGAGCCACATTCAGAACTCCATGATCAGGAATTAGCAGCGCACGAGACAGAGGAACGCAAGGCTCGAGAAGCACAGCGCACAATATTGCAATTAGTAAGCAAGCTTTCCTCTACATGCCTGTCATTACTGTTTTTGGCTCTTACTCGATGGAAAAAGGTCTCAATCTGAGCATGAATGCCACCTTATTGTGAGTACGCAAGGTTTGATCTGCTGCTGGCCTTTGTTAGAGAAAGGTGATGTATGGAGTGGATTTCGCTCGTATTGGAGAGTAGAAAAGGGAGATCTTGTGCACCAAGTGCTGCTGAATAAATGCAAAGCTGAGTCCCTTTGCACACTGCGCACTCTTTTCTTATTCAATCAAGGGTCGAAGTTGATTCCCGTCTCACTGCTACGTCTTATATTGGAGACCTGTGTTGAACGCTCCTAGTGTTTTTTGGGCCTAGAGGTCACGGACAAGGCGAGCGCCACACCATGCGTACGGATAGTTCCTCTGGTACCAGTTGACGCTTGATCCTGTCAGCTTTGCCTTGCGTAGAACGGTGGCGAATATGGAACTTACAAGGTCTTTCGTCCTGCAATGCGAGGATGTGTGGCCCATGATCCACCCAAGACGATATTGTGTTTTCCATCGAAAAAGTCATCTGCATTTCATTAGATCACCACAGACGTCAAAACCTCTGCAGGAAACTAAACCTGTATAAGCCGGATACAGACCCATAGGCTCAAACCCTTTGTACCTTTCCAGAACCGAACTTGTCCATTCCCACACTCCACCCATGTCGCCCTGTCCGGACAGTCTGTTGCCGTTCTGTGTGACTGGTGTGGGATGGAAGTGCTTGAAGCCGACATTGTAGCCTTCGAGGTCAGCGAACAGCTGTTTAGGATCTAGAGACTGCTTGGCGCCAGAGGCGCTTTTATGCGAAGGGTGTGATGGGGGAGAAATCTCAACACCGTCATTTGACAGATGCCTGGCCGAGTCTTTTCAGCCTATGAAACATCACATAAGGAATAATAGCCTACCCATTGACTGCCGAAACCTTTTTGGTGATGATGCTGTCAGTATGCTTGTTCTTGTTGATGTCAACATGGTGGTAGATGCTGCGAGCCTCTTCAACAGTTGGAATGCGACCATTCATCCATGCTGCGCATGCAGAAAGCTCATCGTATGACGCAAAGACTGGCCAATCAAGAGCATGTTCTAGGGGCACCGGTCCGAAGACTGTCCGCACAGACTTGTCTCTCAAGTACGCATTAGTTAACCGGGGACCAGCACCGTTCATGTAGGTACTGTCACAGTTGGCGTATTCACGGTTGTTCGACTGGGATGCTTTGGTCTTTCCAGATATCCATGAGACCGGGATCTTTTGCTGACTGGTCTGGTCCAGAAACCGAGCGTAGTCTTCATTGGTGAGAGGTCTCGCTTGCGCCTCAAAAGCTGGTACATGGATGGAACGCTTAGGCTTCTCGTTGTCCCAACCAAAGTAACGGTCCGGTCCCTCGTCATTCTCTGGATCATTCATGCCTTCGCTTAGAGTACAATATGGTACCATGATCCATTCATTAGGCACAGCTACCTTTTGGGCCTGCTTGGCTAAGAGCTCAAAATCTGGTCTCATAGCAGGAGGCCGCGTTTGGTCACTCTGCAAAAGCATGTACAAAAGAGTTTCAAGATGCATGGCTACGCAGGGTCAACATATCCGTCATGTCGTTGATAGCGCAACATTGGGAGACCTACCTTCGTGTTCGAAGCCAATCCAGATTGCTCTTCCTAGCTTTCGATCCGTCTCAAAGATCTCACATTGATAAAGCGATCGTGTTCGAGCTCGAACCCTTTCTTGATAGGAAAGGATTTCTTCCGCTGGAGGCCATTCGTCCGGGATCTCGCTGTGCGCATGGCATTGTTCGGGATTATCAACATCTGGGTCGATCCCACGCTCGAACATCTTCTGGAAGAAGCCTGGATTTGTGGGTGCTTTCCCAGTGGCTCTTGTAAGGTGTATATCGAAGAAAGCGGGGATGTGTCCTAGATAGAACAAGCAGCAATTTCGGAGTTTGATGGGCTTAGACAACAGGTGATGTTGTGGAATCATGTGCTTGGTAACAGCGTCCCAGGCTGCCCAGAGCTGTTCGAATTCATAGAGTGATGGCACTGGCTGAGCAGCGTATTCCACGGCCTCCAGTGGGAAGGAAAATTTTGCTTTCGAAAGAAGATGCATATCTGGCGCGATATCCATCAGTGAACGACGAATGTCAATATATTGATGGTGTTCTCAGGCCACGCTCAAAGCGCCTCCGAGGCCAGGAGATGATGCAATCAATACCGAGAGGTTAGTAGCAAGACATGTATGTCGTACTTGGCTTGGTGGGGAAAATTGAGCGTGGTAACAACATCAGATTGACAAAAGCGATTGGTGATAGGGTCAAGAGAGATGTGTAGCTAGCCAATGGCGGGTTCTTGCGGATTGGAAATAGTGTAGGAGAAGACTTACGATATTGATTGAGACTATCACCAAATCTCGCCTTTGAAACCAATTGTGCTTTCTCCCAAAGCTCTGTGCTTTGAATAAGTGAGTATTTGTAGCTCTCTTCAATCCGAATTCTTTCCCCAGATTCGACAGAGACTCCTTCGACCATGACGTTTCTCACAGGTGAAACGAAAGCTTGATGACGGCCAGCTTCTTCATCGTATTCTCCGATGACTTTCCATTCGCCCTTACGGAAGATTTCTCTCCCCGAAAGTGTGTTGGCATGGTCGAGACCATTGAGGATGAACTCGTGAGTCTTGCCCTCTCCGTCATTGTATGCATGAAGAACCTTGTCCCTGTCTTGGCAGGCGTCGACGCCGATTAGCATTGTGTCCTGATCTCTAAGTATTCTCGAAAACCCCTTTAGAAAATCTGCCGCCTCTAGGCGGTTCAGATTACCAATAGACGATCCCATCCAGAGAATGCATTTCGGCCTTCTGAGATTTTCCGGCTTTGTCAACCATACAAGTCCATCGTCATAAGTTCCCAAAAGCCCACGGCAGTGCACATGCTTATATCTACCTTCCACGGCAGCAAGTGTTCTCTCCAATTCAGGATGAGAAAGATCCAAGGCATAGTAGTCGATATCCTTTCCAGCCCGTTCAAAAGCCTGCAGTAAAATATTGACCTTGCGGAGATTGCTGCCGTACCATTAGTATTCGCACTTCCGCGGCAACGGCACCCTGTCATTGGGAGGCTCTCGATGACATCGCTGGCTATGTCGGGCATCATACCCGCTTCCCAATTCAACCACCAGGGATCCAGCACTAACGTGACTCGCCATTTCGTCCGCGTGGGTAGTGAGGACTTCGATCTCCGCGTTCGTCAGGTAGTACTCATCAAGGTACGTAATCTCCTCGAATAGCTTCAGCCCTTGCTCATCATACAACAACAGAGTAGGCATTCGCTTTTCCTGTCCTTTGCTTAAGCGAAAAGTTGCCCGCAATTCATCAAGGATGGAGAAATCGAGTCCTCCTCTGCGGATGTCAACGATGGGAACATCACTGGGATCTTTGATCAACGCCATCATTGGAAGGTCGAAGATCGACTTAGGATAGGTTCAATCAGTAGAGGAAGACGCAGGCCATTAATATCCATCAACGTTCCTCGGAGTCTTGACGTGAACGTCAAAGCCGTTCGTGCATAAACAGGCGCCATGACGACCCGGCATCCAGGTCTCTGGATTACTCAACAACCGCATCCGCACAATGCGCCTGAACAACTGCGTGCTATTGGCAGAAAAGGCAGTGAAAGGATGGACAGCTACAATTAGTGCAAACCTTGTAGGCTTCTCCGCAACGAAGCAAATGGAAACAGTATGGCTTCGCTCCAAGGGTCCGAGGACCGAGGGGAAGATCGTGCTGAGATGACGTTGTGTAGTCTTTAGTGCTGATTTGTAAAGTCAATACCAGAGCTACATCAAATGGCACCCAGATGGGGATTCCAAATCACAGTAGTGAAACACTAAAGTCAGTATTGAGTACCGTAATTTACTCGAATAAAGTATCTCTAAAGTACCTTAACTCATCGATCTTGCGCTTCTGCATCAGCCGCCGCGCTCCAGTGTGTTTGGCGCCAGCGTCTGTCCCGATAACGATCGGTCACGACAGGTTAAATTAGTGGTTGTCCGAGATGTACTCTGCTCAAGACCCTGATTTACCTTGCCATAGACTTTATATGGACCAGAAAAGCCGAGGTAGGGGAAACAGGGGGACAAAGGACCAAGACACCAACGTGGCTCGAGAGTCAGTGTCTCGACCTGAAACGCTTTGTTTGTTGCTCACGGAATGTAATTTGTTCGGATACGAATTGTGTACGGGACACCAAAAGACCGCGCCCAATCATGCTTCGATTCCCCTGGCCTCGTCGCCCCAAATCCAACATACCAACCGTAAGATAATCTAGAATGTCATGATCCAACACCAACCTCATGAATACAGATCTGCCAATATGTGGTTCGTCGCCCATGGCGAAGGTATGTTCCAAAATTGTTGAAGATGACATACATAATCAAAGGCTAGGATCCAACCCAGATGCTCCCCTTCCACCCATTATCGCCTCCTCGTAGATAATTTCATGGTGATTTTACGTCTAACACGGTTGCAGCTCGAGAGTGCTGATGGTGATGGGATGGCATTGTGCGGCCCACTTACGGTCATATAGGTTGAAGAAGCTCCCGCTTTGGCATTGGTAGAAGATGTTCGACCCTCCGAGAGCCAATGACTGGTTTGCACAGAATGTGAAGCCAGCGGTGTAGATAGCACCAGCTTGAGGAGGACCATCAAATTGAAGTTGAAAGTTGGATGCAATGTAGCCAGTGCGGTCCTTGGCATCCTTGAGGATACCGTTGTTAAGAGTGATTGCAAGGTCTCCCGGCTGCTCGCATGCAATCATCTTCATGCTAGGTGCAGAAGAAGAAGCGGCAGTAGCACTGCTTACTGTGGAAAGGGTCTGTGGGGATGCGGTGGTTGCTGGTGCTGCACTTGTTGGTACTGCACTTATTGGTGCTGCACTTGTTAATTTTGCACTTGCTGCTGCTGGGGTCGATGTAGCGGTGATAGTGGAGCTGCTGATGGGCACTGTAGGCGCTTGGGGTTGTCCGTCGATGGTCTGGGTGACAGGGGCCATCATAATCTGAGGCTGACCATCATTGAGCTGATTGGCGATTGGCATCATGACCTTGGTCTGGAAGCCAGCTTGGATTTGGCCGTCACCGATGATGGAGACAGCACCATGAGTGATTTGAGGTAGGTCACTATCACAGAAACCTGTTAGTGTCGTGGTTGAAGATCGAGTCCAAGTATGAGGTACTTACCTGGAGGTGTTTGTTGCCTGTCTTTTCACCTGCGCAGGTATTGTGCTGATAGTGTGTACAACGATACCGTATGTCCTGTCCGCAGCGCCCGTACATCCAGGTGGTGGCGGGTCCGATGGAGCGATGGAGGCGGTGACTGCCTGCCTAGCGACCAGCTGGGCCACCGGGTTTGCAGAAGCTGCAGCCGCGAGGGCGAGGATTGCATAAGAATATTGCATTATGAATATTAATGGATTAATTACAAGATATAGTATACGCGACGAGTGACTTTCTTTTGCAGACTGAACGAGTGGAAGTCTGTGAAACAAGGTGACAAGGTTGGAGGTAAATGATGAAAGGGATGTTGGTGAAATTGCGCGTTGGGGATGGGCAAGAGAAATGGAAAGGGAAATTGGATTTCCGTTCAGAATCCCACATGGACAGCGCCAATACAGAAAGGGGCAGGGGCAGGATTACTAGGTACTTTACCTCACGATTATTGAAGGCTAGGGGCGCTAGGCATCTCGCTTGATCCAATCAATTCGGATGAAAGTTCTCGGTAGCTTGGCCAACTGCGAGCTAAAAGTGACAGATCCATCCTAGCTGCAGTGCTAACCTCTTCCCGATCTTTAAAGTTGCATCACTGACGACTGTTACCGAGCGCTGAAAGTGACACTGCTACTTTCAGCAGTAGCGTACCTTGCAGAGTCCCCATAGAGCAAGTACTGCAAGGTCGTAGATAATGGCATTCAGTTTAGAAGAGATGTGGCCAACAGATATCTGAAGGGATGGAGAGCAGGGAATACAAAGGAGGCGCCTCCAGTAGAAGAACTACCTCGGGATCTGCGAGCCGCCGTGGCTAGCCTCAGGGGTAAATTTAGTATACCTTGGATGCAGTTAGCATCAGATAACGACCTTGATCACTAATGATCAGTAAGGTAAAATCATGTTCTCAACCAGGTTTGCTTATCGTTTTCGCAGGCGGTGCGGTATCCCATTCTGTATTTACAGACGTCTTTCATCATCCTGGTCTATATGTTCGCAAGTCGCGAACCATAAGGACTACAGCAATAATCCCTGATCCCCTTGGATTCCATGTCTTGTGCCGAAGGTCAAACGAGAGGTTCGCAATGACGGTTCTCGCAACACTTTAAGGTAGCCTCTAGAGGACACTAACAGAGTACACCTAACCGCTCTGGACTTAGCGCTGATTACTTGGGGCTAAGGTACCTAGTCACGCTAGTCTTACGCGTACACTGTTGTGAAGCGTCCACTCGGACCTTTGTCGTATCAAGGTAAGGTAATATCTCAAAGGTGGTAATATGTATACTACGTAGAGTATCTCGTGAATGAGGGCACTTTGAAAAGTTCCCTCTACAATGATCTAGAGAAGCTGATCATGTAAGTCATCTCAAGCTCCAAAGCGTTTCGATAGACACCCTTCTAAGCGGTCGTTGCAACGCGGTGCGAACGTCCATGATACTCAGACCGAGCAACCGTCAATTGAGGAAACAAGATCCAATGCATAGAAGCTGAAAGCCGAAATGTCTTCCATACTTTTCTTCCAATTTCCTGGCTCCCTCAAAATAGTACTCTGGTTTACTTGTCAACTTATCAAAACTCTATCATGGATCTCTCTCAAGCACTGCGCTGTTGGCCATAAATATATATCCTCCGATCTTTCCCACTCTTTCCCATCAATCCAACAAACTAGAACATACTACACCATATCCAATCCCTCCTCCGCACCCCCCCAAATAAAAAATACCCATCACCCACCCTACCTCATCCCCAAACCCACTCAACCCTCCCCCCACTCACCGCCCAACCCACCATGCCCTCCCTCCCCCTCCCCACCACCTTCCTCCTCCTCCTCCTCGCCCTCCTCCCCCCATCCACCCCCGCCACAATCCCCCAAAACACCCTCGGCCGCCTCCCCGGCTCCCTCACCGGCCCCCACCCCGGCGACTACTTCACCGACACACGCTGCCACTGCATCGCCCAAAACACAACCACAACCCTCGAATTCGGCCACATCTACCAATGGACCTACTACAACCACCACCTCAACGCCACCTTCGTCCTCAGCACCGAGCAGCCCTTCATCCACCAAAGCGGCTGGTGCAGGGAGTATCCGCCACCGCCGAAGGTGGGGGCCGGGGTGGGTGTGGGTATGGGTATGGGGGCAGAGAAGAACGATACCATGTGCTGGTATTACGAGTGGGTGCTCGATGGCGATTGGCGCTTTGAAGACTACGTTACGTTCAACGGGCAGATGCGCGGGTTGGGCCGGAAGCATGGCGGGCAGGGGTATGTGGAGACGGCGGATGCGCTGGTCGATGGCGATATCTGTCCGGGGTTGTGTACGGAGTTTGTGCCGTTTGATATGGAGGGGGCGAGGGCGGAGAGGAGGTATGGGAAGGGGAGGCAGGTGGTTTATGTTGATATGGATGATATGTGTGATGGGTGTGCTTAGGGTGTGTGGAATTGATATTTTGGTTTCTCCTCTTTGGGTGACTATATGCAAACCGTGCCGGCGCTTTCCATGGTATTTAAGATTTCACTACCGTTGTGACGCCATGCTAATATGTCAAAGGATCCCATTGCTTGCGCAACACACAGCAGTTTATACCATCACTCTCCTCAATCCGTCTGTGCCGCCTAGCACTCTCCTTCCAGTAACCGCACACCGACCCTTCCCACTCTCCCACTTACCCTCTCGGCTCCCTCCTCCTTCATCACTCCCTTTACCTTCTGGCCTGTCCCCCGCACCGTCAACCTCGACATTATCATCGTCGTCATCCCATCTCTCATCCCCTCCTCCTCCGCCTGCCATGAACGCTATCTGTCTATCATGACTACCATCGACCCACTTGAAAATACATGTGTAGCAGAAGACAAAGCCCGTTTGGGCTGATGTGGCTGTTTGGATGGGATGCATGCAGATAGGGCAGAGAGAGGATGTGGTTGCTGTGGGAGCTGGTACGGTGTGGATGCGCAGACGGCTTGTAGAGGATACCGGAGCACCGGGTTTTGTAGGCTTGGAGGCGACGGCTGATGGTAGGGGCGATGGAGTTGGAGGTTGTGGGGGTGGAGAAGAGAGCGAGACTGTGTTTGTTGTTATGGGTGGTGGAGAGGCTGGGTTGGAAGATGTCTTTGGCTTCGTTGTGGTAGGTGGTTTAGGTGACTTGGAAGGTAGACCAGAGATGACTGGAGGGGGTAGATCCAGACCTTCAGCGGCCTTCTTGGACAGTTGACGCGCGAAATCCGAGGCATGCCACCATTCCAAGAACTTGAGAGCAAATATAGATGTTGGTAGAAGGATCTTGAGACTCGAGAGTAAGCGAGGATATATGATGGAGGCAAATACTATGGGGTTTAAAATGCTAGAGGCTTGACCCGGACGAGCACCTGCACCAGGAGTCGCGGCTGACGGAGGTTGTTCTGCGAGTGCGATTGCACGGCGATCCGCCTCACCGAGACGGCGGATGCGGGTCCCGATTAACCAGAGGAAAGGCGAAGAATATTTCGAATTGTCGAATAGGTATCCGAGACTAAAGGCGAGGATGGAGAAATAATAAGCAGCATTTATGGAAGGATACACATTCCGAAGAAACCATTTGTAATAGTACAGAATCCTCTGCCGTATAGTGGCATCGTGTGGAAGAGCATCACGATTGTAATTCGGGCCAAGGATTGCTGCTTGTGGCGCGTGGATATCATAGCTTTCATCGAGCTTACGCTTCAAGTAGGGCAAGCCTACCATGATAGCTAGATTCTTCCATACGTCACGGCTCTGCAGCTGCAATGTTTCTCGCATCAAAGTTGGAGCTCCGAGACACGCCCGAGGTGCTTCGCCGCCTTTTATATGCAATACTCTTTCACGTTTGAGGCCATAGAAGTTCTCGGTGAAACCCCCGCCATATGTTTTGAGGTAGTGCCGCTCCACAGCAAGCATGAGAAGTGCGTAGACTTCATCAAATGAGTTGAGCAAGCGAAGGAGATATCGAGGATGACGGTGTGTAGCTACAGCTAGGAGGTAGCGAAGGGAAGGTGGAATGAGCGCGGACAGCTGCTGTTCGGAGAGAAGCTCTGGCGGGTGTTAGCCAGCTTCGCTAGAAGGCTCGACTATGGAGGTATACCAAACAGAGAAGGCTTGTGGTCATCGAAGCCGCTCTGGAGGCTTGACATGAACTCCATCCTGTACGGCTGTCCACATCCAGGTCCACAGCCACCGGCGGTGTCTTCAGAAGTCGTTGTGCATAAAAGTTGTCCATCGGACTTCGAGCCGAGGCAGCCATACCCGCGCACCGCGTACCTGTACCTGACGTGAAAGACGCTAGTCTCTTTTGGAACTAGTCCTTTCTAGTCCTTTGCTTCAAGATAAAACGCCAATCATAATAACACGCTTGCGTGATGACTTATCAGTGAGTTCTGAGAAATGTGAGAGTATTCTATGCAGCAATGACAGGCTTCGAAGTCCTGGGAGCTTTAGCTGCTGCGTCCGCACTCCTCGAGCAAGGGATCAAGGTTGTTGGTGCAATATCCAGTTTGTATAGCAAGATCCGAGACGTTCCTGAGTCAATTGGGCAACAATGCGTGCAAGTTAAGCAGCTCGTTGACATAGCGAAGCTGATCAAGACGAACCCCGCTCTTCAGACGGACTTGGTCTCTTCCACCCTCGGCAGCTGCATCAACGAAGTAAATGATTTGCTTGCCATCTTCTTGAAGGTGATTCCCAAGGAGAACACATACGGGCCTGTAAAAGTATGGAAAGCAGTAGTCGCAGTCAGCAAGGAGAAACGGATCCTCGCTCACTTTGCGAAGCTCGAGGAGGGGAAAAGCTCATTGGCGCTGTGTATTGAGACTGTGGATAGGCAAGCTTCGTGTCTGGCGAAGGAGATTTTCGATCTGACAATTTGCAAGCGCTTTGCTCAATACAATCCATCTCGAATTCGTTAGTGTACAGACTGTCGTTAACGGTATATCTCGTGAAATCCCTGCCATCAGGGACAGCATTCGCAAAGTCACCACAGTGTTGAGTGCGATCGACGGCATACCTCGCATCGCAGCGGATCTCCATGCTGTTCACGGTACCATTCCCAATATTGCAGACAAGATCACGACGGTTCATGATGAACTGCCAATTGTTTCTGGCAAAGTGGCTGCTATTCATGATGAACTACTGCCACAGATGCAAGATGACATGCAACGCCTCTTGCTAGCCCAGTCCCTCCCAACATCTATTTCCAGACCCGATCCCGTGCACGGTCTTTCGTCTATCCCTTTTGCGAGGAACGCCCTCTTTGTAGGACGGAAAGCTCAGATTAAGGATCTCGATCTAAAGCTTGACAGCCGTAAGGGACATACTCGCATTGCTTTAGTTGGTCTGGGTGGTCTCGGTAAGTCGCAAGTGGCACTGGAGTATGCATATCGACGCCTTGAAAGAGAACCACAGCTCTCGGTCTTCTGGGTTCACGCAAACACTGCCTCGCGTTTCGAACAAGACTATCAGCAGATTGGTAGACTTGCTAAAATCCCTGGACTTGCAGCCTCAGTTCAAGATCCAAAACAGCTTGTTAAAGACTGGCTAAGCATAGAAGACGCTGGGTCATGGTTACTGATTGTGGACAGCACGGATGATACAGATATACTCTTTGGCAGGCGGGAAGCCAATGAGCCGTTCGTGTTGAAAGGCATATCCGAGTTCCTGCCTCAATCATCCAATGGCTCTATCCTATTCACTACTCGAAATAAGAAAGCTGGCGTCAAGTTTGCTACTGCAGCCGGGCTTATCATGTTGCCAAAATTGGATCCTGCAGATGCCAAGGAGCTTCTCAATACACGTTCTGGCGAAAGTATGTCCAATGGTGATCAGGTCTCTGAACTGTTAGGTCTCCTAGAATACCTGCCACTTGCCGTATCTCAAGCTGGATCCTACGTCGCGGAAAACTCGATCTCTGTTTCGGACTACCTCCAGGTACGTGATACCAAAGCCGATAATTGGCATCTTCGTACAGATTTGACTTATAAAGTGTTTTCCCGGGGAATGTGCTGGGCGCCAGATCATATGATGTGGTCTCAGAAAAGGATGACACTGACGAGATGATATCGTCAGATATACAACCACAGCGAAGCCTCACGAGTAGAGCTTCTGGCTGAGGAGTTCACAGATTCAACAAGAGATAGTGAAGCACAGAACCCAGTCGCGTCAACATATGTTATTTCTTTTGAACAGATTGCCCGATCTAGCCCTATCGCTGCGGACCTGCTATCTTACATGGCCTGTCTCGACGATCAAGCGGTGCCCAAGAACCTCCTACCGTTGCCTACTAGCTTGGTGAAGGCTTCTAATGCTTTGGGCGTTCTCAAAGCGTACAGTATGATCATTGCGGACCCGACGGATACGTCCTTCAGTATGCATAGGTAGGTGCTTTCCCTGCTCAGAATTCCGTTTCATACTTAATTAGAAGTCTGTGACATCGTTTGGCGGTGTCTAGTCCTTTGTCTATGAGACATTAGGTTCATAACGTTGTCTTGAAAGAGGCTTACTAACAAGGAGAACGTCACTAGGTTGGTTCATATGGCAACACGAAATTGGCTGAAAACCCATGGCAGATTCAAGGCATGGGCAGAAGTCTCTCTGACAAAGGTCTCTGAAATATTCCCACCAGCTGGTCCTGAAACGCTTGACCTGTG
>JAABUX010005842.1_pt1 | contig 14947 bp, 7 predicted proteins | sample 5561851 | NCBI WGS metagenome assembly JAABUX01 (sample SAMN10711883, study PRJNA513361) | rock metagenome | isolation source: Antarctica rocks | place: Antarctica: Victoria Land, Richard Nunatak red sandstone | collected 2016-01-03 | reverse complement strand
GTGGCCAAGCCGGAAAAAGCCCCCGTCACGATCGACTTGCGATCGATGGCCTGCGCGACCGCGCGCCGCACCGCGACCTGATCGAAGGGAGCGTGCGCCGTGTTGTAGCCCAGGTAGTCCTCGCCCTGGATAGGTATTTTGTGCTGGGCGATACCCGCGTTACCCTGCACGCGGCTGAGCTGCGTGCCGAGGACGCTGGAAATGTCGGCGCCGCCGCTAAGCAAATCGCTCACGCTGGTGGCATTGCTGACGATACTGTTGAACACGATCCGGTCGAGGTACGCCGGTCCCGGGTTGCGCGCCCACGGGGTCTCGAAGGTGTGGTAGGGGTTGCGTACCACCGTCACCGAGCTAAAGCCGGGACCCACGCTCTGAATCTTGAATGGCCCGGTACCGATGACGCTCTGACAGGTCGGCGGGGCCTTGGGGTCGAGGATGCCCTGGTACGCGCCGGCAAGTTGAGTCAGCAGCGGCCGATAGGGCGTCTTGAGGACGAGGCGTACCGTGTACGGGTTGACCGCCTCTGTGCTCTTGAGTGAGGCGAGGCTGGCGGCGGTCGCGGGCGACTTCGTGGCCGGGTTGAGCGCGCGGTCGAACGTATACTTCACCGCGCTGGCGTCGAAGGGGTCGCCATTGGAGAAGCGCACGCCGTGACGCAGGGACACGGTCAACGTGGTTCCGCCGGCGCCAAACGTGTACGAGGTCGCGAGGTCGGGCCGGATGTGGCCACCATCGTCAATCGTGAACAGCGGGTCGACGACGGACGAGAAGACGAAGAACGATGCGGAGAGCGCCGTCTTCTGCGGGTCGAGGCAGTCAGGCGTTGAGGGGTTAGCGATGGTGACGCTGCCGCCGGACGTCGGCGCGCTCGGCGCGTGACCAACCGTGTGGGCATGGGCCAGGGGCACGGCCATACCCGCGTACAACGCGCCCATCCCGACGAGCGCGACAAGCCCGTGTCGCCATCCTCGCGCCGATCTCGCTAGCATACTCATAAGTTGTATTCTCTCCTCGATTATTCCCCTGAATAGTGCGTCATGGCAGTGGTCGTCGTCGCGGCGCGCGACGCGGGCGCCATGTACCTCCTCCCCCTTGTGGTAGGTACGTTGACACGTATACTACCCGAAATAGCGTCCAGTAGCTTCGGATAAAGTGCCGAATTGTAGGCCCCTGGCTTGTGCGGAAAGATCGAAGGTGTGCTATCTTAACGGCACGGGACATGATGGGCAGCGCGGAAGGTGGGAGAGATGTCGTTGCACGTGGCGGGCATCCAGGGGGTCGCCGGACGTAGCGTCGCGTCCTTCTGGCTGCCGGACGCCGAGAAGGCGGGGGAGCGGCGGGTGTCATGCGTCAGCGTGATACGCGATCTCGCGGAGGCGGCCGCGTGCCGTGGCGGCGAGGTGGCGCTGATCGCGCCCGGCGGCGACGCGTGCGAGATCACGGAACTGGTGGACATCCTGGTGGCGCGACAGGCCGCGGCCGTGCTTATGCCGCGCGGGCTAGTACCGTCCGCTGACCTCGGCCGCCTGCGGCGCCACGCGGCGCGCTGCAACCTCTCGGTCGGCCTCCTGGCGAATGACAATGACATCGATACGCGCGCGCTTGCCAATGCCCTGAGCCGCGCCATCGGAGCGACGGAGACCGAACTCGCGCTCGCGGCGGCGCACGACGCCGACGCCTTACAGACCCTGGCCGACACGTTGGGCCGCTTGATTGGCAACTCGGTCACGATCGAATCGCCACGGCATAAGCTGCTCGCCTTCTCCGCGACCCATGGACCCGTAGACCGGGTGCGCGAGGAGACGATCCTGCGTCGGCAGGGCACTCCCCGCGCCCTCGCCTGGGTCGCGCGCGAGGGTCACCTGGCCGAGGTCCTCAAGGCGGACAGCCCGGTCAGGCTGCCTGGCAACCCCGAACTTGACTTCAGCGGACGCGTGGCCATGCGCGTCGCCGCCGCCGACGAGGTCCTGGCGATCATCTGGGCGACAGAGGCGGCGCGCCCGCTCGACGAGCGCGATCACGCTACCATCGCCCAGGCGGCCGAGACCGCCGCGGCTATCCTCCTGCAGCAGCGCGCCGCCGCGCAACGGGAGGCCGAACTGCGCACCGAATTGCTCGAGGACGTGGTGCAGGGGCGCATCGCCGACGTGGACAACATTCGGGCGCTCGCCCGCACTCTGGGGTGGGACATCGACCGCCTGCGGCGCCTGCTCGTGGTCGCGATCGACGATTTGGAGACATTCCGCCTCCGTCACGCCGAACAGAGCGGGCGTAGACTGCAGCGCGTGCGCGAACGGCTGACCGAACTGGTGCGACTGGAGACGCTGGCCGTCGATCCCGCGGCCGTGATTGGGCCGCGCGCGACGGGCGTCATTGTGCTGCTGGGCATGGGACCGCGCACGAGCCCCGGAGACGAGGGGGCGCGCAAGGCGGCCGTCCTGCGCCTGGCCGAGCGCATCGTCAAGCGCATCGACGCCACGATCCCCAACGTGAGCGTCACCGTCGGCGTGGGGCGCGACTACGCCTCCATCGCGGGCATCCCCGACGCCTTCCGCCAGGCCGAGCTCGCGGCGCGCCTGGGCGCGGCCCTGTGGGGCGGCAACCGCGCCGTCCACTACGGGGACCTTGGCGTTCATCGGGTGCTCTTCGCCATGCAGGAGCACGAGGAGATGATCACGCCCGCGCTGCAGCGCCTGATCGATCACGACGCGCGCCATCACACCGACTACGTCGACACCCTGGCCGCCTACCTTGCCTGCATGGGCCGGCTCCGCGCGACAGCGGAGCGGCTCAACATCCATCGCAACACGCTCGAATACCGCATCAGGCGCATCCAGGAACTGGCCGGCGAGAGCCTCGACGATCCCAACAACCGCCTCGCGCTTGAACTGGGCATCAGGCTGCTCGACTTGCGCCGCCGCACCGATCCACCCTCATCGCACCCATAGGCGCCCATAGTGGGTGGCGTGACGTATAGGCCGTCCACCATCCCTCTCATACCTCGCGCCGGTGGACGCGCCCGCCGAGGCGCAGCCACGCGATGTGTCCACCGGCCCCACGCAGGACTTCACCCCTGGAGCCCTCTAGCGGCCCGTCGAGCACGATGATCCGGTCCTCAGCGTAGAGGGCGACGCGCGCTGGCGGTGGGGCCGGGGGCGGTTCGTCGGCCGGAAAGTCGAAGTAGGATAGTTCCAAGACGAGCGAGCCGTCGCGCACCACGAGGTCGGCGACGGTCAGCGCCGCGGTATAGCGGCCCGCGTAGGCCGCGAGTTGCGCCTCCGTCCGCTCAAGGGGCGTGGGTGTGGGCTCAACAAGGCCCAGGTAGTGCTCCAGCGCCCATTTTGTCACCTCTTCCGTGAGTTCACCACCGTTATTAGCGTTCGTGAGGATGGTCAGGGCGAAATCCCGCGTGGGGGCAAACATGAACGACGAGATCTGGCCGTAGGTCCCGCCACCGTGCCGAACGGTCCGCACGCCGCCGCTATCGCGGATAAACCAGGCCAGTCCCATGCGCTCGTCGTCGGACGCTTGCACGGTCGGCGTCTGCATCAGCGCGATGCTCTCGCGCGAGAGGACGCGCGTCCCGTCAGCCGCCGTCCCATCTCCCATGTGGAAGCGCGCGTAGCGCAGTTGGTCGCGCGCGCTGGACGCCAGACCGCCGGCGGGGTTGATGCCGCGCGGCATATTCCAGGGTGTTGCCACCCGTGGCTCACCATCGACCACGTTATGCCCGACAGCGAAGCTGTGCACCATCACCTCCTCCGGGAGGTAGAACGAGTGGCGCATGCCGAGTGGGTCCAGCGCCAACTCTCGCGCCACTGTCTCGTAGGGCTTGCCCACGATGGCCTCGATCACGCGCCCCACGAGAGAGAAGGCCGCATTGTTGTAGGACCACACCTGGCCCAGAGGGGTCAGCTGCGGCAGGTCCGCCAACGAGGCGACGTAGTTGGTCAGCGCGTCCTCGCCGCGGCCGGTGTCGAGGAAATGGTCGCCGGACCAGCCCCCCGTGTGTATCAGTAGGTGCCGCGTCGTCACGCTGGCCGCCGTGGCCTCGTCCGCCAGGCGCAGGTCGGGCAGGTAGGAGCGCGCGGGCGCGTCCAGGTCGAGCTTGCCCATGTCTACCAGGCGCAGCGCGACCGTCGCCGTCAAGGTCTTGGTCGTCGAACCAATCTGGAACAGCGTGTCCTCAACCACGGGCGCCGGATAATCGACGTTGGTCACACCGAACGCCGCCACGTGCTCGGCGCCGTCGTGGATGACGCCGGCCGCGACCCCCGGGACGTGGAGCCGCTCCATGGCCTCCGTGATCCGCTCGTGCAACGGTTGGAACGCCGGGTTATCCTCTATCGTGGGTCGCGTCGTCGCTGTCATCGCTCATTCTCCTTCTTGTATTACAGTGTGACGTTGACCTGCTGACCCAAGTCGCATGGCAAACAACGACGACTAAAGTCGTTGGGGTGGCGCGCGGGGAGACACGTCAGTGTCCGTTGTGTGCCATGCGACTTGGGTCAGCAGGTGTTGTGTAGGGTGCGCCCCGAGATTGTGATCGTGCGTGCCGACAGCCTGACCATAAATGGTCATGGCAGGGACGGACCTTAAAAGGTCGGACGGGGGAGCCCCCGCACGCCAAGTGCGTGCCCGATGACGGGCTCGTGGAGACCCTTCAGGGTCCGTGCCCTGCCATGACCTTTCAAGGTCAGGCGGCCTCACAATCGTGGGGCACGCCCTGTTGTAGATTAGGCGAGGGTCAAGGCCGCCGCGACCGCGACGCCTCCTTCCTCGGCTTCCTCCTCCATGGCGGGGGCCCGGCCTGCCGCCTTGACGTAGGTGTCGAACCAGTCGAGGCCGAGCTTCCACTGCAGATAGCGGTGGCGCGGTAGGGCGGTCGTGGCGATGAAGTGGCTGGCGCCGGGAAAGCGGATCAACTCCACGACGCGGCGGCGTATGCGTAGGGCGGTCAGCATCTGCTCGCCCTGGTCGATGGGGCAGCGGTAGTCGTTCTCGGACTGCAGGAGCAGCAGCGGCGTCTCGATATGGTCGACATAGGTGATGGGCGAGTGGCGGCGGTAGCGATCCCACTGCGCCTCGCTCGTCCAGTATGGCCCGTCGAACTCGGTCTCGAACCACAGCGGCGTGATGTCGCTCACGCCGTACATGCTGACGAAGTTGGAGATGCCATTGACCGCGACGGCGCCGGCGAAGCGGTTCGTGTGGCCGACGGCCCAGTTGGTCATGAAGCCGCCGTAGGAGATGCCGGTGACGCCCAACCTGTCGGGGTCGGCCTCGCCGCGCGCCAGCACGGCGTCGACGCCAGCCATCAGGTCCGCGAAGTCCTTCTGGCCCCAGTCGGCGGCGCGGGTGAAGGCGAAGCCGTGGCCGAGACTGCCGCGCGGGTTGAGGTGGAGCGAGGCGTAGCCGGCCCCGGCAAGGGCCTGCGCCTGGATGTAGAAGCAGGACCCCCACGCGCCGAACGGACCGCCATGGACGTTGAGGATCAGCGGATAGGGCCTGGCCGACCGCGTCGCCGGCGTGTCGCGCGGCGTGTACAGCCAGCCCTCGATCTCTTGACCATCGGGCGCGTCGAAGCGGATGTGCTCGGGCGCGACGACGTCGATCCGCTCCAGTAGACCCTGGTTGGTCGTCGTGAGGGGCGCGAGGTCGCCCCCGGCCGTGGGCAGGGTGAACAGGTCGTAGGGCCGCGTCGGGGTGGAGGCGAGCACGACGAGGGTATGGCCGTCCGCTGTGGGCTGGAGGCCCGCGACCGTCGCGCCGGACGGCGAGAGGCGGCGCGGCGCGCCTGTCGTGGCGTCGAAGGCGAACACGGCGCAGTCGCCGTCGTCCATGGCCAGCGCGTAGACCGTGCGGCCGTCGGGCGCCCACGCCAGCGACGACGACGCGGGCGACATATAGTCGGGTTGCACGCCGCCGCCGCACTGCTGGTCGAGCGCGGCGGAGAAGTCGCGCTGGTCGCCGCCGTGTCGGGACACCGTCCACACATGCGTGTCTCGCGCGCCATTGGCAGCCCACTCGGGCTGGGCGTAGAAGGCGACTGTGGCGCCGTCGGGCGACCAGGCGCAGTTTGTCCCGAGCGCGGAGAGGCCGCCGTTGGTCAGGCGCGCCGCCTCGCCGCCCTCGGGCGAGACCGTCCAGAGGTCGGCGGCCAGGTTGTGCTCGGCGGTCTCAGTGCGGTTCGACACGAAGAGGATGACGCCGCCATCGGGGGACCAGGCGGCGTCAAGGTCGTCCCAGTCGCCGTCGGTGAGTTGGCGCTGCTCGGCCGGCCCATCGTCCGCATTGCCCGCCTCGTCGACGGCGACGACAAAGAGGTGGACGCGCCGGTCGATGTAGCCGCGGCCATCGAAGCGCGAGGCCAGACTGGCCTGGCGGCGTAGGCGCGGCCCCTTCTTGTCGACCCCTTCGTGCGCCTCGATCCACGCCGTTTCCCGCGCCACCTTCTGCCGGTCGGTCTCCACGGCCACGGAGTAGCACAGGCGCGCGCCGTCGGGCGACCAGACCGGCGAGCTGGCGCCATCCTCGTGCGAGGTGAGCCGGCGCGGTTCACCGCCGTCGCGAGGGATGACGAAGAGTTGTGGCTTGCCCTCGTGGCGCGTGGATACGAAAGCCAGGCGCGTCCCAGTGGGCGACCAGCGCGGCTGTGAATCGACGGTGTCGCCGCTCGTGAATTGGCGGGCCTCGCTGCCGGCCACATCGGCGAGCCAGATCGCCGAGTGCGTCGTGTCGTCCGACTCGTCATACGTGCCCACGACGTAGGCCACGGTGGCGCCGTCGGGGGACAACCGTACGTCGCTCACCGTCTTGAGCGACCAGAAATCCTCCAGGGTCATGGGGTGTTGCTCAATCGTCATATTCCACTCCTTGTAACGTCAGTGTAACGTCAGTCCTGTCGCGCGTAGGCGCGCACGCCCATGCGTAGCCATACGATGCCGCCATCAGGTCGGCGCAGGAACTCGGCCTGCTGGCCCTGGAACGGCCCTTCGACGATGACCACGCGATCCTCGCCGATGGCGGCCACGCGCATGGGCGGCGGCGCGGGCCGGGCCGGCGAGTCCTTACGCGGAAAGCCGCCGCGCGGCGTCATGCTCAGGATCAACCCCTCGTCGTCCAGTGTCAGATCCAGATCCGACCCGCGCGCGCTATAGCGGCCGGCGAAGGCGGCGAGGCTGTCCGTGGGCAGGTCCAGGCGCGCGGGCTCCGTCTCGGCCACGCCGAGATAGTGGCGCAGCGCCCACTCGGTGATGTCGTGGTGGAGTTGGCCCCCGCGATCGGCGTTGGTCAGCACGGTGATGGCGAAACCGCGCGCCGGGGCCATCACGAAGGCCGAGAGTTGGCCGTTGGTCGTGCCGCCATGCTGCACGAGACGCGTCCCCGCCACGTCGCGCAGCATCCAGGTGACGCCGAGCGCGTCGACGCTGGGGCCAGCGGGCGCGAGGGGCGACTGCATCAGGGCCATCGACGCCGCGCTCAGCAGGCGCATCCCGTCCGCCGTCGTCCCGTCGCCCATGTGGAAATGGGCGTAGCGCAGCTGGTCCTCGACGCTTGAGATCAGGCCGCCGGCTGGATGGGCCGCGCGCGCCAGCGCCCACTCGCGCTGTACCACCGGGCGGTCTTCCTCCACGCGGTGCCCAACGGCGACGCGGTCGGTGATAACATTCTCGGCAAAAAAGAAAGAGCGCGCCATGCCGAGCGGGTCGAGCACCAGCTCCTGGACCGCCGCCTCGTAGGTCTGGCCGGTGACCCGCTCAATCACGCGCCCCGCCAGGTAGAACCCCGCGTTGTTGTAGGAGAACACTTCGCCGAGCGGCGTCAACTGGGCCAGGTCGACCATGCGTGACACGATGATGGCCAGCGCATCGTCGCCCGCCCCGGTGTCGTCGAAGTAGTCACCCTCCCAGCCGGCAGTGTGCGTGAAAAGGTGGCGCAGGGTGACGCGCGCCGCCACCTCCTCGTCGGCCAGGCGCAACTCCGGCAGGTAGGAGCGCAGGGGAGCGTCCAGGTCGAGCAGGCCACGCTCGATCAGGCGCATCGTCGCCGTCGCCGTCACGGTTTTAGTTGTCGAGCCGACCTGGAACAGGGTGTCGGGCGTGACCTCCAGCGGGTGGTTGACATTGGTCACGCCGAAGCCGGCCGTCTTATCCCGTCCCTCGTGAATAACGCCGACGGCGACGCCTGGAACGTGGTAGCGCTCCATCGCCCGCGCGACCTGTTCACCCAACAGGCTGACATCGGCATCGGCGTTCGTCGTCGTGGTCTCCATCGTCGCGCTGTCCATTAGTAACCTCTCCTCCTAATCGACGTGGGCCTGGCCTCACATACTATCGACGTGGGCCTGGCCTCACATACTATCGACGTGGGCCTGACCTTAAAAGGTCATGGCAGGGACCGGACCTTAAAAGGTCTACCGCAAGGTCGACGCGTCGCCGACCCTGCTGGTCTACTCTCGGGGGCTGTGAATTGTCAGTCTGGGGGCGCGTGGCGCTCCCAGGGTCGATGGGGACGGACGGCCCCTCTCTCCCGCGTCAGGGAGAGGGGCTGGGGGTGAGGGGCGCGGCGGCGCCGGTCACGCCGCCCTCCTCGGCGTCCTCCGCCTGTGTACTGGACTGGCCGGCGTCCTTCTTGAGGTAGGTGTTGAACCAGTCCAGCGCGAGCTTCCACTGCAGGTAGCGCTGGAGGGGAGTACCGCTGGCCGCGATGACGTGGCTGCATCCTGGGAAGCGTACCAACTCCACGATCCGCCGCCGCACGCGCAGCGCGGTCAGCAGCTGTTCTCCCTGCTCGATCGGACAGCGGTAGTCGTTCTCCGATTGCAGCAATAGCAGCGGCGCCGCGATGCGGTCCACATATGTGATCGGTGAGTGATGGCGATAGCGCCGCCATTGTTCCTCGCCGGCCCAGTACGGACCGCCGAATTCCCGCTCCAGCCATAGTGCCGACATGTCGCTCGTGCCGTACATGCTGATCTGGTTGGAGACGCCGTTGACGGAGACGCCCGCGGCAAAACGGTCGATGTGCCCGAGCGCCCAGTTGGTCATGAAGCCGCCGTACGAGATGCCGGTCATGCCCAGCCGCGTGGGGTCGACGCGACCTCGCGCCACCACGGCGTCGATGCCGGCCATCAGGTTGCCGAAGTCTTTCTCGCCCCAGTCCGCGGCCCGGCTGAAGTCCTGGCCGTAGCCCAGGCTGCCGCGCGGGTTGACGTAGAAGGAGGCGTAGCCCGCTCCCGCGAAGGCCTGCGCCTGAAAATAAAAGGCGTTGCCCCAGGCGCCGTAGGGACCGCCGTGGACGTGCAGGATTAGCGGGTAGGGACGCGCGCGCGCGGCGTCGAGCGGCTCGAACAGCCACCCCTCGATGTCCCAGCCGTCCGGCCCCGTCCAGGTGACGCGCTCGGGCGCCACGAGCGTCACCTCGTCGAGCAAGGCGCGGTTCGTCTCGACGAGCGGCCGCGGCGCGCCGCCTTCCACGGGCGCGACGAAAAGGTCGAACGGGCGTTGCGGGGTGGCCGCGAGCAGGACCACGGATCCGCCGTCGGGCGCGCATTGCAGACCGGCGACGTCGATCGGGCCGGGCGTGACGCGGCGCGTTGCGCTCGTGGCGACATCGAGCGCGTAGACCGCGCTGTCGCCGTGGTCGATCGACAGGAACAGGATCGCACGGCCGTCGGGCGTCCAGGCGAGCGATGACGCGGAGGGGAAATGGTAGTCGCTCTGCACGAAGCGGAAGGCGCGGTCCAACCCCGCCGCCGCGGAGAGGTCGCGGGCGTCGCCGCCGTGGCGCGACACCGCCCAGAGGTGTGTGTCGGCGTGGCCCGCGCGGGCCAGGTCGGGTGCGGCATAGAAGGCGATGGCGCCACCGTTGGGCGACCAGGTCGGCGCGGCGGCCATCAGCGTACCGTTCGTCAGCGCCGACAGCGCCCCGCTTTCAACGTCCACCGTCCAGACATCGGCCGCGAAGGTGTGCTCCGCGTCGTCGGCGCGATTCGACACAAAGGCGATCAGGGCGCCGTCGGGCGACCACGTCGCCTCGGTCTCGTCGTAGTCACCGTCGGTGAGTTGGCGCGGCGTGGCCGTGGGGTCAGCCTCGTTTTCGTTGTTTTTGTTGTCCATGGGGATCACGAACAGGTGGGCGCGCCGGTCGATGTAGCCACGGCCGTCGAAGCGCGAGGCGAGGCTGGTCTGGCGGCGTAGACGGGGCGTAGTTTTATCCGCCTCGGGGCGCGCCTCCAGCCAGGCCGCCTCCTGGGGCGCCGCCTGTCGGTCGGAGGGACAGTCAGACGCGTAGCACAGCCGCGCGCCGTCAGGCGACCACAGGGGCGCGTAGGCTCCCTGGGGCGCGTTGGTCAGCCGACGCGGCTCACCCCCCGCCACGTCGATGACGAAAATCTGTGGCTTGCCTTCGTGGCGCGTCGAGACGAAGGCCAGGCGACGGCCGTCGGGGGACCAGCGCGGCGCCATGTCCGCGGCCACGCCGCTCGTAAATCGGCGCGGCTCGCCCCCCGAGAGGGCGGCCAACCAGATAGCGGAGTGCGGTTGATTACGCGCCTCGTCGTACGCGCCGACGACGTAGGCGGCCGTCGCGCCGTCGGGCGACAGTTGCACGTCGTTCACCGTCTTGAGCGACCAAAAATCGTCCAGGGTCATCAAAAACCTCCCAAGATACCCCCAGCTTTAGCCGTGGGGAGGAATCGGGACCCCGCAGGGGAGGGCCTAGCCGATAGGCCGCGTAGCGGCGCTATCCCTATGATATAATCGCTATTGGAATCTGGTATGCTGCGGGTATGAGCATCCGCACTATCGCCCTGACATTGAAGCCAACGCTCACCGAAGCCGCCGCGCTCACGCGCCTGCAAGCGGCTTTCAATGACGCGTGCAACTACGTCAGCGGCGTGGCCTGGGATGCTCAAGAGTTCAACAGCGTGCGCCTGCATCGGCTGGTCTACTACGACGTGCGCGCTACCTACGGCCTGCTGGCGCAACATGCTGTGCGGGCTATCGGCGTCGTGGCCGACTCGTACAAGGCTGACAAGACGAAGCGGCATACGTTCAAGCCCACGGCGGCGGTCGTTTTGGACACCCCGCGCCTGTACCGCATTGAGCACAACCGCGCGGGTATCGCTACTCTTGATGGGCGCGTGAAGGTGGAGTTGAACATCGGCGGTATCCAGCGGCGGCAGTTGGCCGACGCCATGAAATTGGCCGAGGCCGATCTGGTCAAGGACCACAAGGGACGCTGGCGCCTGCTTGTCAGCGCCCACTACCCCGACCCGCCGACCATGGACACCAATGGTGTGATCGGCATCGATCTGGGACGTATCGATATTGCCGTGACGAGTAACGGTGATACATTCAGCGGCACGCACGTCACGGCCATCCGTGATCGGTACGCGCGCAACAGGAGGAGCAGGCAAAAGAAAGCCGCGAAAGGCACGAGGAGCACGCGCCGGCGTTGTCGGCAGGCTCAGAAACGGCTGTCGGGGCGGGAGTCTAGATTCCAGCGAAACATCAACCACACCATCAGCAAGCGCATCGTGGCGAACGCCGTTGAGTTCGAGCGGGCCATTGCCTGCGAGGACTTGACGGGCATCCGGGAGCGCACCAACACGCAGGCGCGGAACAAGACGGAGCGGCGACGGTCCAACAGTTGGGCCTTCCACCAACTCCGCTCGTTCCTGGCCTACAAGTGCCAGGCGGCGGGCGTGCCCTTCGTCCTGGTCAACCCGGCGTATACCTCTCAAATGTGCCACTGCTGCCTCCATATCGGCGAACGATGTGGTAAACGGTTTGTCTGTATCAATCACACCTGCTGCTGGGCTGGTGATGCCGATTACAATGGAGCGCGTAATATCGCGCTCCTCGGGGCTGCCGTAACCAGTCCCGGAGGTCCAGCGTTGTGTTGCTTGTACCAACCCGATGCTAGGGCTACTGAAAGCCCCCGGCTTTAGCCGTGGGGATGTTTACGGGGCGCTTCTCGGTCATCGTCGTCGCTCCTTGCACAGCATAGTACTGTGATAACGTGGCTACTGTAGCGATACGTATAGGCGCGCCGCCGCGTCTTCTTCATGTATCGTAGCGCATCGTCGGCCTCACGGCTTCAGGCAAATAACCGAAATGCCACCCTGCATCTTGTTCAATCCGCCGAGGACAGGGCCGCCCGGCGCCCGGTATACTGCTCGGATGAACGAGAGACCAGGAGGGATAACCTACGAGAACTGGCTGCGCGTCCCGCGCAAGACGTTTGGCGCGTGAGTCGTCCCTGGTACACGTTGGCGTAGATACGTTTGCGTTCCGGCGGCAGCCTGCGACTGAAGTCGCATGGCAAACCACGGACACTGAAGTGTCTTGGCAGCTCATATGCATCGCCAAGCCACTTAAGCCAACGTGTACTAGGATGTCCTTGTCCCACATGAATAGTCTGAGTGAGTTTCGAGTGAGGTGAAGGGGTGGCTCTCCCCCTCTCGCGTCAGGGAGAGGCTCGCTGGACCGCCGGCCGCAGCCGAGGGGCCAGTTAGCCATGGGATGGGGGGTGAGGGCCGCGTCCCAAAATAGTTTTAAGCGATAGCGATGGATTAAGGAAAAAAAATGACAACTGAGACACCCGCGGCAGACACGGCGAACACGGCATTGGAGGGCTTCGATGCGTTCGCCGAGGCGACGCTCAAGGATTGGACCGTGCCCGGCGCGGCGGTCGTGGTGGTCAAGGACGGCGCGGTGGTCCTGTCGCGTGGGTACGGGCTGCGCGACGTGGCGCAAGGGCTGGAGGTAACACCGCGCACGATCTTCGCTATCGGCTCCTCCAGTAAAGCCTTTACGACGATGGCGCTGGCGTTGCTGGTCGACGACGGCAAGCTGGACTGGGATACGCCCGTGCGGCAGTACCTGCCCACCTTCACGCTCTACGATACCTTCGCGACGGAGCGTATGACCGCGCGCGACCTCGTGACGCACCGCTCCGGCCTGCCGCGCCACGACCTCATGTGGTACAACACGTCCTTCAGCCGCAAGGAGGTCTTCGACCGCCTGCGCTACCTGCGGCCGAACAAAGACTTTCGCGCCACCTGGCAATACCAGAACCTGATGTACATGACGGCCGGCTACCTCGTCGAGGCGCTCACCGGCCGCTCCTGGGAAGAGTTCGTCATCGAGCGCATCTTCCAGCCGCTGGGGATGGAACGCAGCAATCTCTCCGTCGACGTGTCCCGGCAGAGTAGCGATATCGCGCTCCCGTACAAGGAAAAGGACGACGATGGCGATGGAGCGAGCGCGCCCGAAGAGATTCCCTTTCGCAACCTCGATACCATGGGGCCGGCCGGCTCGATCAACTCCTCCATCAAGGACATGGCGCGCTGGCTGTTGCTGCACCTCGCGGGGGGTAAGCACGGCGACCGCCAGATCGTGTCCGAGCACGGCATCGAGCAGATGCACACTCCGCAGATGGTGATGATGGACGGGATCGGCATCCCGACGAAGTACCCTGAAGCGCCTCGGGCGAGCTACGGCATGGGCTGGTTCGTGCAACCGTATCGCAGCCACAACCTGATCCACCACGGCGGCAACATCGACGGGTTCAGCGCCCTGGTCTCGTTCCTGCCGCGTGAGCGAATGGGCGTGGTCGTGTTGACCAACGGCAACGGCAACCCCATCCCCTACATCCTGTCGCTGAACATCTACGACCGGCTGCTTGGGCTCGACCAGGCGCCGTGGAACAGCCGCTACAACGAGGACAGGACGCGGGCTAAGGAGGCCGTCAAGGCGGGCAAGGAGCAGAACACGACCGATCGCAAAGAGGGCAAAGGTCCCTCCCACGACCTGGACGAGTACGCCGGCGAGTACGAACACCCAGGCTACGGTGTCATGTCCATCGCGACGGGCGGCGACGGGTTGACGGCCACGTACAACGGGCTGGATTTGGAGCTGACTCATTATCACTACGATGTCTTCGAGTTGACCTACGAGATCTTCGACCTGCGCCTGAAGGTGGTGTTCTCAACCAACGCCAGGGGCGACATCGCCAGCCTGGCCCTTCCTCTCGAGCCGACGGCGCCAGACATCGAGTTCACGCGGCTGCCGTCCAGGGCTCTGCTAGACAAGGCGACGCTAGAGCGCTTGACGGGCGTCTATGATCTGATGGGCCGCGCCTTGAGCGTGGCGCTCAAGGGTGAGGACACCCTGCTCGTGTCCATCCCCGGGCAGCCCGACTATGAACTGGCCCCCTACAAGGGGACGCGGTTCGAGGTCAAGGGCCTCTCGGGCATCAGCTTCGAGTTCAAGGACGACGAGGTCATCATCAATCAGATGGGCGCGGTCTTCACTGCTCAGAGAAGAGGGTCGGCTTTACCATAACGAGCGAGCCGCCGTGGGCACGTGAGCGTTGTCGGAGGGTCTGTGAATTGTCGGCCTGGGAGCGCCCGCGCCCCCAGAGATGCTCTGCGTCAGCGACTTTTCACAGACTCCAGACCATTATCGAGGGCGCCCCAAGTTGCGCGCCTACCATCAATGGTGATAGGATAGGCGCACGGGTGTCGTTGGGTCGTGCTGAGGTCGGAATCTACGGAGGACCTCCCTTTCAGGGCATATGGTTCTGGCGATGCAGGGTAGCAGGGTTTGCCGGCCACCGCAAATCACAATTGTTGAGTACCTGATACACTGATCAACGAGGTGATCTAAATATCTCAGATCAATTCAGGTTGACGAGAAGCCGTCGCAATCGACGCCTTGTATACCATATCACTACACCACTACGCGGGACTCGACCGGCCGCCCCGAGTTGCCCATGTGTCGCCTTTGAGGCAAAGTTTCGGTGCATAAGGTGGAGGGTCGGCTTTAACATAACGTGGCGTTTGACAGCACGTAGGCTCCCAGGCAGAGTCATAGATACCACTCTGTGCCTCACCCCAGGAGCCTGCTGTTATGATAGCTGCCGCCGCCCTTGAGCC
>JAABUX010005839.1_pt1 | contig 14949 bp, 17 predicted proteins | sample 5561851 | NCBI WGS metagenome assembly JAABUX01 (sample SAMN10711883, study PRJNA513361) | rock metagenome | isolation source: Antarctica rocks | place: Antarctica: Victoria Land, Richard Nunatak red sandstone | collected 2016-01-03 | reverse complement strand
GGCTCGCGCGCGGCTCATCGGCTACTACTATCAGCCGGTGCGCACGTTCCTGCGCCGACAGGGCGGCGACCCGGAGCGATCCGACGACCTGGCGCACGACGCCTTCGTGTACGCGCTCGCCCACCTCGACGAGCTGGACAGGGACACGAGCTTCCGGGCCTGGCTCTACCGCATCGCGCGCGCGCGAGCCGGACAGGAGTGGCGGCGTCCGGGACGCACGCGAGAGGTGCCCCTCGCCGCGGCCGCCGACGTGCCCGCGCCGCAGCCGTCCCCGACGGACGAGCTGGTGCGCGAGGCCTTGGCCACGCTCTCGCCGGCGCTGCGCGAGGCGTTGGAGGGGCATGGAATGCACGGTGAGCCTCTCCACAGGCTCGCCGCGCGAACCAATCGCTCGGTCACGGCCGTCAAGAAGAACTTCACGCGGGCCAAGGATCGCTTCGCGGAGGTGTATGCGAGCGCCAGGGAGGAGGGGCGCGACGATGGAGATGGTGGTGGATGAGGACGTGCGACCGCACGAGGTCGCCCTGTGGGAGGTACTGGCCTGCGCCGCCGGGGCGCAGATCGACTACATGCTCTCCATGGACGAGAACTCTGCGGCGCCGCGGCCGCGGCAACGAGAACTGGTCGATGGGGTGTACCGGCGCGCGCGCCGGCAACTCCGGACGGACCGGCTGTGGGTGCTGGGGATGGCGCTCCCGCTTAAAGGGCTGGTGCTGCGCTGGGGGCTGCGGGCGCGCGGGCCGGTGCGGCCGGCTGTCAGCGGCGGCGCCGTTGGCGCGCTCACTGTCGTGACCCTGCGCTACATGCTGCGACGCAAGCCATAACAGGGTTGGCTAGGCGGAGAAAGTTGCCTTTCTCCGCCTAGCCAACCCTGGTCGAGCAGGCGCGGGCGCGCATGGCGGCGGCTGTCGAGGATCTGACCGCGGCGGTGTGGGCACTGCGTGACTACAACGAGGCGGTGACGGAGGTGTGGCGGCAACGCCTGCCGGCCGAATGGGGTATCGCGCCGCTGCGCAGGCGCGCCAACGACACGACGCGCTGAGAGAGGGTGTAAGCCCAAACCGCCAGTTTTTGTCACCCGAGATTAAGGCCCGCCACGATGGTATCCAGGTCGATCAGCTGCCCGTCGCTATGGAAGGTGTAATGCCCATTCAGCAGAATGTGGCGCCACGCTGCCGGCGAGATCTGCGCGATCAACGCACGCGCCTTGGCCAAGCGGGGCTGATCGTCCTTGGCGCCGGATGCGCGTCGACACGGCCGCGACCAGCGCGTCGCGCTGCAGGTCGGTGGACTGGCGATCGTTATCGGCAGCGCAAGAGCGTGAAGTATACCCATCTGGTCGCCAACTGCTTGATCTTCTACCGTAGCCCAACTCAGCCGGGAACTGGCGCGGCTGCACCACGAAGGGGACGCACGTGATGAGGGGGACGGCGGCCGCCACGTCGGTGATGGCGGCACAGGCCACGAGGAAAAGATCGGCCGACCCCAAAGCGACAATGGTCGCGCGAGCGGCGCCGAGGGCGTCGACGGGGAGGATGGCGGGCGAGAGATCGGTGAGCTCGCAGACCGTGCGCAGGATGGTCGCGAGTTCGTGGGAGGGCGTGTGCAAGACGGCGTGCGGCATCACAACTCCTTGTATCTCTACGCGGATAGGGTACCCGCGGCACGGGGACGATGGCGGCGGCCAGAGAGGCCGTCATGTGCTCCAGTCTGAGCCCTCCGTCCCCCCGTCGCCAGGCAAAATCGGCACTCGAAGCGGCAAAAACACCGGCAACATCGCTGACGCCCCGCTGTCCTTTTCGTCAAACGCCCCCACGTTGCGCTTTGTCGTTGGGTCCGTCACACTATTCCAGGATAGCGCCGGGTCCCGCCGCCGCGCGATGTCTATTGCGCAGAGCGCCGGTGTATGGCCTGTGAGAAGTTGCCGTCGTGGCGATGGGCAGGGTGTTTCTGGGAGCGCGGGCGCTCCCAGGCCAACGACAATTCACGAACCCTGGGCGCAGGTGGGAGCGGATAGCAATGGCGGGAGCTAGCGTGATGGACGCTGAGGGATGCTGGACGGAGGCGGACCGCGAGCGAGTGTTGGCGGAGATCGCCGACGGCCTGTGGCGCTATCTCGGCGGCCACGCCCGCGATGTACCCGCAGCGACCACGCTGGTCGCCAATCTGACGGGGCTCTCCTCCGAGTCGCTGGGGACGCTGGCCCACCTCCACCTCGTCCTTAGCGACGAGGTGGAGCGGTTCGTCACGGTCGCGCTGCCGGTCCTCCTCTCGGAGATCCATCCGGTCGCGCCGCCACGATTGGAGGCTGGTCGCGGCACCGTGCGCGGCTCCATCGCCTGGAGCGCCACGATGGCTGCGCGGGCCACGACGGGCGGCGCCGACCGCGCGCTCTTTGTCACCCTGGCGGCTCACAAGGGCTTCGCGACCCCCGAGACGCGGCTGTTGATTGCGACCTTGCAGGCGCTGCGCGTCTCCTGCCTGGCGTTGCGCCCGTCGGGCCGCGATGGTGGGGCCATGACGGAACCGGCGGCGCCGTCGGCAGAGGGCGAGGACGCGGTTCCCTGGAGCGCCAAGGTGGCACGCCTGGCCGCGGTGGTGGATCGCGCCTTGCAGGACGTCCGTCTCCGAGCAACTGGCCTGGAGACGGCCACTGCCATGACCGTGCGCGCCGGCGACCTCGACGTCTGCCAGCGCTCGCCGCGCCACGCGGTTCGTTTGCTGGCGCGGGCCTATGCGCGCTATCACGGGTTGATCCAGCGCCCATCGCCCGCGGCGTTGCGCGACGCCTTGCGGCAGCGCGTGCTGATCCCGCTGGACGATGACGCCCTGTATGAGCTATGGGCCCTGCTAGGGGCGGCGGCGGTCCTCGACGAGTTGGGCTACGTGCTGGAGACAGCGGGCCTCGTCGGCCGCCACTCCGCGCCCTTCACCTATCGCGCGCCGCGTGGCCGCGGCTTGGTGCGGCTGCGCTTTGGCCACACGCCCGCCCACTGGCGGCGTGACAGCCGCTACCGCGCTATCTTCGAGCGCTATGGCCTGACCGGGGCGACGCGGCGGCCGGACCTGATCGTCGAGATGCGGCAGGGGCAGGGTCGGCCACCCCATCATCTGCTGGTCGAAGTCAAGCGCACGCGCAATCCTGGGTACATCACGGACAGCATCTATAAAGTGCTGGGCTATCTGGCCGACTTTGCCGCCGTCTTCGTCGGTCAGAACGAGACGCAGGGCCTCTTGCTCCTGTGGGACGGTGTATCCGACCGTACGCAGGCGGGTCTGTCACCGGCCGCGTCGCCGGCCGCGTCGCCGGCGCACCCCGCGCACGAGACACTGATTCTGGCGACGCACCAGGACTATCGCCGATGTCTCCGTACCTGGTTTGAGGCCATGGCGCCCGATCGTCCATAACGGCTATATCGTCGGCCACCACGCCAAGGACCGTGCTCCGCTCCACGTATGGAAGACGAGCAGGACGCCGTGGCCGAGGCGCACACTGGCCTCTCGCCCTAGTAGCACGTTGCTCACCCCGCGCGGCAGGCCCAGCGGGAGCGTTTCCCCGTTCAACGGGTACAGCAAGCCCACCGTGACGATGCCTTCCGCGCGCTCCGTGACCGGCAGCAGCGTGACGAGATCGCCTTCCACGCCGCGGATGAGCGTTGTTTCCCCGCCGCGTAGCGCCGTCACCCGCGTCTCGGCGTCGAGGATGGCCACGTCCACCCCACGGAGGAAGTTGCTTGCCAGCAGGAGCACATTGGCCGTGGCATGGTCGGCGCGGCCGCCAAGGGCGCCAAGGATGGCGATGGACCGCGCGCCGCGGTCCATCGCCTCTCGTAGCGCCAGTTCCAGGTCTGTCTCGTCTTTTGCGGGCGGGACGGCGATGACCTCTCCGCCCGACGCCTGCCACTGTAAGAGAAGGTTGGATGGCAGCGAGTCCATGTCGCCCACGATGAGGCCGGGGCGCAGACCGGCCTGTAGCAATGCCCGCGCCCCGCCATCGGCCGCCACGACGATGTCAGCCTCTTCGATCAGCCCTTGGTACAGGCTTGACTTCGGCAAACTGCCATTCGCGACGACCACTGCTCTTGTCATGCTCTCTGCGAGTGGTTAGTGAACTCGTCACTCACCGTGAGTGAGGTTGTCCCACGCTTCGCGGACCGACCCGAGCAAGCCGTGCCCGGCGGGCTGGTCGGGCTGGTCGGGCTGACCGGACCCGGCCTGGCTCACCCCTTGCCCCCGCGTGCTCCCGCTCCCGGCGGACGTCGTCTCCTCGGCCAGATCGCCGATGCCCTCGATAGTAACGCGTTCCTTGCGCACTGTATCGGTCACCTCGCGCTGTTGCGTGATGCGTTCGATGTGCAGGCGTATCTCCTCGCTGACCCTGTTTCGCTTGCCCACGAGGACCTCTTCGCCCATCAAGGGGATTTCGATATCCTGCTCCGTGAACGCGTCGGCGAACGTGCTGGCCGCCGGGGTTGTCGTGACGTTACTCATCGTCGGGCGCTCTCCTCTTGCGTCACCGTGACCACCTCGCGTCGCAGCGTGTCGCTCACGGTTTGTTCCTCCGTCACACGTGTGGTGCGGATGCGGATATACTCGATCACCACGGTGCGTTTTTCCACGACCAGTTGTTCCTCGACCACGGGAATGATCGTCTCGTTCGGATCAAGCGCGGCATTGGGATCGTAGCGGTCGGCCGGGATGCGCTCGACAACCGCCTCCTGGTAGTACACGGGAACGGTCATCGCCTGCTCCACCGTCTCCGTGCCCTTGTGGATGCGGACCATGCCGCGCTGCACGTCCTGCGTCCGCACGGTCAGCTCTTCGCCGATGACGGGGATGCGCAGCGTGGCGTTATCCTCCTGCGGATTCCATATCTCGCGCCCCATCGTGCGTGCGGTTTGTGCCGTCCCCGTGGCCCGTGTCGTCTGCGTGGCCGAGCGGCCCTGGTAGGCCCGCAGGTCGCCCGGCGCGAGCGAGAGATAAACCGTGGGCGGGGTAGAGTTACGGTCCACCGAACGCACCGCGGAGAGGGGGATGCGGTAGTCCGCCGCACCATCCTGGGCCAGCACGACGATCGAGTCGCGCCGCGACGCCGATGTGCCGGCTCCCTCCGAATCGGCGACCGTCCCGATCACCTGATCATTGTTGGTCCGCACTTGAGCGCCGGGGGCAATATTCGACAAGTCATCCATAAGCTGATCTCCTTGTAGCCTAAATTAGCGCTTGCGTGCCGCTCGTCTCGGCCCGTAGGTCTTCGCCGCGTCAATGGACCGCCCCTATCCCGTCTCCAGCAGCGTACCACGTGGTCACGGGGGACGGGACATGGCTCCGGTGTTTCGGTACAACCGCACGATGGATGCCACGGTGACGCGACCGTACCTCAGGGTCTGTGAAAAGTTGTTAGCGCGCAAAAGTCAGAAGTCTCGGGACGACGGGGAGCGCGGGCGGCCCGCCCGCTTGACCCTGCGGCAACCCCGTGAGCATGGTAGCCACCGCCAGGGATGCGACCGAAGCGGGCGGGCCGCCCGCGCTCCCAGTTGCCTCGCCACCCGACCCCAGAGCTTCTGCGGGCCAACGAAAAGTTGTCGATGCAGCCATGGGAGGGGCGTCTCTGGGGGCGCCCCACGCTCGTCGCACAGCTGTACCCCATGGCGTTGATGGAGTCTTGTTGTTATCCAAAGGGTCAAGGAACGCGATGGGGGCGTGGGGCGTGGGGCGTGGGGCGTGGGGCGTGATACGATAGGACAGCAACAGGCGCAAGCAGCCAGGTGGGTTTCAGAGAGCATGCACGATCTCGATATGATTGCCGCGACCCTCCGAACAGCCTTCCCCGCGCTGGATGTCGCGACGGCGCGCGTGTTGGGCGGCGGGTTTCGCAGCCTCGTCGTGGAGACGGACGGCGGCGTTGTCTTCCGCATCGCCCGCAATGGGGACGCCGCGGACGGCTACGCCCGCGAGACGCTGCTGCTGCCCGCCATCGGTCCGCGCCTGCCCGTCGCCGTGCCCGCCCCGCGCTGGCATGCCGGACCCTCCGAGGGCTTCCCCTTCGGTGTGATGGGCTACCCCAAATTGCACGGACGTCCGCTCCAGCCGCGGGATCTCGCCGTGGGCAACGCGGCGCGCATCGCGCGGGACGTGGCGGCGTTCCTCGTCGCGCTGCATCGCGTTCCGCCACGGGATGTGGCGGCGCTGGGCCTGCCCGACCCATCCGACCCCGGCGATTGGGAGGTTGGGTGGCCGCGGCTGCGCGATGAGGTAATGCCCGCGCTGCGCGGTGTCCTCATGCCCCACGAGTACGCCACGGTCGAGCGGTGGTGGGACGGCTTTCTCGGCGACGACGCCATGCGGCGCTACAAGCCCGCGCTCTGCCACGGCGATCTCTGGTACGAGAACATCCTGATAGACGACAGGGACGCCGCAGATGGCGCCGCGACACCGGTCGCCGGCGTCGTCGATTTCGAGTGCGCCGCGTTGGGCGACCCGGCGCGGGATTTTGCGACCCAACTCCATCTCGGCGCCCCGTTCGTCCACGCTGTTCTGCAAGCGTATCGTGAGTTGGGTGGCATCCCCGACGACGGTGTCGCGTATCGCGTGCGGCGGTGGTGGGAGGCGCGTGAGTTCGACGGACTCGCGTTCGCTCTGCAACACGACGATAAGGCGGAGTTCCGCGACGCGGTCGCCAAGGTGCGCGCCGGTCCCATCCTCAGCGGTGGAGCCCGATCAATCGAAGATTAACGGTGAGGCCTTATCGACGCTCCATCGACGCTCCTACTCGGATGTGGTGCGCGTGTTCTATACTACAGGCAAAGATGGATTTTTGGTGTTGCGGGGAGGTAGCCAATGGGTGGTGTGCAAATGGACAGCGATATCCCCTTGGTGGTCGATGAGCCAGAGGATGATCTACTCAACCCGGAGCAAAGCCAGCGCCTGAAGATTCTTTTCGATCTCCAGGATCAATGTTCCCTCACGGATGCTCAGCAAGGTGAGCTGGATGCTCTGGTGGATGCTTACGGACGCGCGCTCAACGAAAGAGGCATGAGCCAGATTGCGCAGCGACGTGGTATCTCGATCGAGCAAGTGCGAGCGGAGATTACGGTGGAGACCGATCGCGCGCTCGCCTGGTGGCAAGAAGCGCAACGTAACCCCACGCTCCTCGAGAAAGCCGTACACCAGGCTCGTGAAGCGCAACAGACTCGAGCCCGTGGCTAGGTGCGTTCTTTGAAGCATCTCTGCCTTCACGTACGGATGCTCAGGGCTTAATGTGGGTCTGGTAACGTGCCCCCACCTCAGCATCCAGGCTTAAGACGCCGCATCGCGGCTTTGCGACAGCATGCCTCGCATAGTGCGCACGACAACGGCGTGCGCGAAGTCGTCCGCTTGCGATCAAACGATGCCTGTGAGTACTGTCTGCTCCCTACCACCAGCAAATTCGAGATCGAGCACATTATCCCGCGCAACCGATGGACGACCTATCAAACGAATCAACTACCTGGCGTACGCCCGAGGTTGGATCGGCATGGCCCTGACCACATCGATAACTATGCCTGGGCGTGCCCGTTCTGTAATAGGGCCAAGGCTGACCGAGTGTCGCACAGGATCGAGCGTAAGCCTATCCGTTTTTTTGACCCGCGTCATGACAGTTGGCCTGCGCATTTCGTGTTCGCTCCCGCCAGCGCCTACGTCGTGATTCTTGGCGCCACGTCTGTCGGGAGTGTCACAGCAGGCCCACGCGGACTGGGCTTCAATCGCGGAGGCCCAGAAGGACCGATGGTGACCCGTCACGTGGAGGTCTTGAACGGTTCCTATCCCCCAATGTGGGCACGAGCCGCCTATGATATCTAATGTTCATACGATAGCCCTTCAGTCCGGATTACGCGGCGAGTGCGGCGGGAGGTCCATGTCCAGGCGCAACTGCCTGGCCTCGCAGCTGGTCGTGTCAGACGCTGTCGAGCGCGATGCGCATCCGGACGCCTGGCGTGCGTGTGAGGAAGAGATGGCCGCTAATCACTACAAGGGCTTATCCAGCAGGAACTCCGGCTCTTCCATGCGGTGCAGGCGGCCGTCCAGGTCAACGTATTGCCAGCGCCCGACCTCTTCGCGATAGATGCTATAGCCGAGGCGTTCGTACAGTTTGCGGGCGCGCGGGTTATCTTTGCCGACCGCGATGCTGACGTAGCGGAAGCCGCGCACCCGTAGCGTGGCCTCGGCCGTACGCACCAGCGCCGTCCCGATGGCCAGACCCTGGAATGGCTCGAAGACGCGTAGGGCGAAGATATAGCCGCGCGGGTTGCCACGCAGAGGGTCCTCTACCCGCAGGTTGATCTTGAGATGGCCCACGGGGAACCGATTGGCCTCGGCCACCAGCCAGAGCTTGGACCCGGCCTCCACGTCGCGATAGTTGGCCTCCTCGAGTCGTCGGAAGTGGGCATACGTCCCAAACCATTCCAGGCGTGGCAGGTCGTCGGCGTAAACGGGGCGGATGGTGCACTCAAGGTCTACGTGCAGGCGGCGAGTCTCCGCCGTGACAGTCATGACGACTCCTTCTGGCAAGGTGGTAATTCTATTTATTCTATACCTTTCCTCCTATTGTTGAGGGACCGCTCCAGCCGCATCCACGCCTGCGCCGCCTGCTCGCGCTCATCGACCGTCTCCGGCTCGGCGCCGTAGCGGACACGCGTGTAGGTGGCGGTCAGCAGCGCCGCGTCGCGCTCGGCCGGGATCGGCAGACGACGCAACCGGCCCAGGTACTCTTGCGGCGTCTCGTCGCAGCGCCGCGGCAGCCCTAACCGCGCGGTGCGCTCGAGCATGCGACGGTAGACCGCGCACCGACGATGGAGCGATGTGCTCGTCCGACGCGCTCCTCATGCGTGCGGGTGGTCCGTGACCGACCGCGGCGCGGCGACCGATGACCTGGGCGTACAGACGCCGCAGGGCGGCCAGCATCGCCCTGACCAGCCCGTGCCACGACCACAACGACACGCGTTCCTCCGCCACGTCGTCACTTCGCTCCAGGTGTGCGACGCGCATGCCCTTGCGCCATATTAAAATGATACACCAAAGCATGGCGAACACCGCGATCAGCGCCACGACGCCGACGATGTCCCTTGCAAGCTGGACGGGAGCCGTATCGATGGGCGCCAGGGAGGGTATCCTTGCGGGCCGAGCGGACGGAATCGGCCGGCTATGCGTATGCCCGCCGAGCAGCCAGCGGATCGCGCGTGTCAGCGGATCGAGCAGCGCCGATAGCAGCAGGACCAGCGGGGTAAGCAGCGGCGCCAGCGTCTGGCGCAGTGTCCCGAACAGTCCCCACGTGGCGGTCAGGGCAGGGGGGGAGAACGAGGCGGCCAACCCGAGGCCGATCAGCAGCACGGCCCCGATCACACCCATGAGGGTCATGATCCACTCGCTACGCCAGGCGACCGCGCGTTCGCCGGCGCCGCGCCGTCGCTCCTCCTCAGCGCGAGCGGTCGCCAGCGCGCACAACCCGCACAGGAAGAACAACACGATGCCGCCCCAGCCGTTGGCCGCCAATCCGCTCGCCACATCGCCTCCGCGCAGCGCCGACAGCACCAGGCTGATAAACAGCAGGATCAGTGCGCGACGGAAGAGCGCGTACACCGCGTCGAACGGGAGACCCTCGCCGGCAAGCGCGGTTCCGTGGTACCAGGCAAACAGCAGCGCTACCGTGGCGACGATCAGGGCATCCGTGTGCCCGGTGACGACGTTACCGATGCGCGGCAGCAGCGGTCCCAGATACAGCACAAGCGCCGCGGCCAGTCCGCCAAACGTGAGCAGCCCGCGTGACGCACGATCAGTTGTCCGGCGGCGGCGCAACCAGCGCGCCAGCGCGAAGCCGACCGCCACGACCAGCGCCGGCGTCAGGCTGTCAGCAGCCGACGGAAGGGCCGCCGTCGCAAGCAGAGCGGCCAGCATCGCCAACGGTATGGCCTCGACGATGGCCACGACAACGAGGAGGAAGAGGCGCAGCGGCATGACGCCTTACCCCCGCACCGTGAGCGCCGGCATGTGACGCCAGTCCTGGTTGGCGGACACGTGGCGGACGGTCAAGCCGCCGGATGCGGCGGGGAGGCGCGTGCCCCCGACACAGACAAGCGCCACGTAGCGTCCATCGGTGTGCAGGCGCAGCACGGCGGAGCGCAGCGCAATGCCGGGAGCGGCCGTGACCACGATGACGCTGCACTGGCCCGGCAGCTGGCCGCGCTCGAACAGGATGACCCGGTCGAGCGGCGCCGCGGAGAGCGGCCCCAGACGGGCGAGTTCCTCCAGGATGGCCGGCCCCGTCGCGGGCCCATGGCTCGGCGCGACCCCGATCACTCCCGGTCGCCCCAGGGCACGCCCATTGGTGATAAGGCCGACCTCGAAGCCCTCGGCCAGCAGGTACATCGCCGTCGAGGCCGCCGTGACGATGGCCAGCTCGAGCAGGTCGGGGTCATAGCCGTCCCAGGCATGCTCGCCCGTGGCGACATCCAGGAAGATAACGGCGCGCAGCGTGCGCACCGGCTCGGGGACGCGCACCTGCGGCGCGCCCGTGCGAGCCGTGGCCTTCCAGTGCATCGAGCGCAGGCTATCGCCCACGGCATAGTCGCGGATGCCCACGGTACGCAAAGGATCGTCGAACAGACGGCGCGGCGTGCGTAGCGGACCGAAGGGCTGCGCGGGCGGCAACCCTAGCGCGCTCGGCGACACCACGCGAGGGTAGACCAGCAGCGTGGTGCGCTCCGGCAGCGTCAGCCAGGCCGTGGCGAGGCCGAAAATGTCGCCGCTGCGCAACTCGGCCGGCCCGAAGACGTGCTCGCCACGCGCCGTACACAGCAGGGTGTAGCGGCGCGTGACCTGCTGGTACCACAGCACCGAGGACAGGATGCGCAGCCGGCGTCGCTCGGCCAAATGCGAGGAGGTCAGCACCGTCCGGATGACCAACGCGGCGGGCATCTCATCCTCGATGCACAGCCAGGGCAGCGGGAGGAGCTTGCGGTTTTCGACCCGCACGCTCAGCACGACGCCATCGCCCCAGGCTGCCCGCTCTTGCGATAGGTGGCGACGGTACGAGACGGCGGTCAGGGCGCGGCGCCCCCAGAGGTACGCCACGCCCACGACACCGAGCAACAGGGCCGCCGCGAGGACAAGGGCAGACTGTCGCGCCACTGTCCCCACGACCAACAGCAGGACGCCGCTCCACAGCCATACCGGATGGATCACACGGTCCCGAGTGTCGTGTATCATCACTGCCCACCAGTTGCCAGTTGCCAGTTGCCAGTTGCCAGTTGCCAGTTGCCAGTTGCCAGTTGCCAGTTGCCAGTAGCCAGTAGCCAGTAGCCAGTAGCCAGTAGCCAGTAGCCAGTAGCCAGTAGCCAGTAGCCAGTAGCCAGTAGCCAGTAGCCAGTAGCCAGTAGCCAGTAGCCAGTAACACGAGTGAGAAACGAATCGTTGGAAGCACTGCCGTTGCCCGTACCTTCTGACAACTGACAACCAGGGCGTATGCAATACGCCCCTACGGGCTACTGGAAACGCGTTTCGACCGGGACGGGCGTGGCGGACAGCACGTCGGCGACGACCCTGTCCGCCGAGGCGCCGCCCAGCCGCGTGGCCGTATCCACCACGATACGATGGGAGAGCACAGCGGGGGCCAGCCGCTTCACGTCGTCGGGCGTCACATAGGATCGCCCGCGCGTGGCGGCCAGCGCCTGCGCCGCCTGCATCAGGGCCAGCGTGGCGCGGGGGCTGGCTCCGAGCGCCACGGTCTCGTGCGCGCGCGTGGCCCGCACCAGCTCGACGATATAGGACTCCACGGGCTCGCCGATGTGCACCGCCGTCACCGCCGCAGCCAGGGCGCATATCTCGGCGGCGTCGACGATGGGCCGCAGCGCGTCGAGCGGCTGTTGCCTGCCGCGACGGAAACGCCGGGCGATGGCAAGTTCCTCGGCGACCGTCGGGTAGCCCAGGCGGACGCGCAGCAGGAAGCGGTCGAGCTGCGCCTCGGGCAGCGGGAACGTTCCTTCCAGTTCGATGGGATTCTGCGTGGCCAGCACCAGGAAGGGCCGCGGCAGCGGACGCGTCTCACCATCGGCCGTGACCTGGCGCTCGTCCATCGCTTCAAGCAAGGCCGACTGTGTACGCGGCGTGGCGCGGTTGATCTCGTCGGCCAGCAGCACGCTGGTGAAGATGGGGCCGGGTTGGAACTCGAAGTCCGTCGTGCGCTGGTTATAGATGGCGACGCCGGTGATGTCGGAGGGCAGCAGGTCGGGCGTAAACTGGATGCGCCGGAAGGGGCAGCCCAGCGAGCGCGCCAGACTCCTGGCTAGCACCGTCTTGCCGACGCCAGGCACATCATCGAGCAGCACGTGCCCCTCGCACAGCAACGCCACCAGCAGCAGTTCGACCGCGTCGTCCTTGCCCACCACTACGCGCGCCACGCTCTCGCGCACCCGCTCCATGGCCACAGCAACGGGCGCATCGTAGAGTGGGCCGGCCCCCTCGTCTCCATCGTCGCCCCCTCCTCTCGCTGCTTCCAATTATCGCACGTTGCGCTGGCCGGCCACCACCACTGCCTCAACCGCATGACCCCGCGCTCGTTGAGCTACCTCCACTTCTGGCTGAAGGTGCATGCCCTCCGCTCTTCCTGGCGCAAAGCAGCCATTTGGACTAAAGTAATGGCGTATGGAGAGATTTGTCCGGCTGTGGTTCAATACGCTGCCGGGACGTTTAGCCGAAGAACTGGCGTTGGCCGATCTCAAAGGTGTCATGCCGATACAGGTTGGAACGGCAGCCTTCGACACAACTATCCGGACAGGCACAATCAAGTGGGTGGTGATGCCGGATGGGGACCTTCTGGTCATGCCGAAGTACGTCGATGATATCGAGCTCGCTCATAGCGTGCTGGCGAGAGGCGAACCAGTCCAGGCCGCGGGCGAGGCGCGCGTTATCGGGGCGAACGGCCTCTACATTGGCCTCGACATCAACAACTGGAGCGGCCACTATCGGCCGGATGAAAGCGCCGTACCTATCGGACGATGGGCTTTCGAGGCGCGAGGGATACGTTTCCTGTGAACGCGCCAAAAAGGATGGATGTATGAGCCAAGCCGTTAGCGATGAGGTACTGCAACGCCTCCTGGACACCGATGCGCTGGGCGTGCTTTCCTGGGTTGATGGTGTTTTTGCGGATACTCAACAAGCCTCGGGTGATGTCAATTGGCTGGGGCTGGCGGAGGCAGCGGCGTTTCGTGCGGTGACGCGAAGCGATCTGCCATGGGCCAGGGTCGCAACCGTGGTCTATGACCATCTCCATCAGACCACAGCCTTTGGACACGAGCAATCGGGCATAGACCCGGACCCGGCGGAAGACTCCGCCATGCACGTGAGAGCAGCGATGATCGCACTGTTCGGAGGACGCGCGGGCGATTCCGTCCTTGACATCGATCGTTTGATCGGCCAGATCGACGCGGGTCTCACCCTTTCGCGCGACGAGGCGGCCCGCCTTGCCGCGTCATTCCATGAGTGGACCTTCGACCAATGGCCGCGGCACGTCGGTGAGTTACGCCAACTCCGCGCCATCAAGGACCGCCTGGCCATCCTCAAGACACTCGTTGTCAGTGGCGCCCTCCAGCCAACGACGCAACAGCGGTCATGGATCGCCCTGTGGGACGAGTTGCCGTAGCTCGAGTGCTCCCGTTTCGTCAGCGCACGCCGCGCTTGCCGGCCACCATCTCGATGGCGCGCTGCCACGACGTGCCCTCAGCGCCCATGCCCTCGCCTGTGAAGCGGTAGTCGTGCTTGCGGATAAACTCGGCCAGCTCCACGCCCAGCGCCCGCATGCGACCCTGTTGAAGCTCCAGCAGTCGCGCCAGCGCCGCCCTATCCCGCGCCGACCCCATCATCTGGTCGAGATGGACCAGGCACAGCCCGCCCGACCCCTCAAAGGCCGCGCTGAGCGCGCCGTCCGCGTCACGTATGTGGCCGAGCAGTGTGTCGATGCAGTTCAACTCGTGACGCTCGCGCACGAGGCAGGCGGGGCAGGTGCGGTGCGGGTCCGCCAGCGCGGTCCGCGCTGGCGGACCCGCGCTGGCGCGGCCCACACGTGTTAGTAGTGATGAGAACCATCGCCGTGGGCCGCCTGTCCGACGCGGTGACGAGGCGGGAAAGATGGTCGGCAGCGCGTCCGAGCCGGAGGGGCCGATGGTGAGGCCGTCGGCGACGCGGCGGATGATGCTGCCATACATCATGGCCGTGCCGAGGCCGGCGTTGAGCTCACGCAGGGTCCAGGAGTGGCTGTTGCAGTACCCGCGCGCGGCGGTCACGGCGTCCCGGATAGGCGGGTCGTTGACGCTTTCCGCGATGACGGCCTCCAGGTAGCGGGCGACCATGCGCCCCGCGACGGTGCAGACCGGGCAACCCTCCTCGCCGCAGGCGTCGCGCAGATCGTAGTAGAGGTTGTGCCTGGTCCGCTGTCCCTGTCTTCCCATCCCTACCATCCTTGCTCCCGACGATGGGCGCGACGTTCCCCGCGGTAGCGAGAGCGTGGCGAACATCGGCCCATGTCCCGTTTGTTCCGATACATCCATTCTAGTCGCCCGCGCGTATGTATAGAGGTGCAAAAGTTCTGTACCGACGCGACGATGCCCCGTTATGTCGCCAGTAGGCATGGACACATGAATACATGGAGGTCATGATGGAGCAGACGCCTACGGCCTGGGATGCGGACGACGCGGCCGAACTTAAGGTAGACGAGTCCCCGGCGGGCGATGTCGACGGATGGTCGGCGTACATGCGCGAGATCGGGCGCATCAGCCGTCTGACGCCAGATCAGGAGATCGAGTTGGGGCGCCGCATCGCCGGCGGCGACGGCGATGCGCTGCGGCACATGGTCGAGGCGAACCTGCGCCTGGTGATCGCCGTGGCCAAACGCTATCGACACGAAGGTATCGGGCTGCA
>JAABUX010005838.1_pt1 | contig 14950 bp, 6 predicted proteins | sample 5561851 | NCBI WGS metagenome assembly JAABUX01 (sample SAMN10711883, study PRJNA513361) | rock metagenome | isolation source: Antarctica rocks | place: Antarctica: Victoria Land, Richard Nunatak red sandstone | collected 2016-01-03 | reverse complement strand
CGAGCAGCACCGCAATTTCGTGCGGCGTTGCCAGGATAATGGCTGGCTGGACATGTTTGCCGCGACGTCGCCGGATCCAGAACAGTGGTTGACGGCAGTCGAAGAGTTTCTGGACGATCATACCGCCGACATCCCCTTCTTTGGGTGGGCCAAGCAAATTGTCAGCTATTATGCGTTCTCCCGCTGGTTATCAGAATACGTCGAAGCCTTCCTTTCCGTCGAGTACATGCCCGAGCACTTTTCTCTCGATCAAATAACGCGACCGCGCATAGCCCCCATCTTCCAAGGGGGTGGACCTTCGGCCCCACCTATCGATAGGGCCATTGGCATGGGGGCGTGCTTTATCGTGCGCGAGTTGGCGCGGATGGGTACGTTGACGACGGAGTATGCTCATCCTCACTGTTATGCAGCGACTGGTCGAATGCGCAACCTATTCCGATACGCATTCAACTGCGAGGTCAGTGAAGGCTATCAGGGGTCGCGTGACATTCACAACTTCCTGGTCGATCACTTAGGCGCCGAACGAGCGACGTTCGGCTCGTCGTTTGACTTGCCTTTTATCGCGCTCATGGAGAGTCTAAAAGACGGAGCGATAGACGTGCCATCAATCTTTATCAGTAGCCACGTACAGGCATCGTGGCAGGAGAACGAAGCCGAGGAGGACTGGTGATAATAGAGAGGCAACGCTTCGCTATCAAAGACCTGGTACGGAGCGAGCAATTTGGGATTGGCAACGTCGAATACGATACTGGTCAGACGGTCCTCGTGCGCTTCGACCGCGGTATCGAGTCTTGCGAACCACATACGCTGACGCCCATCGTTTCGCCCGTCCAAGCGCTTGATCAGGCACGCTGGCAAGCGCCTCTAGCGGTCATCGTTCGCTCCCAGGCCGAGGCAATACGATCTGTTAACGACACCTGGGGCATCTTTTCACGGTCTCGGATCGCGCTCCTGCCGCACCAGCTCTGGGTATGTCGCCGTGTTCTCGAGCAGTGGCCGACGAGGTGGCTAGTCGCGGACGACGTCGGACTCGGCAAGACAATCGAGGCTGGCCTGATCCTGTGGCCACTGCTGTCCCAGAAGCGGGTCGACCGCTTGCTTATCCTCTGCCCAGCCAATCTTGTGGCACAGTGGGAGCATCGGTTGCGCACGATGTTCGACATTCGCCTCACGCCTTACATGCCGGAGATGGACACCCCGAAAACAGACTTCTTCGGTACCCATCGTCAGGTTGTCGCATCCCTCCAAACGCTACGGCAAGATCACAATGGCCGGCATGCCCGTCTACTGGAGAGCGAGCCCTGGGACCTCCTGATCGTCGACGAGGCGCACCACCTCAACACAGGTGAACACGAGAAGGCTACATTGGGTTATCAGCTCGTGCAACAACTCGTCGAACACAACAAAGTGTCATCGATGGTCTTCTTTACAGGCACGCCGCACCGCGGCAAGAATTACGGCTTTCTGTCGCTCTTGCACCTCTTACGCCCAGAGATGTTCGATCCAGATAGACCCTTTGCAGAGCAAATCCCGCTGTTGAGCCAAGTGATGATCCGGAATAACAAGCAGAACGTCACCGATCTCAAAGGGCAACGTCTGTTCCAGGCGCCACGCGTGATTCCGGAAACGTATCGCTACTCACCGGCCGAGGCACATTTTTACGACACGCTGACCGAGTTCATTGTCACCGGCAAGGCGTATGCGTCCTCGCTCGACTCGACCAATGGGCGCGCCGTGATGCTTGTGCTTGTCACTATGCAAAAGCTCGCATCTAGCTCTGTTGCCGCCATCAGGAGCGCGCTGGAGAAGCGGCTTAATAGCGTCGTGTCCAAGAGAGAGCAAGTGGTGGCCCACGCCAAAGCAACGGCGCAGGTGGCGGATATCTTGCGGCTCCATGATCAGTCGGAACAACTCGAAGGTGACGCCGAGAGCATGGCCGACGAAGAACTCATAGGCCGACTGTCCGTCGTGTTGCAAGGGCAGTGGCGGCTGATGAAGGATGAGGAGAGCAGACTGCGTGAACTCGTCACCACAGCCCGTGCTGTCGATGAAGAAACAAAGATTGCCAAAATCATCTCGGTCCTTGAGACTCAGTTCGTTGATCGGCAAGTGTTACTTTTTACTGAGTACAAGGCCACGCAGGCGCTGATTATGTCGGCACTCATGCGTCGCTTCGGAGACGACAGCGTCACCTTCATCAACGGAGATGGCGCTGTGACGGGCGTTGTCGACGCGGAGGGGAAAGATCGGGTGTTAACAGCCAAGCGGGAAGACGCGGCGAATAGGTTTAACGGGGGGGACGTTCGCTTTCTCATCTCTACAGAGGCAGGTGGGGAAGGCATCGATCTGCAGGAGAGGTGCTATAGCCTCATACACGTCGACCTTCCGTGGAATCCTATGCGGATGCATCAACGGGTCGGCCGGTTGAACCGCTATGGGCAGACGCATCAAGTTGAGGTGATCAATATCCGCAACCCCGACACGGTGGAGTCCCGCATCTGGGATGTCTTGAACGAAAAGATTGCCCTGATTGCACAGGCCTTTGCCGGCGTCATGGATGAGCCGGAGGATCTGTTGCAGCTCGTCCTCGGCATGACATCCCCGTCTTTCTTCAAAGGGTTATTCTCGGAGTCGCCGAACGTTTCTCCCGATGCTCTTCGACAATGGTTCGATCACGAGTCCGCGCAGTTTGGCGGCAAGGATGTGCTCGAGACCGTGCGGGAATTGGTCGGCCATTGCTCGTCATTCGATTTCCAGCAAGTCTCTCCGGACTTGCCGCGCCTTGATTTACCCGCGCTCCGACCTTTCCTAGTGTCCGCGCTGACGCTCAACAACAGGCGTGTTCAAGAGGATGAACACAGCATTTCATTCAATACTCCGGACGCGTGGCGGCGTCGACCCGGCGTCCGATCATCATATTCGGGTATGATCTTTGACCGTAATGATCGAAGTAAGGGGTCTAACGAGCGGATCCTGGGTGTCGGTCACAAAGTAATGGATCTCGCGCTCGAGCAGAGCCTTGCTTTAGAGGAAGCTGTCACGAGCATCCCCGACTCCATGCTGCAGCGCCCAGTTGCCCTATTCCGCGTCACCGATCAGGTTACCGGCCAAGGGGGAGCGGTGCGCTCTGTCATCGTCGGTATCGAGGGCAACTCGCCCGCCCGCGTTCTTCGCGATTGGGAAGTCGTCGAGCACCTAAACGCGCTCTCAGAACGTCTAGGGCGGCAGAAATGGGCGAAGGATTCGGCTCCCGCGAGTAATATCAGCGACGTGCGCAACGCTCTGGAGCAAGCGCGACGAGTCGCGCACGAGCATGTAGCCTATCTGGACTTGCCCTTCAAGATGCCGAGCGTTGATGTATTGACCATTCTCTGGCCTGTCTCCGCGCACGAAACGGGAAGCAATCTCGCGACGGACACTGAAACGACTGAGACGGAAAAGGAGCAGCCGCGGGCGCTCTCCACCGACATCGCGGATCGTCTTCAGGATTTGATCGTCGGCTGGCGACAGGGTGCGCTCGATGTACTCCATGAGCGCTGCCGTGCCGCGGCTGGCCCAGGTGGAGCGGCGCTCCTACCTGATCGCGTACTACTTGTCGGTAACCTCGGTCCAGAAACGCTAGACGTGGCGGTACGCGGCGCTCTAGGTCCCGGCCAGACCTCCTCTGTGCCGTTTCGAGTTCAGCCGAGGGCGCGCTTCGATGCGGTGATGGTCCCTATGGCGCGGGACGGCGATGTAGCTGAGCGATGGACTCTGGTGGTTGATAGCGGGCTAAAGCTGGAGGAGCAGGTCGCGCTTTACGGACATGTCCTTGGACATTTGATGTTCAATCGGCAGATGTCTCGCATAGGGCAATTACCACTACTCGACCCGCGCGACGGATACGCGCACGCAGATCGACTCGGCGAGTTGTGTAAGCGGCACGATACGCCGAATCCGCTGGACCACCGCGTCCTGGAAGCGTATCCGCGCCTCACCGCTTTGCTGCTACCCTGCCCGTGATGGTGACGAAAATAGGGTAGACGGCGACGCGATAGAGAAGCTGGTAGGGAATATGCAAACGAGTGATACAGGTAGGCTAGTCGATCAGGGAGATGTGTGAGGCATGAACTTCGACATTATTCATAAGCCGACGTTCACCAATCAGTTACTCGCGATTCCAAAGGACCGTGCCATCCAAATCATCGACAAGATCCGCATCCTGCAGGAGACTCCGCAGCCGCACGAGCCCCAGCGGAAAAAGCTCCATGGCTACAAGGGTGACATTTATCGATTGCGCTCGGGTGATTATCGGGTGATCTATACATACGGCGACGGTTGGGTCGCGCTATTGGGCGTTGACGACCGCAAAGATGTGTATCGGGGCGGTAAGCTTGTCACCGAGGAACCGACGGTCGACATTCACACCATCCCTGACCTTGACGCAGCGCTCCAGTCGGACTCCATTGTGCAGGCGACGCCCACGAAGATTCGTAGCGAAGACCCAATGTATCTGCCCACACGTCTCGATGACAAGCTACTCGTTCGCTTGCATATTCCCGAGGAATTTTGGGCAACACTGCGCATGTGTAAAACGGTGGAGGACTTGATAGTGGTCACGCTGCCGGAGGACTTGCGGGAGCGTGTCTTTAACGCCACCGTCACACCTGATTTTGACCGCGTCATAGATCAGCCTAGCTACGTCACGGGTGATATCGACGATTTGCTCCGCTTCAAGGAAGGCGAGCTTCTTGGTTTCCTCCTCAAGTTGAGCCCCGAGCAGGGAAAATTCGTTTCGTGGGGTGTCAACGCGACCGGGCCGACTCTGGTCAAAGGCGGCCCTGGCACCGGCAAGAGCACCGTTGCGCTCTATCGTGTGCAGTCTCTGCTGAAAACGCTGCAACGTCAGAGCGGCACGCCGCGCGTGCTGTTTACGACATATACCAATGCCCTTATCTCCTACTCTGAGCAACTCTTGCACAGCTTATTGGGGACTGATGACCAATTTGTCGAGGTTCGTACGGCGGATAGCGTTGCCGCCGGCATAACCAGTAATGCCGGCCTTCGCAATACAATCGCCGAACCGGCTGACTTGCGGAAAGCATTGCAGACCGCACGCACGTCCCCCGCATTTAAGGGCAATCTGGCCGAGCAACGAACACAGGCGCGAACGATTGAGAGATTACATCCCGACTACCTACTAGAAGAGTTTGAATCGGTCATCGAAGGGCGGGAGCTTGCGACCCTTGAGGACTATCTTGCAACACCCCGCGCTGGACGTGTTGTGAGGCTAAACGCGACGCAACGTACAGCCATGTGGACCGTGTACCGCATCTACGCTCAGACACTGGCGCAAGAAGGGGTCCAGACATGGGCGCAGATGCGCCGCAGAGCCGTGGAGGTTGTGCGGCAAGGCCAGGGGCCGACTCCATATGACGCTGTCGTCGTCGACGAGGCCCAGGATCTTGATCCGACGATCCTCCGCATGTTGACGCTGCTCTGCCGCGAGCCCAATCGCCTCTTTATAGCGGCCGACGCGAATCAGTCTATCTATGGGAGCGGATTTCGCTGGACCGATGTGCACGACCGACTGCGATTTCAGGGGCGAACGGGTGTATTGCATACCAACTATCGCTCCACACGCGAGATTGGCGAGGCGGCGCAATCGTATCTGGGCGTAGGCGCTATCGATGACGAACGCGCCGACCACTTGTACGAGCATAGTGGACCTACTCCGGCTATCCGCCCTGTCGCGACCGTCGGTGACGAGGCGCAACTGCTCGCTCGATTCCTGCCGGGAGCCGCTCGCGCATTCCGCCTAGGTCTCAACTCTTGCGCCGTGTTAACGCCGTCGGAGAAGGCGGGTAGAGCAATGGCCGATCGTTTGACGAGCCAAGGTGTGGAGGCTGTCTTCATGCCAGGGCGCGATCTAGACCTAACCACGCGCTCCGTCAAAGTCGTGACGCTGAAATCGGCTAAGGGTTTGGAGTTCCCGGTTGTCGTGCTGGCCGGTTTCCTTGACGGACCGTATCCCGCATTGCCAAACGGTTTGGGGCTGGAGGAAGAGGCCGAGGCGCTACAGCGTGAGCGGCGAACGATGTTTGTCGGCATGACGCGGGCGATGCGCGCTTTGCTTGTTTTGCCACCTGCAGGTCGCTCTTCGCGTTTGCTTCAAGGATTCGACGCACGACTCTGGAACGTGGGTAGTTAGCGCGATTATGCCTACCAGCCGTCGTTCTACCCCTTAATGAGCGGGGAGATAATCATTGACGGAGGAAACGAGATCAGGCAGGAAGTGCCCTTGTTGTAGGTTTGGCTGCTTTCGTGCGTTCGGTTGATACATCCAATTCCTGAGGTCTATCCTTCTTTTTGTGTCCGTCTCAAGACTGCTTAGCGCACCGTAAACGCTTTTCCCGATGCACCAGATCGGTGGGTCACCTAGATCTGTCATGAGCGGTTTTCCATAATATTGCCACCAGGCGAGATGCAGTTCACGCGCGGTCGCGTAGGAAATGCGATTCTCGCCCTTGGCTGACATGAGCACGCTCTGATCCTGCGTCTGAGTATGCGCTGGCGCGTAAATGGCGTGCAGCGATGCGTCGAGAAGCCAAATCCCTCTATCCTGGAGAGCCTGGAGCGTTTCAATCTTCCATTTCACCCTGTCTGCCCATTGTCCGGTCTGTGGCTTGCTTCCGCTCGTACCAGCAAGCTCAGAGAAAACGGTCCAATATTGAGGCGTGCCGCCTTTCCGTTGCTGTGATGTCGCGCTGTGCGGGAGCAGTTCGCGCTGTCCATAACCAAGGCAATAAATCAAACGCACGAAATCGCGCGGCGCGTCCCGCAGTTCAACGAATCCATCGTGGTTGGGGTAGTCCAGTTTCGTGTTCAGGTCATCCCGTGAGGTGTAGACATGAGACTCGGCAACCAGGGCAACCTTGACATGAGCAGGGCGCCAATACCAACGGTGCCTCTCTACTGCGACCGCTACATCGTCAGGCTCGAGCTCCATGCGTCCATTATGAAGCAACGGCTCGCTGGATCGTTTGAGAATATTGACGCCTTCTCTATGCGCGGTTCTAATACTCTTCTCGAAAGCTTCTGTCAAAGTCATGTAGTACAACTCTCTCTATGTCTCGGTTTTATAAATGACACTGCGGTGGGATAACGCTGTATTATTGTGCGATTAGCATCAATGTAGCCGTTCCCATGATGCCTTTCCATTAGAATCGTATTGATGCCGCAATCACGAGTCGCGATGCGGGTGCGAGTGTAGGGCGTCGGTCAACTGTCGTAGCCGGTCGTGGATGGCGCGGACCGTCGCCGGGACATCGGGGGGATGGGGTGCCTCATTCTGGACGTTTACCATCGCTTGACCTGCAAGAGTGTGCACGAGCGCGGAGCGTAGGGCGCGTGCTCCCTCCGCAGCATCTGGCGCCGCGAACCAACGGCCGTTGTGTTGAACGAAGCCTCCGGCTGAGAGCAGAGCGCGCACGGTACCGCGATGAACCTGGTGCTTTTGGCGTTCTCGAATCCGCGTCACCAGATCGGCGAAAGCGAGTCCGCCTGACGCATCGATTAAGATGGCTTGTAATGACTGACGGTAGGACTCTCCTAGGCCGCCACGGAGCGCCGCAAGCGCTTCGGTATCGACTAGGCGCGTCTCCTCAGCCTGAACGTCTGTGTCGACGCCGCGTGGCTGCAGGATGATAATATCTTGGGCCCATGCGAGGTGTAGCCGCTCGCCAGCCTCACACCATGCTACTTTGTCGGCCAAATCGGGTCCCCACAAGCGGTCATGGTCGCGATCCAGCCAGATCCATAGGTCATCGCCGGTGTCGAACCACTTGCCGCGGATGACATCCCACGCTTGCCCGCCGCCAGCCCGCGGCGGATAGGCCCCGCGCGACACTTTTGGCACGGTCAGGTAGCCCTCGATGAGATTGGTGGTGCGCAGGGTCACGGTCCAACTGGCTACGATGCCAGTCGACTGTTCTCCCGTTGAAAGCAGCGTCCCTGATGGCAGATCCTCCTTGTCCGTTTTACCCGTGGCGCCGCTTTCTTCGTCAGCGTTAGGGGCGTGATGCGCTCCCACCTCCTGATATGCGGCTGGGTTGGGAACGGTCGTGGACTGCGCTTTGACCGGCATAACCCGCAGCGGTGTGTGCTCGGACACATGGGGCAAGCGGTCGGACATTATCCAGTAGTCTTGGCCGACGCGTGAGATGTCGGATCGGCGTCGCAGCCATGCGCGTATGAGTAGCCAGCTTTTGCGTTCGCCTGCCTCGGACCAGAGGAGCGCCGTGAAGGTATCCAGGATTTGGCGAACCGTCCAGGGTTCTGCTCCGGCCTCACGCCATCGGTCCAGCAGAGCCGGGCCGAGGGCGTCGAGTTCCGCCTGTGTAGCGGGTGGGAGAGCCACGTCAGGTTCACGGTCGGCGGCCTCCCAGACTCCGTTCGGCCTTTGTGTCAGGCGAGAATCATTGGGGTAAAAAACATAGTACACACCGTCCGCCGCATCGAGTCGGACTAGCTCGTCATCCACATCGTGCCCATCCCATTGGCCGGCGTTCAATGCGTCCAATAGGCGGTTGTTGGCCACGGTCTGTGTCACCAGGCGCCACTGGCGAGGGTGCGCCGCGTCAGTTTCATCCGCTAGCGTAAAACGAGGATCGATCTGGGCGCCAACATCGAAACCGGCGCTCCAGATATCCGCCAGCGCCTCCCGGTCCGTGAAGGTTCGGCGATGCAAGGAGAGACGAGCGACAGCGGCATCCAACAGTCGTGCCAACTCGGGGCTGACACCGCTAGTGGGCGATGCCTGGGCGGCAGCGTGTAGCTCGCTCATGCGATCGCTCCAGCCTTGTCTTGTTCGGGGAGCGCCACGCCAGCCGCAAGGGCATCGCGCCCCTTTTGCGCCATCGCGATGGCCGTGTAGACCACGCCCGAGCCGCTAATAACGCGCTCGACCCCCCGCAGATATCCACCGTCGACGAGCGCATCCAGTGCACTATACACACGATCTCTATCGATACCGCTGCCCTGCAGCGCGCCGAAGTGGTCTGATGCTCGTGCCGTGGGGGCAAGTGGCCTTGTCTGCCCGTTGTGCGTTGTCTGCGGAATGCCCAGGAGCATCTTCTCGATGGTCGAACGAGCGAAGCTGCCGTCGTGGTCACGTACCGCGGCCAGGATGTCCAGGTACGGGTCAACGTGCAGCGGTCCACTGTAGAAGCGGATCCCGGGGTCCCATGGTAACGCTTGACTCGTCGGGCTACATAGGTCGCAAGTCCCGCATTGTGGCGCGTCGTCGCGCCCCGTGATGTAATTCACGAGATAGGCGCTGCGGCAGCGTCCCTGACCGGGGCGCAAGCGAATGTAGTCCAGCATGGCGCGCAGCCTCGTCTCGAACCGCTCATAACGACCGGCGAATCCCTGCTCAATGGTTGCGAGATCCTCACTCTCGATCCGATCTGTCGCTATGTTGAGTGTCACGCCGCGCATGTATGGGCGATAAAGGAGCAGATCGCGGTCGGCGAGGCGCGTGAGGAGCGGATCGACCAAGCGCGGATCCATCGCGGTCGCCGAGGCGAACGGCGTTGCATAGTATGTAGCTTGTCGATCTGGCGACGCGCCGATATAGCCGAAGAGCACCTCGGCCAACTCGCGCTCGGATGCCTCGGACAGGCTCGTCAGGATAGCCTCCACGGGCTGGTTCAACAGGATTGTTGCTTCCAGTGTACAATCGGCGCCGCGCTGTAAGAGGCCCACCTCCTCAAACGAGAGGAGCAGGACACGGGACTGGGTCGTCTCGATGTGAGCCAGGCGGGCGAGGTCGTCTGAATTGCACAGCAGCGCCCCGTCCGGCAGCGTGGTCGCCGCCGGCAGCACCGACGCCGCGCGCATCAGCGCGTCCCGATAATCTTCCAGCACCTCGCGTTGCGGGACACCCTTTTGTATGATAAAGCGCTGTGTCCGTTGCGTCTGGCTGTGATACAGGAGGATGACGTATGCCTCCTTGCCGTCGCGGCCCGCGCGCCCTGACTCCTGTGCGTATGCCTCGAGACTCACTGGGTGGTCGTAGTGCAGCACGAAACGGATCTCCGCCTTGTCTACACCCATACCGAACGCGTTCGTCGCGACCACCACGTCCAGTTCGCCCTGCATGAATCGCTCCTGGATCTGATGGCGCTCGGGTGTCGCCATGCCTCCATGATAGGCCTGCGCCGCGATGTTGTGGTCGCGGAGCAGCCGCGCGAATTGTGTGGCCTCGCGCCGTGTCGCCACGTAGACGATGCCGGCGCCGCCGCGGATGGTGTCGCGCACGAGTTGGCTCACGATGCCAAGGGCCAGGGCGTCTCGCTCGTCGCGCTTCGCGACGGGGTAGACGCGGAAGACCAGGTTGTCGCGCACGAAATCGCCGCTGAACGTGATCTGCTCGCGGCCCGCGGCGCCCATCCGAAGCGCCTGAATGATCTCCCCCTGTACGTCCGCCGTGGCAGTGGCCGTGAGCGCGTGTGCGGGGAGCGCGCCGCCCTCCGCCGCTCCAGGCAAGAGCGATACGATGTCGAGGAAGTCGGGCCGGAAGTCGTGTCCCCAGGTCGAGATACAGTGCGCCTCGTCCACCACGAGTTGCACCAGCGGCAAGCGCGGCACGTAGGCCTGGAAGCGGGGATCGCGCAGCCGCTCGGGTGAGACGTACAGGAGCTTGATGCGGCCGGCAACGGCCGCGCGTAAGGTCTCCTCCTGGCTCGCGGCGTCTATCCCCGAGACGAGCGCCGCCGTCGCCGTCATCCCAGGTACCTCGCGCAGCTTCTCCACCTGATCGCGGATGAGGGCGATCAACGGTGAGATAACCAGGGTTAGTCCCGGCCGGATGAAGGCGGGCAGTTGATAGGTGCGGCTCTTACCGGCTCCTGTCGGGAGCAACGTCAGCACGTCTTTCCCGGCCAGGACGGCCCGCATGATATCCTCTTGTCCGGGCCTGAACGTGTCCTGTCCCCAGATAGCTTGCTGAACGGCCAGCAGGCGCGGGCGCGCCACCGTGTCGAAGTCGTCCTCGGCGACGTAGACGGTGGACAGTTGTTGCTCGGCCAGTACACGCGCCAGGTCCGGCACGGTCGGCGTGGGGAGGTCGTCCGGGTCGAAGCGCAGCCCCATCCACTCGGCGATATGCTGGAACATGTCCGTGTCCGACTCATAGCCGATCGTGGGGTCGGGGAGCGAGCGCAGCACTTCCGTGCGATACATCGCGCTGCGGAGTCGCTTGTCGAGCAAGATGGCGACTCCGTGGTCATCAGGCGAGCGGATGAGGCGCCCGAAGCCCTGTTTGAGCAGCATCACCATCTTCGGAAGCAGATACCGGTAGAAGGGATCTCCCCCTGCTGCCTCCACGGCGCCCATCCGCGCCGCCTCTACGGGGTCGCCAATGCTTGGATAAGGCAGCTTCTCGAGAAACACGAACGAGAGCGACGGGCCGGCTACGTCGACACCCTCCCAGAGGGAGCGAGATCCCAGCAGAGATCGGGCTGGGTCCGCGCGGAATTCGTCGATAAGCCGCGGTAGGCTGCCCTGCCCCTGACGTGACACAGGGAATCCTTCTTCCGCTAAGGGCGGGGCAATCAGGTCGTAGACCATATCGCGCCGCGAGTTGGCCGTGAATAGGGTGAGTGTCTTGCCGCCGAAGAATGGGATAAAGCGCCGCAGCAGGTCGGCCACAGCCTCCGGGAACGCGCGCTTGAGGGCGCTATCGCGCGGGGATGGCAGGTCGTTCGGCAACATCAGCAGCGCGTGCTCATGGTAGTCGAAGGCGTGGGGCAGTTCACGCGTCACAACAACCCTATCCGGGGCCGATGCCTGCACACGGGATGACTCCAGCCCGACGCGGCCCAGGAAGAAGTCGAAGCCCTGTCCGAAGACCGTGAGCGTCGCTGAGGTGTATATGGCGGCGTCCAGACGTGACCACACGCGCTGCCAGAGGGCTGGGCCGACATTGATCGGCACACCGCTAATGGCGATCGGTCCCAGGGCTTTCCCGCCTTCCTGCGCCTGCGCCTCTCGCCCTACCGAGGCTTTGGCGTCGATTCGTCCGATGTCCACGACGCGGACGAACGCGCCCTCGTCGCGGAAGGACCAAAACCAGTGATAGTTATCTACAACCTCGCGCAGGTCGCGGAGCAGCGCGCGCGCCAGACGCACGACGCGGCGGTGGCGCGTGGCGGAATAGGCCTTGGGTTGTTCGAGCGGAGTACCGGTTAGCTCCGGTAATAGCCCGGCGAGAGCGCCCTGCAATGTGGCTAACGCCTCGGCCATAGACTCCGCCGCGGCGCGTAATGCTGGTCCCCCGGCCGCTGACAGGACGCCTCGATCGATGCGGACGCGCACGCCGTACCGTTCGAGGTCGTCTCGCGAGACGACCGTGCGATGCGTCACATAGCGGCGCAATTGGTCAGTCAGTCCGTCTAACGCGGCGTGGGCGCCGTCGATGGCGTCGATCAGGGCGATCAAGGAGGGATTTTCCGCCTTCAGGCCCAGAGTGCGGCGGCATGCGATCGTGAGACCGGCGCGCGCGGGGGGATTGTGTATGGCGCGCAGCAACCTGCGCAACACACGCTCTTCTACGCGCTGTTCCAGCGCCAGCGTCGCCGCGTCTTCGAGCGTGTGCGCTTCGTCGCATACGACGCGAGAGGTGAAAGGCTCATCCCCCGCGGCGCCGTCCTGATTCGCCGCATCATCGCTGCTTTTCAGCATCGCGTTGAGCAGCAAGGCATGGTTGACGACGACGATATCGGCGCGCTCGGCATTCTCACGGGCGTGGCGATAGAAATCGGGCAGGCTGGGCGGCGCGTCACGGTCGTCGACGCTGGCCCGCACGCTGTTGAGGAGCTGGAGCACGGAGCCGTTGGCGTGCAGGCTTTCCTCAAAGGATTGCGGGATGTAGCCCAGTTCACCGTCGAGGTTGCCGTGGGCGCTCTCCGCCGCGAAACGGACGAGGGCGGCCAGTATCCAGGCGCGCGCGGGTGCCAGCCTGTCCTCGGACAGCGCGTCGTCCAACTCTTCCACCAGGCGTGAGAGCGAGAGGTAGTTGCGCCGTCCCTGGAGTTGGGCGTAGGTCAGCTCCGGGATGAGTTCCCGCACGAACGGGAGTTCGCGCTCGACGAGTTGATTTTGCAGGATGCGCGTGAAGGTCGAGACGGCGATAGGCCGGCCATCGGCGCGGGCGGCGATCGCGGCCGGGATGAGGTAGCCGCTGCTCTTGCCCGTTCCGGTTCCCGCTTCGATGGCGGCGTAACCCTCGTCCCTCAATGTGTCAGCGACGAGGTGAGCCATCTCTATCTGCGCGTCGCGTCGCGCCCGCCCATGGGCCTCCGCCGTAGCGAAGGCGTCATCGACCGCCTGTGCGTCGAGCGGCGGCGCATGCCCCGGCGAACCACGCTCAGGGAGCGGCGGCGTGAGCTGTGCTCCGAAGGTCGCGATGATCTCCTCCATGGTGGCGGCGTGCTCGGGAGGGCGCAGCACGTCGGCCCACGGATCGTCGGCGCGGCGTAAGAGGTCGTAGACCGTCGCGCCGCTCGGATCGGCGCGCAGATCGCGCTGCAACCCGGCGATGATGCCTGAAAGCATCTCCACGTCCGCGTCGGCGAGGTGCGCGTCGGGACGCGCACAGCCATAGTGCGCGGCCAGTGCGCTGACGGTGTGCGCCGCGTGTAGGGGCAATAAGACGCGCGCCAGCGGCAACGTGTCAAGAACCTGGAACGAGTCGGGTAGCGGCAGCCCCAGCCGCGCACAGACGGCGGCGACCAAAGGGCCGTCATAGGACGCCCCATTGTGAGCTACAAGCGGCAGATCGCCGGTATAGGCAAAGAGGGCGCGCAGCGCATCCATCGCAGGCGGCGCGTCGCGGATGGCGTCGGTCGAAATACCCGTGAGCGCTGTGATATGCGCGGGAACGGCGCCGTTACTGGGGCAAACGAAAGTGGTCCAGGGCTCCTGCGGACGCCCGTCGACGAAGCGGCGCGCCGCGATCTGGATGATCTCGGTCGTCGGCTCCTCCGGCCCCTGGCCCGTGGCCTCCAGGTCGAAGACGACGTAGCAGCCCTGGCGCAGTTTTGCCCGCGTTTCCCCATTCCGTTCCCCGGTTTCATTGCCGCTGTCGATATCAATCACATCGACACCTGGCTTGGCGCGCAGCCGCCAGCGTCCGTCCCCCCCTTCCGTGAAGCGTTGCGGCGCGCCCTGTAGCGCCATCGCGACCTGTTTGGGAGGGAGTTGGCGACCGATGCGGCGGCCAATCTCCCGCGCCAGCGCCTCGCCCGTCATGCCCTCGGAGTCGGTTTTCAGGATATCGGCGGCCACCGTGACCACGTCCTCTTTGAGCCCCATCAGTCTTCCTCTTCCATCTGTAACAGGACGCGTAGCGCCGCGAAGAATTCGTCGGCGGCCGCGCGCACATCCTCCGCCGGGAACGGGGCGCGCGCTCCTGTCTCGTCTACTGGATTACTCTCATTTCGTGCGTTGGCGGCCGCTTCGATCACGACATCAAAGAGCGACTGCCCCAGTTCCAGTACTTCAGTGGCTACGCGCTCTCGCACATCGTACCCGTTGTATAAGTTGTGTGGTGGAATCATGGTTACTCCTCGACGAGTCATCTCACAAACTCCACCCACATTGTTGCTCTTTGTTCTATCTGCTCCGCAAATGTCAGGTCATCTTTGATGAGATGCTGAGGGTCATACACCACAAAGAGCGTACGACGATCGTTGTCACTGTACTTAGTGATGTCGGCTGCTATATCCTCAGTGATCTGTCGGACGTCAGACTTCTGACGTATATACTTGAGCTCGATCCAAAGCCGTAGAGCCTCAACGGACCAATCTGGTTTGGTCAGAGATGAAGACCAACTCATGAATGGAAATTCGCGCTTCAAGTCGTCGTAGTGCCCCTGCAATATTCCATCGCACATCTCTTGGAGATGAGG
>JAABUX010005837.1_pt1 | contig 14950 bp, 15 predicted proteins | sample 5561851 | NCBI WGS metagenome assembly JAABUX01 (sample SAMN10711883, study PRJNA513361) | rock metagenome | isolation source: Antarctica rocks | place: Antarctica: Victoria Land, Richard Nunatak red sandstone | collected 2016-01-03 | reverse complement strand
CATACCAACCAGTGGATTTACTGACTACACGACGTAGGCTCCTTGCGCAGCAAGACTAGACGACCCTAACCGAGGCTACAGGGATCAAGTACTTCCGTCAAAGAAACATTGAGGCGCAGGCGATGACAATGAAAGAGGCTCAATATAGCTACAAACCATCTGCAACGATTGGAATCTCACCTGGACCAGGTGAGAAACATAATCAAGGAGGCCATGCTCAACATCCATCCTTAGTGGAACCCGAACTCCCCACCATCCAAACCGACGCCCCACAAAGCAGGGGCAGAGCCGAAGCCTTGCCATTCACGACTTGACACGGCTTCAGGTCTCAGTAAGAACACGCGACGATAAGACTCTCTGCGAAGCTCAATCTCTCGCAGTGGCGCACACAGACGTATTCCAAATCACACGTGCTTAAGTGCCCGCTGAGGAGTGTCCTAACGCAGACCATACATTGCATATCGATTTGGCAAGTATAGCATCATCGCCGAAGAGACTCCCTCAAAGCTTTCTATTTACACCACCCGACACGGACACTAGCGGCCGGTGCCAAAACCCTCGAGCCTTCAAAACTAGTCTATGATTGGCCAAAATCTAATCCGTCGGCTACAGCATACATGCATTCCATCCCCACTACCTGACCCTACCTATACAAAGCATCACCTCGGTCTCCAAACCCGGCACAAGAGCCACAGCCCACCCACACCCAGGATGTGGATCAATTTGGAATAAGAGCCACCCCCTCCAAAAATCCTCCGACTCAACCATGGTACTATTCCCGGACAGAGCGGCGCTAGTAAACCACAATTTCGAGGGTCCGAGCTCGCTTCCCCACCTATTGTTGCAGGACTTTATCCATCCACCGCGCATACTACAAGGTACCTCATCGAGAGGCCCTATCAATTATCTCCCGCAAATGCTATGCGGAGAGCTGTACGCACGGCACTTTCAGTAAGAGAACGCTGAATGCGGCAGTTTGAAGAGCGCTTCGACGTCAAGAATCCAAAATGTGACATGCGTGGATTTATTCTGTGGAGCTCCCAGCCTTAAAACTAGGAGTATTGACCAATCTGAGACTCTAGTCCGAACAGGTAACCGGTGACAACCTACATCATCCTCGTCGATCTCCGAGAACCTCTGCATAGGTACAGCCGGGACGAGTACTAAATTCGCCGGGACACGGGATGAGATGGACTTGCTACATCTCCACTCGATCACACCATCAAAGTCACGTATTCAATTCGCCTCTGTTATTCCTATCCAAAGGTAGGGTCAGATGAAGCATCCCCAGTATCGACGACCTACCCGTACTTGATTTTCCCTATGGTCGAGAAACCTGCCGTATCCATACCCCTCCTCCTTACGCATTGACGACTTGCAAACTCATTCGCAGACCATACTTCAGGGACCCTTCCAGATACAGGCACTTACATTGCGTGCTAAGCTGAACCCCCTGGCAGAGACTTGATCGCAAACAAGTACCTCCCATTTGAGCTTTGCGCGACCGGCCCAGCCGAACAGCCCCCTCAAACCCGGACAGCGCTTGCAACACTTGCCAATGATATGAAAAAGTTGGGAGTCGAATATTGTCACTTTGGGGTCGGAAAATCAATTCAATACGTCAATGCTAACAGACTGTGAAATAGTAAAGGCGTCATCCATTCGCAAACCCAACTACACCGGTCATACCAAATGTCTCTGCCAGTTCTCTAAGATCGGCAAGGTCGGGACGATTTAACCTGATACAACAGTACATTCAGCTCTGTATCAAGCGAGCCCCTACCGTACCACAAGAAATGCTACATCTCCACCCTTCCCAACACGCAAAGCATGCAAACCTCTCATACCCACACCCACATCTACTACTATCACCCAGACATCGCCTTAGCGTTCCCAACACCCTCCTACCTATCGCTTCCTCGTACCTGTCGACCGTTCATATCATAAAATAAAGAAGTAATTGCCCATGTCTAAGCTCCAGACCCTGTATGAATGCCACCACGGCTCAGTTGGTACTGCGGCTGATGATCTACTTACCAGTCCTCTTCAAGGAAGGAAAAAGGAAACATTTGTGGCGATTTATTGAAGAGACCGACTGATACGGTCGGATTTGGGATATAAATTGTCTTGTTAATATCATCGTAGCCGTGAGTCCCGGACTATCCATCCACAAGTCAATTTGGATACGAAAGGGGGACAAAAGGTCCCGAGTGTGCTTGGGTAATAGTCTCCATCGTTTCGGAAGACTTTCATATTGACGTAGATTTGGTAGTGATGTTGGAGGCATTTGATGAATCGTCTTGCCTGCGCAGGTTATTGAAATTGCACGTCCTATGCGTTCTCGATGTACTCCGAATGATGAGTCTATCTGTCAATGAATTAAGTGGCGTGATTGTGGAGGTGCCGTTAGTGGCCGGTCAAGCTGTACACGATTGGCTTTTGTCGTTGTTACACGTCCGATTGGACAAGCTCAATATGATACCAAGATATGGTACGGCCCGCAGCGCGAAGCCGCTGTCAACTGCTAGATAGCGACGGATCGACCTTAGAGCACCGCTGCAGATGCGGTAGCAGAGCCAATTGCGATGTGGCTCTCTTCCATTCTATTCGACGACACCCCTCGTGCGATATAACTTCCGAGCACCGGCTTCCCCTATGCGCCAGCATAAGTATATATACTGCGGAAAGCTCTCGGGCGCTAATCCGTCGGTGTTTGTTCAATGGATTGCTGTTGCTCTTGGTCCTTGGTCTGCATGGTTGTCACGTGAGGTTTATCACATTGTCGAAGTGTTACGGATGGATAATGTTTACTTGGAGTTGCAACCTCGAAAAACGGTTATGCCTTCCAGGACATTTGTGCGAAAAGCCATCACTAGTGTCGTTCGATCGATGAAGATTCATCTTGAGTAACAGTTGTTGCGATGACGCTTCGTGCCGTGCAGGGTCAAAATTGCTTGTTCTCACGTGCGGATGGATCTGAGCTTCGGAAGAATAACGCAGGAAGTCGTCATAGCCAATTCGATCCATATCGCGCATCGAGTCCGTCATTGCGCAGCCATGACTGACACTTTTGGCACTGACATTCGATCAGGACCGTGCGTTGGTAGGTTCGTTTGGCTGCATGGGGCGCAAAGCGTTCTGCTTTGGCATTCGATGCAGCATCTGTAAGCGCGGTCACGAGATTCGTGCCGGGTTAGTGCCCTAGCAGATCTCTCGTTGTCTCCTTCGGAACATTATAATCTGGAATTTTCCCCTTATGACTTCCACATCACAATGGCGGATTTCGAACAATAACGATCGACCATTAATTGGAGAATACTATCTTCCGAAGAGTTCTTCGCACGATCATGACGGGCAGACATGATCGAGAAAGTAAAGTTGAGATGACGGCTGACCTCCGCGACGATTTCACGCCAATGTCGAGCCTTGATACCTTCAAAGATGTGGAAGCCACTGTTACCCATGACAAGGAGAAGCAATTGAAGGTCTGTCCGCCGTGCGTCGACGGCGCATGCTCCGTAGGAAGCTTACATTGGCTGCAGAGGAATTTCGGCTTCATCTCCATGCTTGGTTTCACCACCACCATGTTGGCAACCTGGGAATCCGTTCTCTAGTAAGTCATAATATATTCTGAGAAATATCTCAGACTGAAATTTGAAGTGTAAACGCCTCTGCCCTCCTGAACGGAGGTCCGGTCTGTCTTGTATATGGTTTCATATTCTGCTTCCTTGGGTCCTTGGCTACCGCTGCCTCTCTTGCTGAGATGGTCTCGATGTAGGAAGTCCACGCAGCAAAGAGAAGCGAATGCTGACTCCGAAAGGATGCCCACTTCCGGCGGGCAATATCATTGGGTGGCGTTGCTGGCACCCCCAAACCACCAAGTGTTCCTGAGCTGGATCACTGGTCTCGCACCCTCTCCCTCGTCCATCGCAGCATGCAGCTGATAATATCAGGGTGGCTCTCGGTCCTAGGTTGGCAGTCGTTCGTCGCTAGCGCCATATATTTGGATGGAACTGTTCTTCAGGCTCTGGTGGTCTTGAATTATCCGTCTTATGCTCCGACGCGATGGCAAGCCATGTTGTTTGTGTACCTCAGTCTGAGTCTCGGTATGATCATCAACACCGTGTTTGCCCGTGTCCTCCCTAAGATAGAGGCCGTTCTTTTGATGATCCACATTTGTAGCTTCTTCGCTATCTTAATTCCTCTGGTGTGTCTGGGGCCCATCAGCGACGCTTCATTTGTGTTTGAAGCACTCAACAGTGGCGAAGGATGGTCGTCAGGGGGCGTGACATGGCTTATTGGCCTACTCAGTGGGGTCTTCCCTTTCCTCGGTAAGTAGTTATTCGACCTTCGATCCGAAAAGTAAGCTCACTCGGCGTGCTAGGCTATGATGGCCCATGCCATATGGGTAAGCTGAGATTCCGGCTCAACGCTCCGGGTTCAGGCTGACGGTCTCCCCAGTCGAGGAGGTACGAAACGCTACCGTCGTGGTCCCGTGGTGCATGGTCTTGACCATCCTTTTGAATGGCGCTCTAGGCTTTGCAATGATCATTGCATTTCTCTTCACGATCGGGAACATGGAATCGGCACTCAAGAACCCGACGGGCTACGACTTCTTGTATGTCTTCGAGAGAGCGACTAGATCGAAAGCGGGCGCGACTGCAATGTCAGGTCTTCTCATCACAATGGGTATGGGTGCAACGATCGGCATCATGGCTTCGGCATCCCGGCAGACCTGGGCTTTTGCGCGCGATGGAGGGCTCCCCTTCTCTAAATATCTTTCCAGGGTATGTCTCTGATCAATCTTGAATCGCCACCCTGATGATACTGAATAATTAATTCTTACGCAGTTGAGCCCACGCTCCGACTTACCTCTTCATGCAATCGCAATGACCGGTCTGTTCAACCTCTTTCTTGCACTCATAATACTCGTCTCCGCAACCGCATTCAATGCAGCCGTGTCTCTCACGCTTGCAGGACTCTCAATCTCATATATCATTCCCATATTACTCCTCATGGTTAGACGATTTAGGAATGGACCTCTGAAGTACGGCCCTTGGCGGCTCGGAAGAGCTGGTATATGGATCAATGCCTTTTCCGTGTGTTATTTAATCATTACAACCGTTTTCTCTTTCTTTCCGCCTGAATTACCGGTCACAGTCTCGAACATGAATTACTCAACTTTGGTGTTCGCAATTGTGGTCATCCTTGGTTTGGGGCATTACACTGTCTTTGCACGAAACACATATACAGGACCAGTGGCGAATTACTCGACTCGCCCATAGTCAGTCCAGGACGTGCTCCACTCTGGATGGACGAAGTGGACTGTTGTATTATTGTACAATATATGAGATGCGGCGTGTTAGGATACAGGCAGGAATATTGATAAAGCATTTCGAAGAGTGTATGTTTTCGTGGATCGGTGGAAAGTAGCGTGATCGGTCGTCAAATGATCCAAAGCTATGTCAGCGATACCTTTGCCACAATGACCAAACGTTTGCTAGAGTGTTAGGTCGCGGATGAAGCACTATACTTGTGTCGACAAGATACATGCTCGAGGATGGGCATTAGTTGCTGATAGGCTTTCCAAGTCCGACCTCGGCTATCATTCGTGAGAGAGTTGTAGAGGGTATACGTCCAGCATTTTTCGCCCAAGTCGAATTCGACCAGTGTGCAGTGTATAGCAGTGGGGTTGAAAAGTAGACAATCTTCTCCGTACAGTGCGGGTAGCGGTATAGATCGATCTCAAACTTACCGCTCGTTCTTTGCTATCTGGTCGATCTGATATTCGAGGTAGTTCTGCCCATACCATTCCCTCTAGCTGTTATCAATGTCGTTGGTAGAACCTCGTTGACGAAAATCCTAAATGTCTATGTCCTGCTATTGTGCTTGTGTCTCGAAGTGGTTGTGCCTTGTCTGAGGGGCTCATGGGGTAAGGAGGATCCGTTTGCAATTCAAGGAGGGGTAGTATAGCATACTTTGCACATGTTGGGATAATTATGTATATTGGAGTACCGGAAGCAAAAGTGTTTCAATCCAGAAGCGCAACGTATGACTTGCTGAATTTCGAACCGACAACGTTACGTAGACAAGGTATCAGATCTGAGGTTATATAGGCCGTACAAAGATCAGGATCAAATTTCCCGGGAAGAGTATTTCAAGCCCGTCGGCAGATGATGATAGAGGAAGACATGATAGGTACGGAGTAGAGAGATCTTGTAGTACAGCGCCAAGCCTTTTAGATTACTCTGTATCAAGAATAGCGTGGACATAATGATATCAATCTCCGTGGCGACTCGTGAAAGAAAGAGAATGTAAAGTAATCGTCGCAGCTCAATGGCTGCACCTCCACCTCTGGCTGGTCTCCGAGTCGTCGAGCTTGCTGGACTGGCTCCAGGTACGCCAAAGGGTTCCATTACTAAACCTCTGCCCTAACAGCACCTTCCACAAAGCACCGTTCACTTCGCTTCTCCTCGCAGACTATGGCGCCTCAGTCCTGCGAATCGATCGGTCTCACCCCCAAGCCCATACTGGGGACCCTCCACCTCCGACAGCTGACTCCCTCTCCCGACACAAATCATCCATTGCCCTGAACCTGAAGTCTCCTGCTGCTTTAGCTCTACTCCGAAGCCTGCTCACGCACGCCGATGTTTTCATTGATCCATTTCGCCCTGGAGTCCTAGAGTCGATGGGTCTCATCCCCAGCGAACTGCTTGCGAGCAATCTACGCCTGATCATCGCTCGTTTGACGGGGTTTCGCCGAGACGGGCCCTACGCTGATATGGCCGGTCATGACATAAACTACCTTGCTGTGTCTGGCATTCTCTCTCAGCTGGGCCGCAAAGATGCTCCCCCGTATCCTCCTGCCAACATCTTAGCCGACTTCGCTGGTGGTGGGTTGATGTGCGCTTTCGGCATTATGGCTGCACTACTGAGCAGAGGCCAGACTGGTAAAGGGCAGGTGGTGGAAGCGAACATGGTGGATGGAAGCGCCTACCTGGGGACCTTCATGCGCTTTAGCATGAAGACGTCGATGTGGGATGCACCGAGAGGGGAAAACGTGTTAGATGGAGGATGCCCATGGTACCAGGTGTACAAATGTAAAGACGGTGGCTACATGGCTGTTGGCGCACTCGAACCGCACTTCTTTGCAAAACTTATCGATGGGCTTGGACTCGAAATGTCGCAGGATCTTGATCGAGCCAATTGGCCTGCCATTACGGAGGATTTCCAGCAGCGCTTTCTGTCGAAGTCAAGGCAGGATTGGGAAAAGATCTTCGCGGGCAAGGATGCGTGTTGTACGCCTGTTTTCACTCAAGCAGAATTGGAACGAGATGGCTATGAGCAGAGACCTGCAGTCGACCTGATAGGGTCACCTGCCCTTAGTATTCCAGAAAAGTGCCAGTGGAGCAGTGAAGGACTCTCACCTGGAGCTGGCGGCGAGGACGTCCTGCATGCTTGGGTTGGCTGGAGGAGAGGAGTACATTACGACGTGGAGAATGGTAGCTTGGTTAAGGTCGCTACTGCAAAGCTATAAGGGGGACCCAAACACCGAGGTGTTTCCCAAGCAAAGTCCGCGATTGATGCCCCGCTACTCATGGTTCCAGTTGCTCGGCTGGCCCTTAGCTCGCCATTACTGCCATGGAAATGAGTCTGAGTCCCAAGGCATGACCGATACGTCAGCCGGCTACACTGTTGTGTCCAACATAGGCTTCCGACGACGGGGAGCTCTGCGACAGCGCTCTAGTATGACTCAAGAAGTCCTTGAACATTTGCAGCGGATACAAACTTAGGGCTTCCTCTTTCATTCACGATTGCCGTTGGATCCAAGACTTCTCAGTGGTTGCCGTTGACTGCAATGCACTTGAACAATTCGAATTAGTCAAAGAGACTAGTGAAAGACGAAACGAGAATTGCCCCGGTCGACCAAGGAACTAAACAAGTTTCGTAGAGCAATTTAATTATCTTAGGTCTACGGAAAGATCGTCGCAGTGAATGACGATCACTGCCAGCCACCGCCGGCTTGAATATGTAACGTTTTTCTCTGTAAAAGCCATACTAAATTTGAACTCCGCTCTGCACCTGTGGTCCGAGAACTGAGCGATACACATCACCACGTTTGTGTAGGGGAGAGCACTATCGCAGAACCTGCGTCTTAAGAATAAATGGAACAGATCTCTATACTATCCTCCTCCACAAGATGCAAAACCCTATCTGCTAGGGTCTTTGACAAAAACTACCATATGGTATAAATCTCGAAAATGTTTGTCTTCCATATAATCAAGAAACAGGGGAACAACTGCGTGATATCGTCTTCACATTCAAGTATCAGTACCAAATCAGCGAAGTCGACTCTCGGGTCCGTTCAGCTATCACAGATTTCTCACAAATAGCGTTGACATTATAAATCAATTTGGAGAATTATGACGCCTGCAGACAGAGGACCTTGAGAGTGCTTTTAATACCTTGCGAAGCTACCTCTGAACACAGAGAATGCTTCATGCTGCGTAGGCATGGTGACGTGCGGAGTGAGTAGGCGTGTCTATATGCGTGAATGGGTAATTGCATCGGTCCTCAGCAGTGCGAACTTGATGGAGAGTGGTATAAACGAGTAAGCTGAATCTCCTCCATCTTTCTTTTTACACTATCAGCCCAAGATCTAGTATCCTCATCAACATCCTCTCTATCAATGATCACCCCAAACCTCTCCTTCCAAAAATCCCATCGCTCTACACAAAACCCTGTCTTCCCCTGCCATAGCCTTCCACCGTAAGCCACACTCCGGCCTTCCAGGTTCCCTTCCTCGGGTACAAACACCCACTCCCGCTGACTTCGAAAAAGGAAGTTACCTGCGTAGAACACCCACACCGCGGCGGCAGGCACATTTATCCAAAGCTCATCTGCATGCAGTTCATCTTCCAATGCAGCCCGCATGGTATGAATAGCATACACCTCATAGTCGAGCGCTTTGCATTGTTTGGTTACCAGCCGAGCAACAAAAGCATTGGCTCGCGTCCACTGTTCCCTTCTCAAGTCATAGTCCGGAAAAAAATCTGGATCGAGTCGGCCATTATGGCCCAGCTCTGAGTACACGACACGGGCAGCATCTGACCAGCCACCCACGAATTCCGGAGAGTAATAGGGAAGATCGGCCCATAAGATGCTGCCCGGTGGTTCTGTCACCATCCTCACCTCGTCGGAGGGTGATGGACGTTCGGACAGTCCTATGAGTATCTCTGCTAGTCTGGTGTGCCATGCAGCATTATCATGGGGGATTTGGGCCATGATGGCATTAAAGGTATGCCATGTGAAGTAGAGGGACCGGTCTACGAGGTCGTCGAATTCGCGGTCATAGTATGAGTCGATTGGACTGGCGAGCCGATCTACAGTCTCTGCGAGGGTGGATCGGTCTTTCAGATAGGAACGGATGGCGTTGAAGGGACGATCGGCTGGTGCGCGAGGCTCGGGGAGTCCGGGGCGGATCCTTGGTAATTCGAGTTGGGGATTCATGATGTGGAGATCAGGGTTACTTGAGGAGTTGATGCCTCGAATTTTGAATCTTTAAAGAAAGACCACAGGGTTGTGAGAAGAGATCGAATTGGTTCATGATATATCGTTGTCCCTTGGGGGCTGATACATGCAGTTAAGCGCCGTAATTTAATAGTCTCTTTTGGAGCCATTGGCTGCGGCGCCAGCTACCCTAGATCCTTCGGGTCCTTCGATCTCGAAACAATTCTATAATACTGGCGCCGCTCTTTGATCCTTCGAGTTTACATGTTAGACGGAGGACTCGGCTGTACGAAAGGATTGCCGTACTGTATAACGCTCCATATAATCTACCGTAGTTATAGAATTAGCGTGGGGTTCAGAAACTCAGTCACTCGCGGCTTGGCAAAGGTAGAGCATCGTACCGCGTCCGCCGACATCATCTCTTCTCCATTGTTTGAAGTCAGTGAAGTATACTGACCTGAACCCACCAATCCGTGTGCTGTATTGCATCACGTATCCTCAAGTATGTCACTCTATACCGTCTGTACCGCCTATGTACCGTTGTGGCGTATAGGGCAAAGCACGTGCAGGAGGTCATTGGAGGTTGTCCACTCAGATCCCCTCTGGAGCTCGACCATGAGCCCTGCCCGATAGGGAAGCTCGCAAGATGCAGACCAGAACCCGTCATCAGCACTCGTACCTGCTTGCTGGTCAGGACAATCGCTATATAATGTTGACTTCGGCATCCACAGACATGGGCCGTGGTCATAGTTCTCCCACGCAAGCATGCTACAACCAACCCTCCTCGCTGCATTGGCAGCCACCACGGCCTTTGCTTGTGATTCCTGCTATGGCCCAGCAACTCCCGACCTGCACACCAGGCTCGTCAGACGTATGCAACCAGAGGCCTTGAACGCTACCGTCGCTCCCAAAAGCCCTCTTGCCTGGGGGCAATTGAACTTCCTTCACACCACTGATACCCATGGTTGGCTTGAAGGACATCTCAAAGAACGCAACTATGGTGCAGACTGGGGAGACTTTGTCAGCTTCGTCAAGGATATGAGGAAGAAGGCCTCTGGCTATGGGGTGGACCTCTTGTTGGTTGATACAGGTAAGGGAGAGACCATAGTCGCGCGCTGTGACTAATGATCGCAGGCGATCTTCACGATGGCGCGGGTCTTTCTGATGCCACTAAGCCCAATGGCAATGTGTCCAACGCCGTGTTCGAGAGGATCGATTACGACGTTCTGACCATCGGTAATCATGAGCTATACTTGACTGACATTGCCTACGAGACTTTCACACAATTCAGCAAGTACTATGGCGAAAGATATGTGACCTCGAACGTCCGGATTCTGAACAACGCCACGCGCCAATTCGAATATATTGGCCAGAAATACCGTTATTTCACGACCGCTAACGGGCTGAAGATCATGGCATTCGGTGTGCTATACGACTTCAAGGGCAACACAAACTACACGCAAGTGATCCCGGCTGCGAATATGACAAAAGAGCAGTGGTTCATTGATGCTGTCAACACCCCCCAACCTGTGGATCTCTTCCTGCTCATAGGACATAACCCCGTCAGGCCGTCCGATTCGGCAAACACCCTGAAAATTGTACAGAAAGCAATCCGTAATGTGCGTCCGAACACACCTATTCAGCTATTTGGTGGACATTCGCATGTCCGTGACTTGGCGGTATACGACTCCAGTTCTGTGGGGTTAGAGTCTGGTCGCTATTGCGAAACTCTAGGATATTTGTCCATGTCAGGAATCCAGTCATCTAGCTACAAAGGGAAGATGAACCCGGCCGGTGTACCAAATCCAATTCAGAAGGCGATTAACGTAACCGCCAATGCAAGCGCGATCCGGGTATCTCAAATCTCTGATGGCCAGGCCCAAAATCCAAAGGGTCCGCTGTATTTCCGCCGATACCTCGACTGGAACCGCTTGACGTTCGAGTTCCACGCAGTCGGCTCGCAAGCTAGCACCTTCGACGTCGCTCCCGGCCCAAGTGTGTCTGCCGAGATTACACAGGATCGAAAGGCTTTGAACCTCACAGCGTTGTACGGTTGTGCTCCACAGACATATTGCATCTCCTGTGTACCGTTCCTTTCCAATGGTAGCATCTTTAGTCTGATCGAAGTCGCTCTTGCTGCTGAGGTCGTCAACAAGTCACGGGCGACAACCCCTCGACTTATCCTCATCAATACTGGCAGTATTCGCTTCGATCTGGTCCAAGGTCCCTTCACTTTCGACGACAGCTTTATCGTCAGTCCTTTCACAGACGCCTTTCAGTATATCGCACAAGTCCCATACGCAGCGGCCTCACAGGTTCTCGATACGCTCAATGCCCAGCCAGACTCCAAGAAAAGAAGCTTGGGGCGTTCGGAGTACAGGCCTGACTTCAACGGGGCCGACGGCTGTTACGACACACCATACTTGCTAGCGGACGCAGAGTCTCGCCTCTACTCACGAGACTCGAAGTCCATGACCCGACGGGCGATTCCCGCCCTGACGCCTGGCTACGTGACCTCTGACGACTTCGGCACGGACGGTGACGACACGCCACACTCCAAGATCCCCAACTTCGACCTGCCAGCGTACGTCCAGACAAACGCGTCGTTGCCCACGACCGGTCAACCTGCCACGGTCGATCTCATCTTCCTGGACTATATCGCGAGCGATGTGCTGGCGGCGCTGTCGTCGCTTGGGGCGAAATACACGAAGGCGAATGTGGCGCCGTATCTGCCAACGAGCTTTACGACGAACAGCTATCTGCCGGCGTATGCGCAGCAGTTCTGGAGCAAGGGGCCGGTCTGTCCTGTGGGTCAGGGCGTGCAGTGAGATCGTAGATGACTGTTTATGGAAGTATGAACTGGGTCTGGATAGGGAGAAGTGATGTTTTGATGACCGATACAGAAATCTAGAATATCATCTGTACATACATAGCAACGAAGAAACTACCATACATACGAGAACCATCACACATAGCGTTTACAATAACAAATTCCGTAATCCTTACAACATCTAAACCTCCCCTCTTCCCCCCACCAAACCACAAAACCCATCTCCTCAACCTCAACCTTACGTACCATACTATCCCACCTCTCCAATCCAATCCACACCTCCCACCTCCCACCTCTCCCATCCACACCTCTCACCCACCTCCCACCTCCCACCATCCCACCTCTCCCAGCGCCTCTCCCAGCAACCACCACAACATCCCGCATCCCGCATCCCATCCACCCTACCGTCATGTCTACCCCCTTCCTTTGCCGTCCACGCAGCTTGCTGGCACTCTCTCTCATCCGCCGCAATGCTCCCCCGTCCCTTCCAGCTTTAGAAGTAGGAGTATAAGATTCGTCCGCCTGCTGCAAAGGGAACTACAACAACGTAACTCCGCATCGTGCCCTTTGGAGGCGAGCAGGAAGGATCTAGTGGTAAATCGATCGTTCGTTACGTATTGCTATTGATATTGATATAAACCCGAAGTATGGATTGTATGGGCTTATAGCTTCCATGAGGGGCTGTTGCTAGGTATGAAAGACGATGAGATCGGGAATGGATTTTTCCGATATGATGAAGTAGCGCATGGTGTAGTACCATAGCTCGATATAAGTCTTCAATGTAAATAAGGTATTGTCTATCGCGCTCGGAGATGTGCGCCGATGAAGCGGTTCGGGGATACTTTCTACTGTTGATATGTGGTGGTCTGTGTTATCATAGATGCCTAGGTTTGGTGCCTAGTTCTTTTACAAAAATGTTTCTCTTATAGGGTTGGACATCACAGCTACACCAGCCATATAGCATCTGCGACTCTGCGATTGAATCTTTGAATGGAGTTAGAAAATCGATGTTGATATGTTGGACTCCCTTAAGCGATCCGAGTGCAATGGGATGGGAAGTGGGGATATGGACGTTCGAACTTTGTACGTGTGACATTACTCTTTCGTGGAGGGTCGATTAGATCTGGTAATATCGCTGAGTCAAGATAGCAGGAGCGAAGCGCATGAACCGAGTCCCTCCGGAGCCGCCGATATATACAAATCACCCTTTCTTATAGAACTTATACCGATATCCCTGTCCCCCATCCCCACTCGTCTTGGGTCCGAGCTCCTCCCTCCCCCATCCCCACATCAACACTTTCCCCATCTTCTCTCGCTCTCTCAACAGAAGTTCAATCCTCCGTCTCCATTCCTGTTCCCTCTCCTCAATCGTGGCTACGAAGCGGGATTCCATTTCTGCATTCACGATCGCGTTCGCTTGCTGTACGTCTTGGATCTGCGCTCGAGCGGTTTCTGCCCTGGTGTTTGCGCGAGAGAGTTGGGTGCTTAGGGTACGGATTGCGGAGCGGAGGTCTTGTTCTAGGGCTGCGGAGGTTTTTTGTGTGGTGGTTTGTTGGTGGGTTAAGGCTGTGAGTTGGTGAGCGAGGGACGTGAGTCTTTCTTGATGGGCTTTTGCGAGCTGAGCTGAGTGTTTTCGCATGTTCTCTTCTGACTGCATGAGAGCTTGACGGAGCGTCTGGATCTCGTCACTGTGATTGGCTTTTAGGTAGGTCAAGGCGATTTGGTGTTGATGAGATAGTTCTTCAAGGAGGGCTTTGTGGTTCGCTTCGTTACTTATGATATGGTCGTCCGTGACTGGTGCCGTTCCCACGTCTGCGGAATTTCCCTTATTGACAATGGCATCTAGCTCTACGACTCGCTCAGCTTGACGGTGGTTTTCTTGCACCAGACGGTCATTTTCATCCTCGACTGTGTCCACAATACGTCGCGTCTCTCCTAGTTGCTCTTGGGCCTGACGGAAATCCCTTTCGATAGCTTCGACTTTGCCGTTCAGTTCGGAGATCTCTTTATCTTTCCGTGCGATGATTACGGCCAGCGAGGCGGCTTCGTTGGCCCGATCGACGCTCTCCTTACGCTCAAGCGCAACTTCCTTTCTCCTAGCTTCTAGTTCCGTCTCCAGATACTTGACCGCAACGCAGTTTGTTTCTTGCATCGTTTCGATTAGAGCCTTACGGCCACTGGATTCATCATTACTTGCTTTCAGATCCCGAGATAACACCTCAATCTGAGACTTGGCAGCGTTGTTATCGAGTTCTGCTTGGACCTTGATGGCCTCCAGCTCCTGGAACGCTGGCTCATATTTCGCTCTCAGCATCTCAACCTTCGTACCCCGTTCCGAAGTGGCTCGATTCTCTAACGCCCGAAGCTGCCCCATGACGTTTTTGTACTCCAGTGTCAGGTCCTTATTCTCACTTCGCAAAGCGTCTTTGGAATCTTCATGTGTTTGCTGTAAATGGTCATGCTTTGATTGTAAAGCATTATACCTAGCACGGTCATCATCTCTGGCGCTGTCATACTCATTTCTCATCTCCTCATGCTCCTTCAGAAGAGCTTCGTGTGCGGCGCGGCGAGCCTCGTCCTCTACCCGCATGTTCTCGACCTCTGCCTGTA
>JAABUX010005836.1_pt1 | contig 14957 bp, 15 predicted proteins | sample 5561851 | NCBI WGS metagenome assembly JAABUX01 (sample SAMN10711883, study PRJNA513361) | rock metagenome | isolation source: Antarctica rocks | place: Antarctica: Victoria Land, Richard Nunatak red sandstone | collected 2016-01-03 | reverse complement strand
CTGCACGAGACATTCGATCGCCAGCATGCTCCCCCCGCTATGAGGGGTGAGCCGGATATCATGCCCGTGGCCGCGCCTGGCGCTGCCCGGCGTGTTGGCCGCGTCCTGCGCCTGGGCGAAGGCTAGTACACGTTGGCTGAAATACCTTGGCGGTACACGTGGGCCGTCGAGACACTTGAGTGTCCGTGGTTTGCCATGCGACTTCAGTCGCAGGCCGCGCCTAAAATACCTTGGCGGTACACGTGGGCCGTCGAGACACTTGAGTGTCCGTGGTTTGCCATGAGACGTGGGCCGCTTTAGTCGCGGGCCGGCGCCAATCGCCGCGTCACGTGCGCTAAGCTGTAGTAGAGGTATGGGCGACGCGGTTGATATGGCCTTGAGCGGGGTCCTGGGGTTTTCCGGGAAGCGTTATGTGAGCCTGGGCCGCGGTTTCCGGGGCGCGGGCCAGGGCTGGTACAAGAGTGGGAGAATAAGGGCATGAAAAAAATTATCAATGAGCCGCTAGCCTTTGTCGACGACATGCTTGACGGTGTGCTGCTCGCCCATCGTACCGCGCTCCGCGCCGCCGGAGACCCGCGCGCCATCGTCCGCGCTGACGCGCCCGTGCGCGGAAAGGTTGGCCTGGCAACGGGCGGCGGATCAGGACACCTCCCCGTCTTTCTGGGGTATGTAGGCCACGGCTTGCTTGATGGCTGCGCCGTGGGCAATGCGTTCGCCTCGCCCAATGCCGAGCAGATGCTGGAGGTCACGCGCGCGATTGACGGCGGTAAAGGCGTGCTCTACATCTACGGTAACTATGGGGGCGACGTCATGAACTTCGATATGGCCGCGGAAATGGCCGAGCTCGAAGGCATTGAGGTGCGCACGGTGCTGGTCGCGGAGGATGTCGCGTCGGCGCCGCCCGAGGAGGCAAGCCGCCGCCGCGGCGTCGCCGGCATGGTCTTTGCCTTCAAAATCGCTGGCGCGTGCGCCGACGCCGGCGGCTCTCTGGATGACGTCGAAAGGCTGGCCCGCCATGCCCTCGCCAACACGCGGACGATGGGCGTGGCGCTCTCGTCATGTACTCTGCCGGCCGCGGGCACGCCCACATTCTCTATCGGCGACGACGAGATGGAGATCGGCATGGGTATCCACGGCGAGCCCGGCGTGCGTCGCGGCAAGCTGGAAGCGGCCGACCACATCGCGGATCGCCTGTTGACCGCTATCCTCGCCGATCTTGAGATCGCGTCGGGGGCGCGCGTGGCCGTCATGGTGAACGGGCTCGGCGCCACGCCACTGGAGGAGCTCTATATCCTCTTTCGACGCGTGCACAACGAATTGGCGCGTCACGGAATCGAGGTCTATCGGTCCTACGTCGGCGAGTTCGCCACCTCGCTCGAGATGGCGGGCGCCTCGCTCACCCTCATGCGTCTCGACGACGACCTACGACTCCTCCTCGACGCGGCCGCCGAGTCACCATTCTTCGTGCAAACAACCCAGGGATAGGAGATACGCTCATGAATTCGTCGTGCTCCATCGACCAGATTCGCGCCGGGTTGGCGACGATGTCGACGGCGCTGATCGATCATGCCGATGAGCTAAATCGACTTGATGCGGCCATCGGTGACGGCGACATGGGGGTCACCATGCAGATCGGCGCGCGGGCGGTGCTCGATACCCTGCGGAGTTCGTCCGATGTGGACCTGGCCACGTTGCTCAGCCGTGCCGGCATGGCCTTTAATCGCGCCGCGGCGTCGACGATAGGAGCGCTGGTGGCAACAGCGGGGATGCGCGCGGGGAAAGTTGCCAGGGACGAGAACGCCGTCGCGCTGGACCTGCCGCTGCTGGCGCGGATGGTCGCGGCGGCGGAGGCTGGCATCCGTGAGCGCGGCAAGGCGCGGCGCGGTGACAAAACACTTCTCGACGCGTTAATACCCGCCAGCGAGGCGCTTACTCAAGCAGCGAGCGAAGGAGCCGACGTGCGGGAAGCGGGGCGGCGCGCCCTGGCCGCCGCCCAACGCGGGTGCGAGGAGTCCATTGCAATGCGCGGCAAGATGGGGCGCGCGGGTTGGATAGGCGAGCGGACCGTCGGCCAGCCTGATGCGGGCGCGACCGCGGTCGTCATTGCTCTCCAATCGCTCGTGGACCAGGAGCGGCGCGTGGAGGGGAGCGGGACATAGGATGCCAGGGTCTGAACGGGCAAAGCGTGCGATTGTGACCGAGGGATCGCTGTTTGGCCCATGAGGACCACATAAGCTATATATCGGTGTGGTATAGTGCGGGCAGCGCCTCTGCTCGTTGCTGGATCACGCCTGCCTGACGCGCATATCCAGGGCGCGAGGCATAGGCCAACCGATGGGCTAACCGGCGACCTGAGATCACGATTCATGACACGCCACGACGATGCGGCCGGGAGTTATGTTCAGACCAACGTCTTCCACGACCACCATCACAACCGCGACCGCGACCGCCACCATCGCCGCCGCGACCACGGCGATGGCGCCGACCTTGCCCGTCGATGGCCGTACGATCACGACGGACCGTCGCCAGGGGATCGGGCTGGCGGCGACCACGCTGGCCGCCTGTCTGCTGCTGATGGCGGCGTTGCGGCCGGCCACGGCCGCGTCCCCCGTGCCGTCCGACCCGCGGATGGTCAACGTCTGGCTGACCACGCCCGATCACCGCAACCTGCTGGCGCCTCAGCTGGGGCTGCGTTTCGGCGGCGCTAGCGGCGTGTCGCCGCTCACTATCCACGTGGACGAGCGCCACACCTATCAACAGGTCGACGGCTTCGGGGCGTCGCTGACCGACACCTCGGCCTGGCTGCTCTACGTGCGGCTTCCCGCTGTCACCCGCGCGCGGGTGATGCGCGATTTGTTCGACCCGTCGGCGGGCATCGGCGTCAACTTCTTGCGCCAGCCCATCGGCGCCTCGGACTTCACCCGGAACGCCACGTCCTACTCGCTCGACGATGTGCCGCGCGGCCAGAAAGACCCCGCCCTGGTCAACTTCTCGGCCAGCCACGACGTCCCCTACATCATTACGGCCCTGCAAGACGCGCTGCTGCTCAACCCGTCGCTCAAAATCATGGCCACGCCCTGGAGCCCGCCCGCCTGGATGAAAAACTTCGGCGGCCTGACGGGACGCGGCGGCAGCCTCTCGCCGATGGCGTACGCGCCGCTCGCCAACTACTTCGTGCGTTTCATCCAGGCCTACCAGGAGCAGGGCGTGCCGATCGACGCGCTGACGGTGCAAAACGAGCCGGACAATACGGCGCGAGACTACCCCGGCATGCGCTTCAATTCAGCCCAGGAACGTCACCTGCTGGTCGACTACCTCGCTCCGGCCCTCCAGGCGGCGGGGTTGCGCCCCAAACTGTTGATCTACGACGACCGCTGGGGACTGGACCGCCGCACCGACCACTACCCCTGGCGCATCCTCGGCGACCGCCAGGCCAACCCCTTGATTGCCGGCACGGCCTACCATTGCTACTACGGCAGCCCCGATGTGATGACCGAGCTGCACCTCGCCTATCCGCGTAAAGACATCTATGAAACGGAGTGCTCGGGCGGCCAGATCGCGCCCGGGCCGGTCGCGGAACTGGCCATCAACGCTCTGCGCAACTGGTCGCGCAGCGTGGTGCTGTGGAATGTGGCCATGGATACGACGCACGGCCCGCGTCAGGGCTCCGGCTGCACCAACTGCCTCGGCCTCGTCACGGTCAACCAGGCGTCCGGGGCGGTCTCGTATACCGACAACTACTATCAACTCGGGCAGGTCAGCCGCTTCGTCCACCCGGGCGCCTATCGCATCGACTCCAACACCTTCGGCGCGGGCAGCTACGGCGCGGGCACGCTGGAGGACGTGGCGTTCAAGAACCCCGACGGGTCGAAGGCGCTGGTCGCCTACAACGGGGCCCGCGCCAGCCGCACCTTCTGGGTGCAGTGGGGAGGCCAGGGGTTCAGCTACACTCTGTCCGGGGGCGCGATGGCCACCTTCGTCTGGTCGGGCGCGCAACAGGGCGCCTCGGTCGGGCCGACGCCGGTCGCGTACGCCATCGACGCGGGCGGGATGGGAACGGGGTCGGGGTCGGGGGGCATATTCATACCCGACAGCTATGCCGACGCCGGGCGCGGCGTGACGGTGCGCCTACCCATCGACGTCTGCCGGGCCAACGATGCCGCGCCCCTGCCGGTCTACCAATCGATGCGCCTCGGGCCGGCCGGCTTTACCTACACCTTGCCCAACCTCATGGCCGGCGCGCGTTACCAGGTGCGCCTGCACTTCGCCGAGCTGCTGTGGCGGACGCGCGGCAAGCGCCGCTTCAACGTGCTGATCAGGGGACAGCGCGTCTTGCACGATTTCGACATCGTGGTGGCGGCGGGGGGACGTCTGCGCGCCGTCGTCCGGTCGTTCGAGACGACCGCGTCGAGCGACGGCACGATCAGCATCGCCTTCAGGCGGGGCGCTGCCGACTATCCCGCCGTCAACGGCATCGAGGCGCGGCGCATCGCGCCGGGCCAGCCGCACACCGCCCTGTCCGCGCCGCTCGCGCCTCAATGCCGCGCGGCGCGGGCATGACGGGGCATGTGGTCGGACGGCGACGACAGCATGCTATCCCGTCATAGCGCCAGGCGCGCGATCGCGGTCACGAACCTGACGCCCTCGACGGCGTCGCACAACCGCCCGGCCGTCCCCGCCGATGAACGTACGACGATATCCCGCACGATGAGAGCGTGATATGCGCGAAAACACAATGGAGTGATAAGTGGCTACCATCGAATCGCACCTCGACACGGGACACGAGGACTACGCGGCCAACCGCGCTCACTACGAGGGACTGCTGGCCGAACTGCGCGCGCGCCGGGCGCGCGTCGAGCGCGGCGGCGGCGACGACGCAGTAGCCCGCCACCAGGCGCGCGGCAAGCTGCTGCCCCGCGACCGTATCGCGCGCCTGCTCGACGAGGGCAGCCCCTTCCTGGAGCTCTGCCCGCTGGCCGCGGAGGACATGTACGACGGAGACGCGCCGTCGGCCGGGCTCGTTGCCGGCATCGGCGCCGTCGAGGGGCGCGAGGTCATGCTCATCGCCAACGACGCCACGGTCAAGGGCGGCGCCTACTACCCCATGACGGTCAAGAAGCACCTGCGCGCCCAGGAGGTGGCCCTGCGGAACGGTCTGCCCTGCATCTATCTGGTCGACTCGGGCGGCGCGTTCCTGCCCCTGCAGGCCGACGTTTTCCCCGACCGGGAGCACTTCGGGCGCATCTTCTACAACCAGGCCCAGATGTCGGCGCGGGGCATCGCCCAGATTGCCGTTGTGATGGGCTCGTGTACGGCAGGCGGCGCGTACGTGCCGGCGATGAGCGACGAGACGGTGATCGTGCGCGGGACCGGCACCATCTTTCTGGGCGGGCCGCCGCTGGTCAAGGCGGCCACCGGCGAGGAGGTCACGGCCGAGGATCTGGGCGGGGCCGACGTGCATGCGCGCCTCTCCGGCGTGGCCGACCACTACGCCACCGACGACCTGCACGCCCTGGCCATCACGCGCTCCATCGTGTCCAACCTGACCGCGCGCAAGACGCCGCCGTGGGACATCGCCGCGCCCGAGGAGCCGCGCTACGACGCGCGCGAGATCTACGGGCTGATCCCGCGCGACACGCGCCGGGGCTACGACGCGCGCGAGGTCATCGCGCGGCTGGTCGACGGCAGCCGCCTGCACGAGTTCAAGGCGCTGTACGGGACAACGCTGGTGTGCGGCTTCGCGCGCCTCATGGGCATGCCCGTGGGCATCCTGGCCAACAACGGCATCCTGTTCAGCGAGAGCGCGCTCAAGGGCACGCACTTCATCGAACTGTGCAATCAGCGGCGCATCCCGCTCTTGTTCCTGCAGAACATCACCGGCTTCATGATCGGGCGCGAGTACGAGAACCGCGGCATCGCCAAGGACGGCGCCAAGATGGTCACCGCCGTCTCCAACGCCGCCGTGCCCAAATTCACCGTGATCCTGGGCGGCTCGTTCGGCGCGGGCAACTACGGCATGTGCGGCCGCGCCTACGACCCGCGCTTTCTGTGGATGTGGCCCAACGCGCGCATCTCGGTGATGGGCGGCCAGCAGGCGGCCTCGGTGCTGCTGCAGGTGCGCCTGGACAACCTGAGGGCGCGCGGCCAGGAGATGACCGCGGAGCAGCAGGACGAGTTCAAGCGGCCCACGCTGGAGAAATATGAGCGCGAGGGCAACCCCTACTACAGCACCGCGCGGCTGTGGGACGACGGCATCCTCGACCCCGCCGAGACGCGCGCCACGCTGGGTCTGGCCATCTCGGCCAGCCTCAACGCGCCGATTGGCGAGACTCGCTATGGTGTATTCAGGATGTGAGCAGGGGAGAGCAAGGGAGGGGGACAACGGCATGGTCGCCCAGCAAGTAGGGCCGCTGTGGACCGTCCAGGGCTACCTGGACATGGAACGGTCCAGTACCGTCAAGCACGAGTACCACGCCGGCTACGTCTACGCGATGTCCGGCGGCACGCAGGCCCACAGTCAGATTGCGGTCAATCTTCTCACGCTGCTGCGGACGGGCATCCGTGGGAGTGACTGCCGCGCACTGAACTCGGATATCAAAGTCCAGCAATCCCCGGACGACTTCGTTTATCCCGATGCCGTGGTGACGTGCGACCCCCGTGACCGTGCGTTCGGCCAGGACTGGATCGACTACCCGACATTGGTGGGCGAGGTGCTCTCGCCGTCCACTGAGCGCTACGACCAGGGCAAGAAGTTCGAAGAGTACAAGGCCATCCCCACGTTTCGCGAGTATGTGCTGGTGGAGCAGCGGCGGCGCGAAGTCGAGGTGCGCGGCCGCGACGATACGGGGGCCTGGACCACCACGACCTATGGACCGGCCAACGATGTCGTGCTGCACAGCCTGACTCTGACACTACCGATGGACCTTATCTACGAAGATAGTGGCGTGTAGCATAGAGTACATTGGCAACAGGCATCAATCCGTCATCAAGGCGCAGGAGGTTAATGGTGCGTAAGTACACGATCGTTCTGGAGTGGGACCCCGAAGCGTCACTGTATGCGGTGCTTGTTCCCGCATTACCTGGCCGCACCTCATCGGGTGAAACGGTCGAAGAGTGTCTGGTCAACGCGCGCGAGGCGATCCGGGGGCACATTGCCGCCCTGGAAGACATTGGCGCGCCTGTTCCTGAGGAAAGCGATGGGCCGATAGTCATCGTCACCACAGTGGCGGCCTGACGGATGGACGTGCGCGGCAGCGTGGCTATCGTCACCGGCGCGTCGAGCGGGATCGGGGAGGCCACGGCGCGCGCGTTGGCGCGGGCCGGCGCGACGGTGGTGTTGGCCGCGCGCCGCGCCGACGAGTTACAACGGTTGGCCGCCGAGATCGAGCGCGAGGGCGGTCGCGCGCTGGCCGTGCCCACCGATATGACCTCGCGGCAGGCCATCGAGCGCCTGGTCGGGGTGACGGTCGAGACCTTCGGGCGCATCGACATCGTCGTCAACAACGCCGGGATCGGCGGGGGCGGCTCGATCCTGGACGACTCCGACGAGTTGATGGAGCGGGTCGTCTCGGTCAACCTGCTGGCCCCCGCGCGGCTGGTGCAGGCGGCCCTGCCGCATATACGCCGCCAGGACCAAAATGGGAAACAGGGGCACGGGCAGGGCCGTGAGCGCGGCGTCATCGTCAACGTCGGCTCGGTGGCGGGCGATGTCGCGACCAGCGGGATGTACGCGGCCAGCAAATTCGGCCTGCGCGGGCTGAACGACGCCCTGCGCCGCGAGTTGCTCCCATCCGATATCGCTGTGGTGCTGATCGCGCCCGGCTTCATCCGCACTCCGATGACCAGGGGCGTGCGCGTGCCCATGCCCGGACCCGACGCCGTGGCCCGCGCGATCCTCAGCGGCATCCAGGAGCCACGTCGCCGCATCACCGTGCCCTGGCCCTACGTATTACCGAGTGTGTTTGCCCGCGCATTCCCCGGCCTGGTCGACCACGCGCTGGGCAGCCCGGTGATGCAACGCCGCTACCACGACCGTGAGCGGTCCTGAGTCACCATCGTTCCTTACCTTCGGTAACTATGACCATTTTCATGCGTCGCGCAGCTCATCCATCAACGCGTCGACATCCGCGAACTCGCCCGTCGTGGGCAAACAACCTATCCACTTCCCGAGTTGCGCACGCATCACACAGCGACGCAAGCGTACACCATCAGGCGTGATCTCAAAGGCTACCTCCGACCCTGCCTTGAGCCCAAGTGCGTCGCGCACCTCCCGCGGCAATGTAATCTGTCCTTTGCTCGTTACTGTCGCCATGCTTTGTCACTCCTCTTTTCACCCCTGTCATCCATGTAATAGACTTGTTGCAGGATAAGCGTAGACCACCCAATCATCATTAGATTGTGCCCACAAATGTCCAAAATAGTGCCTTTCACGGTCCTGCAGGCCTGCTATCAAGGCTCTGAGGGGCACTTTCCTTATTCGGCAACGAGTCTAATGGTAGAAAAGTAATGCAAACAGTGCAAGGACAGAGTAGGTGTTGAAGGCTAGACCTCCTGTCCATCCGGGCTATAGGCTTTGCAGCCGGGATGGGGTACGCTGGTGTCTCCTGCAAGAACAATGGGCTAGCCACTAGCCACTAGCCACTAAATAGGGAGAGGCGCCATGGGAACCTCATACAGCCACGTGAAGATCGAGCAGCATGGACCCGTCCTGTGGGTCGCGCTCAACCGTCCGGAGGTGCGCAACGCCTTCAACCAGACCATGATCGCGGAGTTGACTACCCTGTTCAGCGGCGCCGACGCGGGCGGCGACGCCACTGCCGAGAGCCCGCTCGACACGGCTCACGTGCGCGCCGTGGTACTCGGCGGCACGGGCGACATGTTCAGCGCCGGGGCCGACCTGAGCTGGATGCAGGAAGCAGCGGGGTACAGCCGCTACGATAATGAGGTCGACGCGCAGCGGTTGGCCTCGATGTTCGACGCCATCGAGGGCTGTGCGGTGCCGGTCATCGCGCGGGTCAACGGCGCCGCGCTGGGCGGCGGCGTCGGCCTCGTGGCCGCCTGCGACATTGCCATCGCCGCCGAGGGCACGATCTTTGGCTTTACCGAGGCGCGGCTGGGCATCGCCCCGGCGGTGATCTCCCCCTACGTCCTGCGCGCCATCGGTCCGCGCCAGGCCCGCGCGCTCTTCATCACGGGCGAGCGCTTCGGGGCGGAGCGGGCCGAGCGCATCGGGCTGGTCCACCGCGTGGTCCCGGCGGCGGAGCTGGACGAGGCCGTGCAGCAGGCGCTCTCCGGTATCCTGGAGTGTGGGCCCGCCGCTATCCGCGCCTGTAAGCGCCTGACCGCCGAGGTGCCCCTGATGGGTCGGCGCGAGGCCCGTACCTTTACCGTCGAGACGATCGCCGCCCTGCGGGCGTCGGACGAAGGGCGGGAAGGCATGGCCGCGTTCCTCGAAAAACGGAAGCCCTCGTTCGCCACGTCGTGATATTGTAACAGTGTGAGAGTTTTGATCGCCAACCGCGGCGAGATCGCGGTGCGCGTCGCGGCGACCTGCCAGAGGCTGGGACACGTGGCCATCGCCATCTTTACCGCGGCCGACCGCCACGCCTTGCACACGCGGTCGGCCGACGAGGCCTATCCCCTGGGGCCGGCAACGACAGGGGCGGCCGGGGCCGGAACAGCGGGGGCGGCAGCGGCCGGGGCCGGAACAGCAGGGCCGGCAACGGGCGGGACACTGGGCTACCTCGATGTGGAGCGCGTGATCGAGGCGGCGCTGGAGGCGCGCGCCGACGCGCTGCACCCGGGCTACGGTTTCTTGTCCGAGAACCCGGCTCTGGCCGACGCCTGCGCGGCGGCCGGCCTCACCTTCATCGGCCCAACCGCCGCCGCGATGCGCCTGCTGGGCAGCAAGATCGCCGCCAAGAGGTTGGCCCGGCAGGCGGGCGTGCCGACCGTGCCCGGCTACGACGGCGCGGAGCAGGACGACGCGACGCTGCTGGAGCAGGCGCGCGCCATCGGCGCGCCCCTGCTGATCAAGGCGGCCGCGGGCGGGGGCGGGCGCGGTATGCGCGAGGTACATGACCTCGCCCTCTTTTCCGAGGCCCTGGCCGCGGCCCGCCGCGAGGCGCGCGGCGCCTTTGGCGACGATACGGTGCTGCTGGAGCAACTGGTGGAACACCCGCGCCACGTCGAGTTCCAACTGTTCGGCGACAACTTTGGGTCGGTGATTCACCTCGGTGAGCGCGAGTGCTCGGTGCAGCGCCGCCACCAGAAGATCGTGGAAGAAGCGCCCTCGCCGGCCGTCTCGCCCGCGCTGCGCGCCGAGATGGGCGCGGCCGCCGTGCGCGTGGCCTCGGCCGCCGGCTACACCAACGCGGGCACGGCCGAGTTCATGCTGGCGCCCGATGGCCGCTACTACTTCCTGGAGATGAACGCCCGGCTGCAGGTCGAGCACCCCGTCACCGAGCTTGTGACCGGGCTCGACCTCGTGGCGCTGCAACTGCGCCTGGCCGCCGGCGAGCCGCTGCCGTTGGCGCAGGACGAGGTGCGCCTGCGCGGGCACGCCCTGGAGTGCCGCGTCTACGCCGAGGACCCCGCGGCCGGCTTCCTGCCCTCGACGGGGCTGCTGCTGATGTTCGACCCGCCACGCGGACCCGGCGTGCGCGTCGACACGGGGGTGGTGGCCGGCGACGAGGTCACGGTCCACTACGATCCCATGCTGGCCAAGCTGGTCACGAGCGGCGAGACGCGTCGGGAGGCCATCGACCGCGGCCTGTGGGCGCTGCAACGCTTCCCCGTGCTGGGCGTGACTACCAACATCGCCTTCCTGGCCCGCGCGGTGGACCACCCGGCCTTCCGGTCCGGCGAACTCTCGACCGACTTCGTGGCCGAACACCTCGCCAGCGGGATCGCGGCGCCTACCGCGCTACCTCATGAGGCGCTGCTGCTAGCGGCGCTGTGGCAGACGACCACGCCGGTCGTCGCTGCCACCGGGCACATAGGGGGGCGTATGCAGACAGGGCGTATGCAATACGCCCCTACCCCGTCTCCCTGGCAGACCGCCCCGTCCGGGGTGGTCACGGAGCGCGGCAGGTCGTGGGACCCCTGGCGCGCCGAGTCGGGCTGGTCGCTTGAGACCACGCGCACGCTGCGGGTTATATATGGCGAGGCTGAGCACACGGTCACGCTGCGGGGCGACAGCGGTGGCGGCTGGGACGCGCGCGTCGGCGACGACGCGTATACGGTGACGGCGGCGGAGCGCGACCACGGCGCAACGGCAGCGGGCGGCCTGACGCTGCGGCTGGATGGGCGCGTGGCGCGCGGGCACGTTGCGCGGCGCGACGGGGCGCTGCTGGTCTCGTACAAGGGCGTGGCCTACGAGCTGCGCGTGTCCGGGCCGCCCGACGTCGACGCGCTGGGCGGCGGGAGCGGGCACGCGATCGCCGGCGACAAGAGCCTGACCGCGCCGATGCCGGGGACGGTCATCCGCGTCGACGTGCGCGAGGGCGACCGGGTCGAGGCGCGACAGCGGCTGGCGGTGCTGGAGGCGATGAAGATGGAGCATCCCATCGAGGCGCCCTACGCGGGCATCGTGCGCGCCGTGTTGCACCGCGTGGGCGATCTAGTGCCTTCAGGAGCGCGCCTGATCGAGCTTGAAGCAGAGTAGGGAGACGAGCGATGTGGCCGGAGGTAGAGCCGCGCGATCCGCGGCTGCCCGCGCGGGTGCGCGTGGTGGAGGTCGGCCCGCGCGACGGGCTGCAGAACCTGGCCAGGACCGTCCCAACCCCTGTCAAGGTGGAGTTCGTGGACCTGCTCACGGCGGCAGGGCTACCCGTGGTCGAGGTGACGTCGTTTGTCAGCCCCCGCGCGATCCCGCAACTAGGCGACGCGGCCGAGGTGTTCGCGCGCATTGCCCGCGACCCGGCTACGCGCTACCCCGTGCTGGTACCCAATCTGAAGGGCATGGAGCGGGCGCTGGCGGCGGGCGCGCGGGACATCGCGGTGTTTACGGCCGCCTCGGAGGGCTTCGCCCGGCACAACATCAATATGACGATCGCGGAGTCGTTGCGGGCCTTCGCTCCCGTGGTCGAGTTGGCGCGGGGTGAGGGCGTTGGCGTGCGCGGCTACGTCTCCACGGCCTTCGGCTGCCCCTACGACGGCGTGGTGGCGCCGTCGGCAGTACTGAGCGTGACGAAGAGCCTGCTCGACCTCGGCGTGGAGGAGGTCTCTATCGGCGACACCATCGGCGTGGCCACGCCGGGCTCGGTGCGCGCGGTCCTGAGCGCCTTGCTGGAGACCATCCCGGCGGAGCGACTGGCGGTACACTTCCACGACACGCGCGGCACGGCGCTGGCCAACGTGTTGACGGCGCTGGAGCTGGGCATCGCCGTCGTGGACAGCGCGGCGGGTGGGCTGGGTGGCTGCCCCTACGCGCCGGGCGCCTCGGGCAACCTGGCCACCGAGGACCTGCTCTATATGTTGCACGGCATGGGCATCGAGACAGGCGTGGACCTCGCCGCCGTCACCGCCGCCACGAGCTACCTGACCACTACACTGGCCCTGACCCCGGCCAGCCGCTACGTCCAGGCCGCCATGGCCGCGAGCCAACCTCACCTTTGACCCCTGGCTGCCCGGCCAACCGCCCGTCGCGCTCCTCCCCTCGCGCCCCGATCAGCGGGCAGTTACGGAGCTAGCCGCCGGCTGCCGCAATGGTCGGAGCGCGCCCTCCACGCGCTGCAATTCATCGAGCAGCGCCGTGACCGCGAGCTCCATTGTCTCGTTCGCCTGCACTTCTCCTCCGTCGCCGATAAACTGCCGCACGAACGGGATCGACACTGCCTCAAACAACGGGGTCATCTTGAGGGTGGTCACCACTTGCTTGATCATCTGCACCGCGCGCGTTCCAGCCGAGACACCCCCGTAGCTGACGAAGCCGACGGGCTTGTACGCCCACTCGTGCTGCAGGTAGTCGATGGCGTTCTTGAGTGGGGCGTTGAAGCCGTAGTTGTACTCCGGCATCACGAAGACAAAGGCGTCGGCCGCCGTGACCCGGGCGCTCCAGTCCTTGGTGTGCTGGCGCGTGTATTGGCGCAGGCGGGGATGGTTGGGCTCGTCCATTTAGTCACTCGACGGTCACTCCACTTTGGTCACTTTGAGGGGGGAGATGGGGCGCGACGCGATTCCTTACGCTAAAATCGCCTGCTCAACCGACATCCGTCACGTCAGCAACCCCTCGCGCTTCTCCTCTTCGTACAATCGCTCGGTGACAAACTCCTTGAGCAGTGTCTGGTACCCCTTGTGGCGGCGCGCGGCCAGATTCTTGATGCGCCCCAGCGTATGATCGTCGAAACGGATCGCCACCGGGCGCGTCACGGAGCGCGGCGGCGGCAATTCATCCGGTTCAAGCGGCGCCGCGTCGTCCCATAGCGCGGGCGCCAACTCGTGGGTTGACCAGAACGCATGTTCCTCATCCTCGCCGGCGAAAGCCGGGATATCCTCCACTCGCTGGACAACCGCCAGGTGACTGTGCTCTTGCGTGGACATAGACCCTACTTTCCTCGCTCCCGGTAGCGCCGTCGCTCACCATCTGTTGCATCCCTCGCCGTCACGACGCGAATAGCCGTCCCGCGACGTGTGCTGACGACGAAGAGCAGCCGTCCATCTTCGGTACGTCCCAACACGACGCGCCGTCGCTCATTTGCCGCGCGATAGGCGGGGGGCGGGCACGCGATTGGGGTCGCGCAGCGCCTCTTCCACCTCATCAGGCTCGATAGCATGCGCGGCAATATGACCGATGTTGGCTTCATCCCAATCAAGCATGGCAACTCTATCTCAACCTCTTATACCTCAGTATATACCTACATAACTACAACAGCCGACCCACTCACGTAGCCCGCAGGGCCATGTAGTTCTCGATCAGGTGAATGATTATCGGGGGTAGGGGCGTCGTGCATACGCCCGTCCGCGCCGCCACCGGGCGTATGCACGACGCCTCTACCGCGCTCTGGCCGTCCTATCGCGAGAACTACATGGCCCTGCGTAGCCCGACAGTGGTCCGGGTACTCGACACTATGGGACCCGTAGGACAGGAAGCGCAATAGGACCCAGAGTTAGTCGGCTAGCCCATGCCGGATGGCGTAGACCACTGCCTGCGCGACCGCGCGCAGGTCCACCTTGCCGAAGATGTTGTTGGTGTGGGTCTTGACGGTGGCCTCGGTGATGAATTGATGCGGATCGCGACGGAAGTACTATTGCTCGTAGCCGCGCGCTTCGACGTATACTGGCACACACATAGGCATCGGTACATGTAGGGGAAGACGGATGGCCCGGATGGCCCGGATGGCCCGCGAGGTGATAGTAGGAAACCCGTGAGCAAACGAGAGAGGATCAGCGTCCTGGGCGCGCAGGGGGACGACGCGCTGCGCGAGGAGGTGGAGGCGATCCTGGCGGAGGCGGAGAACGTCGAGGTCGTCGGCGTGACGCGCACGGGCGACGCGGCCCTGGTGATGGCGCGTACGCTAAGCACCTGACCATAAGTTCAGCACGATTTCTCGGGCGAATCACGCCTAACAAAACCGTGCCAGATTTCTGAGCACATGCTTAGAGCCGGCGGTCCTATTGGTGGACTACGACCTCCCGAGGCGCAATGGGATCGAAACAACCCAGGCGCTGACGACGCTCTTGCCGGACTCGGCGGTGATTGTGCTGGCCGCCGACCTGTCGGCGGAGGCGCTGCGACGGGCAATGGTGGCCGGCGCGCGGCAGTTCGTGGGTATGCCGCCGCGGGCCGAGGAGTTGTTGCGGGCAATCTACCAAGTCCACGACACGGCGGTGAGGCGCGCTGCCGAGGGTGGGACTCGCGCGCCAAAACCGGCCCGGGTGGTCGAGTCCACGCGCGTCGGCCAGACGATCGCGGTGTTCAGCCCGAAAGGGGGTGTGGGGACGACCACGGTAGCCAC
>JAABUX010005834.1_pt1 | contig 14958 bp, 15 predicted proteins | sample 5561851 | NCBI WGS metagenome assembly JAABUX01 (sample SAMN10711883, study PRJNA513361) | rock metagenome | isolation source: Antarctica rocks | place: Antarctica: Victoria Land, Richard Nunatak red sandstone | collected 2016-01-03 | reverse complement strand
ACTGGCACGATGCCGGTGGCGCGCGCGGTGGGCGCGATGTCGGCCCACAGATGCGCCAGCGCGGCGCGACGGTCCTCCTCGTAGCCCGCGAAGACCCACGGCGTGGCGATCAGCGCGAGCTTGATGGGCGGCGACAGCGCGGCGGCGGCGGCGGCGAGCGTGCCGCCCAGACAATAGCCCACCAGATGCGCGGGTTCGCCGATCTTCGCGATCAGCGGCAGCAGCCGCTTGGTGACGAGCGTATCGAGGCTCATCGGCTTCTCGGACGGCCCCGGCGTGCCCCAATCGACCACCAGCGGGTTAAGGCCGTTCTCGGCCAGATGCTCGACCAGCGACGCGCCGGGCGCGAGATCGAGGACGTCGGGCGCGTTGATCAGGCTGGGCACCAGCACCACGGGTGGCCCATGGCCGCCGTGATCGAGCAGCCGCGACGCCCCCGCGCGCGCCGCGACCGAGGGTTTGGACGCGGGCCGCTTGTGCTTGCTTTCCTGGTAGGCGCGCACCCCCGCCAGCACGGCCGCCATGCGCTCGCGGTCCCCGCCGGTGACCTTGAGCGCCATCGCGAGAAAACCGGGGAGCGGGTGCGGCCCCCGTCGTTGCAGCGCAGCATTGGGGCGTGCTATTGCAGCATCCATGTCGTTCGCAAAACCTTCCCTGCCGCCCAGCGCCGCCCCGGTGACGATCAAGAAGTACGCCAACCGGCGGCTTTATGATACCGAATCGTCGAGTTATATCACGCTCGAACATCTCGCCGCGATGACGAAAGCGGGGCGCGAGTTCAAGGTGGTCGACGCGCGCTCGGGCGAGGATATCACGCGCACCGTATTGACGCAGATCATCATGGAGCAGGAGAACGGCGCGCAGACGATGCTGCCCGTGCCGTTCTTGCGGCAACTGATCGGCATGTACGGCAATTCGATGGGACCGATGGTGCCGCAATATTTGGAAGCCTCGATGGAGGCGCTCAAGAAGAACGGTGAACAGGTGAAGGAAGCCACGCTGACCGCCGTCGCCGGAACCCCGTTCGAGGCGCTCGCGCGGCAGAACATGGCGATCTTCGAGCAGGCAGCGGCGATGTTCGCCGCACCGATGGCCGGGGCGGGCGCAGCGAAGGTGGCTCCGGCGGCAGCGGCCGAGCCGGTCGCGGCGACGGCGAACCCGGCGGACGAGCTGGCGCGGGTCAAGGCCGAGCTGGCCGCGCTGCAGGCGCAGGTGGCGGGCAAACACGGCTGACGTCCCGGCGGGCGATACGCGAGCCTGATGGTAGCCGTTGCTTGTGGGAGCTGCTACGGACGGTGTTCCGGTATCGATCGTGCGACGAGATGGGCCAGCTCGGGGCTTTCGGCGAAGTCGATGCACTTCATAACGCTCAGGTCGGCGCCAGTCTGGCTGGGATATGGTCGTTTAAGATAGGCGTCCGCCAGCGTCTGGACCTGACGATAGACATCGGGCGTGCCCGTGCCCAATTCGAAATAGCCGCGCGCGCTGGCTTCGGCTTCTGGGGCGATCTTGGGTAGCGCGCGCGCGAGACACGTGCTCAGCGCGTAGTGCCGGAAGAGCGCGCGCGGCGACGCGGTTCGGACGGGTTGCGCGCTGGGTGCCACGGGAAGGCCTAGTAGCAGGCACAGCAGCAGGGCGCGCCTCATGGGCAAATCCAAAGTTTCGCGCCGAGCAGCGCGGCGCCATGCCGGGTCTCGGGGGTGAAATAGGCTTCGTCCACCGCCGCTTCACCGTTCCACAAAGTGATGTGGCCCGATGCGTCCGAGAACTGCACCGCGAAGGCGATGATCCCCTTTTTGCCACGGAAGTCCGTGGGCACGCTGTTCGCGCCTTTGGCGATATCGGGTTTGCCGAACGTGCGTGACAGAAAGCTATCCATTGTTCGGACGCGAAAGATGTAGTTCTTCTTGTCGGCCCCGGTGACGGTCTCGCCGCTGATCTGGGGAATATGGACGCCATCATAGTTGAGGACGTAGCTCATGCGGGTCGCGCAGCCGTTGGTGAAGCCGAGCGGGTGGGGCGGGAAACCGCCGGGCGAGCCTTCGATATCCTTGATCCCCGCGTCGAAATTGGCTTTGACCGCTCCGCCGATCTTGTCCCCGATGCGGCGAAGGTCCGCGATCGTTCCCCGCGGATAACCGCCGCTGTTCATCGGTCCGACGTCGGCGAAGCGCGTCCACATCATAGCGAGGTTGGGGCGGTGCACGGAATGAGCCTCGGAATAAGCGGTGCGTCAACACCTGTCTTGGCGGACACGTTCCGCTATCGGCGGCGGCCGGATACCGATCTTGTGGACACCTGGCGTCGAGGGTTCGAGCGGTTCGGCGCGGATGACTCCGACGTTCATCCGCGCACGCTTGACGAGGCATTTAGCCTGCTACGCCGCTTCCCCGAGGGGGCGCGTTGCGCGAGAACGTGAAGCCGCCGGTCCGCTCGTTCGGGTGCCGAAGCCACCGGATGTTATGATCTGGGCGAGGACGGCGTGTTGGTGGTCCGGGTGCTGCATCAGCGCATGAGCGCGAAGCGGCATCTTCCACTAACGCCTTAAATCCAAACCCGAGAACCGGTCGGCACCGCAATCGCCCCCACGCCACCTCCCGCCTTCGTCACATACTCGCGCAGCACCGCGTCGAGCGTACGACCACGCGACTGCCCGGCCCCAATGCCCGACTTGACGCCGAACGATTTTTGTGTAACCCACTTGGTTATCGGCATGAGGAGATGCGTTTGCGACACACCTGTAGCGCCGGAGACTTTGTGAACTTCGCCGCCCTCGGCGAGTGGTCCGGAGCGAACGGAGTGGCCATCACTCCGCCGCCACTCCCGCCCACAGCAGGCCCTCGCCCTCGCCGCTCTCGTTCGCCGGGGTCACGAGTTTGGCGGATTGGCGGCGGTCGAAGGCGTCCCAGACTTCGTTCCAGGCGCCGCGCGTGGCGGCTTTGGAGTATTCGGTCGCGCGGGTCTCGAAGAAGTTCGCGTGTTCGACACCCGATAACAGCGGCTGGAGCCAGGGGAGCGGGTGGTCCTCGATCATGTAGACCGCAGGCAAACCGAGTTGGCTCAGGCGCCAGTCGGCGACATAGCGCACGTAGCGCTTGATGTCCTTGGGGGTCATGCCCGCGACCGGGCCCATCTCGAAGGCGAGATCGATGAACGCGTCTTCAAGGCGGACCACCTTCTGCGCGCAATCGACAATATCGTCCTTCACCGCGCGCGTGAGACATCCCGTCTCGGCGACGAAGGCGTGGAAGAGCTTGATGATCCCCTCGCAATGGAGCGATTCATCACGGACGCTCCAGCTGACGATCTGGCCCATGCCCTTCATCTTGTTGAAGCGCGGAAAGTTCATCAGCATCGCGAAGCTGGCGAACAGTTGCAGCCCCTCGGTAAAGCCGCCGAACATAGCAAGCGTGCGCGCGATGTCTTCGTTGGAAGACACGCCGAAGTTCGCCATATAGTCGTGTTTGTCCTTCATCTCCTTATATTGCATGAAGGCCGAGTAATCGCTCTCGGGCATGCCGATCGTATCGAGCAGATGACTGTAGGCGGCGATGTGCACCGTCTCCATGTTGCTGAACGCGGTCAGCATCATCTTGACTTCGGTGGGCTTGAAGACGCTGCCATAGTGGCTATGGTAGCAGTCCTGCACCTCGATATCCGCCTGCGTAAAGAAGCGGAAGATCTGGGTGAGCAGGTTGCGCTCGTGCGGGGTAAGCTTCTGCGCCCAGTCGCGGCAATCCTCGCCCAGAGGGACTTCCTCGGGCATCCAGTGGATCTGCTGCTGGCGCTTCCAATACTCATACGCCCACGGATATTCAAAGGGCTTGTACTGGCTGCGGGCGGATAGGAGGGACATGAAACTGATCCTTTATTTGATGGCGAGGTGCAATCTTACTGGCACGCCAGGCACTCGTCGTAGTCCTTCACCTCGACCTCGATCTGGCGAAGTTCGGGCGTGTTGTCGGCTTCCACCCCGCCCGCGAAGCTGGCGCGCTGGATCGATTTGCTGCGCAGATAATATAGTGACTTCACCCCGAGTTCCCAAGCGCGGAAGTGAAGCATGAGCAAATCCCACTTCTCGACGTCGGCGGGAATGAACAGATTAAGCGAAGAGGACTGGTCGACATAGGGCGTACGGTCGCCCGCGAGTTCGAGCAGCCAGCGCTGGTCGATCTCGAAGGCGGTGCGGTAGGTGGCTTTCTCGTCCGCATCGAGGAAGTCGAGGCTTTGGACCGAGCCTTCGGTGGCGAGGATGGTATTCCATACCTCGGTCGAATTCTTCGCCTTCTCGATCAGCAGCCGCTCGAGATAGGGGTTCTTGACGACGAACGAGCCGCTGAGCGTCTTGTGCGTGTAGATGTTCGCCGGGATCGGCTCGACGCACGCGCTGGTGCCCCCCGTGATGATCGAGATCGACGCGGTGGGCGCAATCGCGAGCTTGCAGGAGAAGCGCTCCATGACGCCCATCTCGGCTGCATCGGGGCAGGGGCCGCGCTCGATCGCGAGCTGCATCGAGGCCTCGTCGGCTTGCGCCCTGATCTGGCGGAAGATGGTCATGTTGAGCGACTTGGCCATCGCGCTCTCGAAGGGGACGCCCTTGGCTTGTAGCAGCGAGTGGAAGCCCATGACGCCGAGGCCGACGCTGCGCTCGCGTTCGGCGGCGTATCTGGCCTGCGCCATCGAGGGTTCGGCGCGTTCGATGTAGTCCGAGAGGACATTGTCGAGGAAGCGCATCACGTCTTCGACGAAGCGCTTGTCGCCCTTCCACTGGTCCCACAGTTCGATGTTGAGCGAAGACAGGCAGCAGACCGCGGTACGCTTGTTGCCCAGATGATCGCGGCCGGTGGGGAGCGTGATTTCCGAGCAGAGATTGGACGTCGAACACTTCAATCCCAGATCGCGCTGGTGCTTGGGCATCGCGCGGTTCACGTGATCGATGAAGACGATATACGGCTCGCCGGTGGCGAGGCGGGTTTCGACGAGCTTCTGGAATAGCGAGCGCGCATCGACTTCGCCGCGCTTCTCGCCCGATTTTGGTGAGACGAGCGTCCATGGCGCGCCGTCGCGCACGGCTTCCATGAACGCGTCGGTGATCAGCACGCCGTGGTGGAGATTGAGCGCCTTGCGATTGAAGTCGCCCGACGGTTTGCGGATTTCGAGGAATTCCTCGATCTCGGGGTGGTTTACGTCGAGATACACCGCCGCCGAGCCGCGCCGGAGCGAGCCTTGGCTGATGGCGAGGGTGAGGCTGTCCATGACGCGCACGAAGGGGATGATGCCGCTGGTCTTGCCGTTCAATCCAACCGGTTCGCCGATGCCGCGCACATTGCCCCAGTACGTGCCGATGCCGCCGCCGCGCGCGGCGAGCCAGACATTCTCGTTCCAGGTATCGACGATGCCCGTTAGGCTGTCGTCGACCGAGTTCAGGTAGCAGCTGATCGGGAGGCCGCGCCCGGTGCCGCCGTTCGAGAGGACGGGGGTGGCGGGCATGAACCAAAGCCTGGAGATGTAATCGTAGAGGCGCTGGGCGTGGCCGGGGTTGGTGGCTTCGGGATCGGCATAGGCTTGGGCGACGCGGGCGAAGAGTGTCTGGTAGGTTTCGCCGGGCAGCAGGTAGCGATCGTCGAGCGTGGCGCGGCCAAAGTCGGTCAGCAGCGCGTCGCGGGTGGGATCGGTGACGATGCGCGGACGGGAGTATGCGGGCGCTTCGCCGAGTTCGATTTCAATATCGGTCGCGCGGTCGAGCGTATCTGGGTCGGGCAGGCGCATGGATTCGGTCCTCGGTCGCTCGCCCGACTCGCCGGGCGGAAACGCAGCCTATCAGAGGTGGCGCAATATAAGATGGGGAGAGTGGCCCTAGGCACAATAAGTTGTGGATAACCGAGGAGCACCTACCAGCCCTCGTGGTTGGTCCGGCACAGACCACTAGGAGCTGGGTGCCCCCGCTTGCCCTGTCCGTGCGCACGGGCCAAGCATCGCGGCGACCATGTGGAACATCCCCAACCTGCTCACGCTCGGACGTATCGTCGCAGTCGTGCCACTTTTTTTTTGCATCGAGGCGTTCTGGTGGACGGCTGCCTTCACCATCTTTATCGCCGCCGCGCTCACCGATTTACTGGATGGCTGGATCGCGCGACGTTGGCGTCTAACAAGCGAGTTCGGGCGCTTTCTTGATCCGCTAGCGGACAAAGTCATCGTTGCCGGCGCTCTTATTGCTTTGGTGGCCGTGCATGTTATCTATAGTAATTTACTCGTGGGCGCGGTTGTTGCTCTTGTCGCACGAGAGTTAGTCGTTTCAGGTATTAGAGAATTCTTGGGACTCAAAGGTTTCGTCGTGAGTGTGAGTCGACTGGCTAAGTGGAAGACTGCGACGCAACTTGCCGCGATAACGTTTCTCATGGCGGGAGGCCTATTTAGGTATCCGTCAAGTAGTACTGTGACCAACATTTGGTCGTTTGGTGCTTTGCTCCTGCTAGTCTCCACCATCCTTGCCTGGATCACCGCTTGGGGCTATTTCCGCTCGGCTCGCTCCGCGATGCGCCAGCAATGATCCACCTGCTCTACTTCGCCTGGGTGCGCGAACAGTTCGGCTGCGATGGCGAGGACTATCCGCTCCCCGAGCCCGTCCACCTCGCCGCCCTCCTCGATGCCCTCGCCGACCGCGGTGGGGCCTATGCCGCCACGCTGCACAAGCGGGCGCGGCTGCGGTTCGCGGTCAATCAGGAGATGCGCGGGAGCGACTGGATCGTGCGGCCCGGGGACGAGGTGGCGATCTTTCCGCCGGTGACGGGGGGGTGAGCGGATGATCCGTGTGCGTGTGCAGGAGGGTGATTTCGACGTGGGCGCGGAACTGGCGGCGCTACCGGGCGAGGTGCCTGGCGTCGGAGCGGTGGCGAGCTTTATCGGCATCGTGCGCGGCGGTGACGGACTGCGTGCGCTGCACCTCGAACAATATCCCGGGATGACCGAGGCGGCGTTGCGAGCGATCGCCGAGGAGGCGGATGCGCGGTGGCCGCTGACCGCGATTACGATCGTGCATCGCTATGGGCGGCTGGGCGTGGGCGAGCGCATCGTGCTCGTCGCGGCGGCGAGCGGGCATCGGGCGGCGGCGCTGGAAGCGGTCGCGTTCGTGATGGATTGGCTCAAGACGCGCGCGCCGTTCTGGAAGCGCGAGGAGGGATCTTGGGGCTCGCGATGGGTCGAGGCGCGCGCGGAGGATGACGCGGCGGCAGGGCGTTGGGCGGGCGCGTCGGACATTCGCTGAGCAGACCCGTACGGGCGGTCTCTAGCGCGCTTTAGTCCGGCGGCGCAGAGTTAGGGTCGCGCCCGTCATCGTCGCCAGCAACAGCCACGCCCCAGGCTCGGGCACTAGCGCCACCGTGAGTGAGGACAGCTTTACACTCCCGCGATAATCGCGGCCGAGCTGATAACTCAACGACGACTGCCCGAGATCTATCGCGCCGGGAAACAGGTGCGAGAAGTCGGTGCCGTGGAGGAAAGCGTTCGGCGCACCGACCAGCGTCAGGCTCGTGTTGCTGTAGGGATCTTGGAAGGCGAAGTTGAGCGTCAGCGACTGCGAGGTGGGAGTATTAGCGACGACCGCCAACACCTCGGGTCCGAAGAACTTTGCATCACCCTCAATAGTGGTTAGCTTTAGGTAGGACTTAGAATTTTCGGGCGCAGATCCCGAGAATGCCTGACAGCTTTGCGGTTGCGGAGGAAACGCGACACACCCCGTTAGATCGAGGCGGAAGCTGCCCGACGCAGCCGTGCCATCGAAATTGCCGAACGGCGGCGTAAAGATTTGGGTGTTTGTAGACGTGCCTGTGAAAGTGCCGGTGATGATAGTACCCGCATTTGCTATCGCCGGCGCGACGGTCGTCAACGCCAATACCGCCAAACGTGTTAAAGGACGGATTGAAGTAAGCACGGTTGCCTCCTGTTTACGACAGTTAAAGTCGTAAAAACAACCATGCGTTCTGTCAAATGTCACCAAATCTTCACGCGGTCCTCGGGCGCGAGATACAGCTTGTCGCCGGGCTTCACGCCCCAGGCGCGGTACCAGCCGTCGACGTTGCGTACAGTTCGCGCGCGGTATTCGCCGGGCGCGTGGGGGTTGGACGCGATCAGCAACCGCTCGATCTCCGGGCGCATCTTGTCGCGCCAGACCTGCGCGTAGCCGAGGTAGAAGCGTTGGTCGCCGGTCAGTCCGTCGATCACGGGGGCGGGCTTGCCGTGTAAGGAGCGGTGATAGGCGTCGAGCGCGACGGTGATGCCGACGACGTCGGCGATGTTCTCGCCCAAGGTGAGCTTGCCCTGGATGTGCTCGCCCGGCAGCGGCTCGTAGGCGTCGTATTGCGCGGCGAGCTTGTCGGTCAGCTTGTCGAAGCGCGCGATGTCGCCTTTCGTCCACCAGTCCGCGAGGCGGCCGGTGGCATCGTACTTGCGGCCCTGATCGTCGAAGTGATGGCTTATTTCATGCCCTATAACCGCGCCGATCGCGCCGTAGTTGACCGCGTCGTCGGCGTTGGCGTCGAAAAAGGGCGGTTGCAGGATCGCGGCGGGGAAGACGATCTCGTTCCAGGTCGGGTTGGCGTAGGCGTTGATCGTCATCGGGGTCATGCCCCATTCGCCGCGATCGGCGGGATGGCCGAGCTTGCGCAGGTTGCGATCCCACTCGAAGGCGATCGCGCGCGCGGCGTTGCCGTAGGCGTCGTCGGGGCGGATCTGGAGGCGCGAGTAGTCGCGCCACGCATCGGGGTAGCCGATCTTGGGGCGGAACACGGCGAGTTTCTCGACGGACTTCTCGCGCGTGGCGGGGGACATCCACGCGATCGTCTGCAGGCGCGCGTTCATCGCGGTGAGGATGTTGTGAACGAGTTCGTCCGCCTTGGCCTTGGTCGCGGGGGGGAAATATTTGGCGACGTACAGCGGGCCGATCGCCTCGCCGAGCGCGGAGCTGGTGGAGCCGACCGCGCGCTTCCAGCGCGCGGCGAGCTGGGGCGTGCCGGTCAGCGCCTTGGTGAAGGCGAACCGCTCGTCGACAAAGGCGCGCGGCAGTACCGACGCGCGCGCGTCAGCGAGCTTAAAGGCGAGGTAGGCCTTCATCAGGTCGATCGGGGTGGCGGCGACGATCTTGGCCTCCCCCGCGATCGCGCTCGGCTGGGCGACGATGAGATCGGCCTGACCGGTCATGTTCGCGCCCGCCGCGAATGCTGTCCAGTCGAAGCCGGGCGCGGTAGTGGGGAGCGCGGCGAAAGCGCGCTTGTTGTATGTCTTATCCGCCTGGCGACTTTCGACCTGCGTCCAGTGGACGCGCGCGAGTTGGGTTTCGAAGGCGACGATGCGCTGCGCGTAGGCGTCGGGCGTCGCGTAGCCAGCGAGGCGCAGCGTGTTGGCGATGTGCGTGCGATAATCGGCGCGCGATTTCAGGTAGGCGGGCGTGTCCTGCAGATAATAGTCGCGGTCGGGCAGGCCGAGACCGCTTTGCGTCATCTGCGGGATGTACGCATCGGGGTTTTTATCATCGAGGCCAACGCCGAAATCGAACGGCGTTTCGACGCCGGTGCGGGTGAGCGCGCCCATCGCGCGCGCGAGGCTGGTCGGATCGGTAATCGCTGCGATCTGGCGCAGGTCCTGCTGGAGCGGGGCGACGCCACGAGCCTCGATCGCGGCCTCGTCCATATAGGCGTGGTAGTAATCCGCCGCCTTGCGGCCGGGCGAACCCTCGGGCAGCTGGAGCGCCTCACCTTCGAGGATGGCGCGGGTGCGCGTCTTGGAGAGTTCGTCCAAGGTTTCGAACGGGCCGAAGCTGGCGCGATCGGACGGGATCTGGGTGCGCGCCGCCCAACCGCCGTTGGCGTAGGTGTACCAATCGTCGCCGGGACGGACCGCGTGATTGGCGCCGCTCGCGTCGTAGCCGAAATCGCCGAACTGTGGCCGGGTTGTCGTCGGGGCGGCGGCGACCGTCAGGATGGTGCCGAGCGCCAACGCGGCGCGCGCGAGCCGATGCGAGATTGTCATTTATCCTCCGATGCTTGGACGTTGCGCCGGATTGTAAACGCGGCGTCGCGCGCCGCAAGAGCGCTATAAGAGCCTGATCGATCCAGCTTAGCACATTGTTAGTGGATCGGACTCCAGCCCCACGGCTTCGGGACGTCCGCCGAGGGCGGCGAAGTTCACAAAGTCTACGGCGCTATGGGTGTGTCGCGAACGCATCTCCTCACACCAATAACCAGGTAGGTTACACAGAAACTGCTCGGCGTCAAGTCGGGCGGTGGCCGGGCAGCCGCTCGGTCGCCCGGCGTAGCGCGTCGCGCGGTCGGGCGACCTCGATCGACCGGGCGGGACGGAGAAAGACGGTCCTGATACCCGTCGGAATGACGCGTCTTTCGCGACGGATCGGACTCTAGCGGCGTCGGCGGACGAAAGTGAGGCCTGTCAGACCCAAGCCTAGCAGCGTGATCGCGGCTGGTTCGGGGGTGGAGGTCGTGAAGCTGGCCCGGGGTCGGGTGAACGAAACGTTGTCCACCAGGTCGTAGGCGAGCGGGTTGTCGACCGCGATCCGGGTGATACGCTGGCCATTCGAGACAACCCCAAAGAACGCGCCGTGGCCGCTCGGCACCAAGAGGGTGAAATCGTCGAGCAGCGTCGTTCCCGCCCAGACGCGGATGTCGAACGGCGCGGCGTGGCCGAGTTGCGCGCCGCCGCCGAAGTTCTGGTAGACGTCGAAGCCCACCGCGCGGCTGCCGCGCGCGAATTCAAGCAACAACGCGTCGGCGGCGCGGGTGTTCTGTCCGACAGCGCGGGTGCGGTTGCCCGCGTAGCGCGGTCCGGCGAGGTAGAGCGCGCCGCCGCCGGGGCCGGAGTCAGAAAGAGTGAGGCCGGGCAGGATCGCTCCGGCAGGGCAGGCGGCGTCGGGGTGAGAGGAGTCGAGTGGTCCGGCGAAGGCGAGGGTGCGCGCGGTGCAATGCTCGAACCCCTCGGTCTGGACGGGACCGGACCAGATATCGAACGCGCCGCGTGTGGTGAAGGTGAGGACGCCCGCGTGCGCGGCAGGCGTGGCGAGCAGCAATAATAAGGGGATGCGCATTGCCTGGGTGCCCTTCGCTCGACCAGGTTACGGGCGGAGGACGGGTCGGTTAAGCGGGATCGAGCATCTCGGTTTGGGCGTCGAGGGGCGGGCCGAGCAGGCCTTCCCATTTGGCGATGACGGCGGTGGCGACCGCGTTGCCCACCACGTTGGTCGCGGTGCGGCCCATATCGAGCAGGGTGTCGATGCCCAGGATCAGGAGCAGTCCGCTCTCGGGGATGCCGAACTGGCCGATGGTGGCGGCGATGACGACGAGGCTGGCGCGCGGCACCGAGGCGATGCCTTTGGACGAGATGAAGAGGATCAGCAGCATGGTGATCTGCTGGCTGAGGCTGAGGTGGACGCCGTACACCTGCGCGAGGAACAACGAGGCGTAGGTGGTGTACATCATCGAGCCATCGAGGTTGAACGAGTAACCGAGCGGCAGCACGAAGCCCGCGATGCGGCCCGGCACACCGAAGCGCTCGAGCTGTTCGAGCAGGCGCGGGAACGCCGCCTCGCTGGTGGCGGTGCTGAACGCGATCAGGAACGGCTGCTGGATAAAGCGCGGCAGTCGCGCGATCTGCGGCCCGACGATCAGCCGACCGACCCCGAGCAGGACCGCCCACAGGATGAATAAGCCCACGTAGAAGCTACCGAGGAAGCGGCCGAACGTTACGAGGATGCCGACACCCTCGGTCGTGACCGCCGCCGCCATCGCGCTGAAGACCGCGAACGGGGCGAAGCGCATGACGTAGCCCGTCACGCGCAGCATGACCTGCATCAGCGCGTCGAGCGCGCGTGCGATCGGCGCGGCGCGTGGCCCGAGCTGCGCCACCGCGACGCCGAAGAAGCACGCGAAAACGACGATCGGCAGCACCTCGTTCTTCGCCATGCTGTCGATGATCGAGGAGGGCACGAGGTGGGTGACGAACTCCTTCAGCTCGAAATGCGCCTTGGCCAGCCCCGTGGCGGCATCGGCGGGTGGCATCGGCAGCCTGAGCGCGCCCGCCGGATCGAAGAGGTGGACCAGCGCCAGTCCGAGCGTGAGGCTTAGGAGACTTGCGCCGACGAACCACAGCAGCGTGCGCCCGCCGATGCGGCCGAGCGCGGCGGTATCGCCCATGTGCGCGATGCCCGCGACCAGCGTGGCGAACACCAGGGGGGGCGATGATCATCTTTATGAGGCGCAGGAAGAGCGCGGTGACGATGCCTAGATCGGCGGCGAAGGTTTTCTGGTCGGCGGGCGAGAGCCCGGCGTTGGCGGCTAGACCGGCGGCGATGCCGAGCACGAGCGCGACGGCGATGTAGAGCGTGAGGCGGTTGGCCATGCCTGGCGGTGTGCGGGGGAGGGCGGGGCTTGGCAAGCGCGGCCGGAACCTGGACTCGGGCGCGGCCGTTCAACACACATTGTTAATTGTATTAGGGAGTTACGCGATGAAGGGTGGTTTGATGTGGCTGCTGGGGATTCCGATCCCGATCATCATCCTGTTGTATCTGTTCCACGTTATCTAGACGATTGCCAGCTCCCCCGCGCGCAACCATTTGGGCGCGGCGATGCCCCGCCGCCTGCCCATCGGCCCGCCCGACCCCGAACCTAGCGCGCCACCGCCGACGTGTCTGCTGTGCCAACGACCGCTTGGCGCGCGGGTCGAATGGCACCACGTTGTTCCCAAGGCGCGCGGAGGGCGTGAGACGCGGCCGCTGCATCCGCTCTGTCACCGCGCCATCCACGCCGCGCACACCAACCGCGAACTCGAGCGCGATTATGCGACGGCGGGACAGCTACGCGGCTCGCCCGAGCTGGCGCGCTTCGTCGCGTGGGTGGCGGACAAGCCACCCGACTTCCATTTGCCGACCGCGCGCAAGCTGGACGACGACGAGCGCTGGCGACGCGCGAGGAAGCAAGGGTGAGGCGAGATGCGCGGGTTTCACGGGCGGGCGGGGGAGTGTAGGGAAGAGAGCATCGTTGTTCGGGGCCAAGATGGGTACGTTTCATCAGCATCTACGGCTCGCAAATGCGGGCCGACCCGATATCGAGGAGACGGACGCGCGCGCGCTCGTCGACACGGGTGCGATGGAGCTGTGCCTGCCGCGTTCCATGGCCGATCAGTTACGGTTGACCACCTTCGGAACAAGCCCAGCGGTGCTTGCGGATGGTCGGCGGGTCGAGGTCGATTATGTCGGTCCGGTCAAGGTCGAGATGTTCGGTCGCATGGCGATCGTCGGCGCGCTGGTCCTGGGTGACGAGGTGCTGCTCGGCGCGGTGCCGATGGAGACGATGGACGTGCTCGTCGATCCCGCACGCCAGCAGTTGATCCCCAATCCCGATAGCCCGGACCGGCCGATGTCGCTGGCGATGGGTGTCCGCCAGCCCGAACGAGAGATATAATGCCCAAACTCACCGTCGACGGCCACGAGGTCGAAGTCCCCGCTGGCGCAACCGTGCTCCAGGCTTGCGAGGCTGCGGGTAAGGAAATCCCGCGCTTCTGTTATCATGAGCGGCTGAGCATCGCGGGCAACTGCCGCATGTGTCTGGTCGAGCAGGAGAAAGCCCCCAAGCCGATCGCGTCGTGCGCGATGCCCGCCGCCGAGGGGATGGTGATCCACACCGATACGCCCAAGGTGAAAAAGGCGCGCGAGGGGGTGATGGAGTTCCTCCTGATCAACCATCCTTTAGATTGCCCGATCTGCGACCAGGGCGGTGAGTGCGACCTCCAGGACCAGGCGATCGGTTATGGGCGTGGGCACACGCGGTTCGACGAGAACAAGCGCGCGGTGACCGAGAAATACATGGGACCGCTGATCAAGACGGTGATGACGCGCTGCATCCATTGCACGCGCTGCGTCCGCTTCGCCGAGGAAGTGGCGGGGGTGGAGGAGATCGGCGCGATCGGGCGCGGCGAGAATATGCAGATCACGAGCTACCTCGAGCACGCAATAACGAGCGAGCTTTCGGGCAACGTCGTCGATCTGTGCCCGGTCGGCGCGCTGACATCGAAGCCCTACGCGTTCGAGGCGCGGCCGTGGGAGCTGAAGAAAACCGAGACCATCGACGTGATGGACGCGGTCGGCACCAATATCCGGGTCGACGCGCGTGGGCCGCAGGTCATGCGCGTGCTGCCGCTGGTGAACGACGACGTCAACGAGGAGTGGGCGAGCGACAAGACGCGTCACGCGATCGACGGCCTCGCGCGGCGGCGGCTCGACCGGCCCTATGTGCGGGTGGACGGCAAGCTGCGCGCGGCTTCGTGGGGCGACGCGTTCGCGGCAGTGGCGCGCGGGCTTGCTGGGCTTTCGGGTGACGAGATCGGCTATGTGGCGGGTGATCTGCTCGCGGTCGAGGACATGGTCGCGTGGAAAGACCTGGTGCGCGCGCTTGGATCGACGCGGCACGAGTGTCGGCAGGACGGGGTGATGTTCGACTCGGGAAACCGTGGGTCGTACCTGTTCAATTCGACCATCGCGGGGATCGAGACGGCGGATGCCGTCCTGCTGGTGGGCGCGAACCCGCGCTGGGAGGCGCCGCTGGTCAACACGCGCATCCGCAAGGCGGTGAAGAAGGGCGCGCGTGTCTGGGCGATCGGGGACGAGGTCGATCTGACCTATCCGGTCGAGTGGCTGGGGAACGATGTGGGGCTGCTCGGGCGGTTGCCGGGCGCGGTGACGGACGCGCTGGGCGCGGCGAAACGGCCGGCGGTGGTGCTGGGGCTGGGCGCGCTGGCGATGGCCGGCGTCGCGGCGACAGCGGCGGCGCTGCCCGTGACGCGCGAGGGATGGAACGGCTACAATATACTGCACACGGCGGCCGCGCGCGTGGGTGGATTGGATGTCGGGTTGGCCGCCGAGGGTGGTGTGGCGGCGATCACAGCGGATGCGGCTGCGGG
>JAABUX010005833.1_pt1 | contig 14959 bp, 17 predicted proteins | sample 5561851 | NCBI WGS metagenome assembly JAABUX01 (sample SAMN10711883, study PRJNA513361) | rock metagenome | isolation source: Antarctica rocks | place: Antarctica: Victoria Land, Richard Nunatak red sandstone | collected 2016-01-03 | reverse complement strand
TGCTACACGGCCAGTTCCTGCATCCAGTCGTCGAGGGCGACGGATGCACGGGCACGGCGACGTCCACGACATCAGTGCGTCCACAGCAGCATAATGGCTGTGGCCAACGTCAAGTACGCACTCTCTCACTCTGTGGTGCAGTTTAAGCCGTCCAATCACACACCCCTGGGGCGTCCTCCTCCTGGCCACGGACGGCCCGTCCCTGCCGCTCGCGGGAGTGGCTGAATCGATGAGCAAGCGAACTCCATGACGTGACAGGCATAGGTCGGGTAAGCCCGCCTGTGCAGTTGGCGGCGGTTCCAGGCGTGGACGAAGAGCTTGACGGCGCGGCGTAAGGCCGCGCTGGAGCGCGAGAAACAGCGGCTCTTGCGCCGCAGGCAGGCGGGGTAGTAGCGCAGTGCGGCATTGTCAGCCTCCACGCTGTAGGTCTGGCTCTTACCCGGCGCCGCGGCATGATGGCCCGGATAGTAGACCAGGCGCTCGTACGGCGGGACGGCATCCGAGTCGTAGCGCGTCGCTTGCGGGCTACGCTCAACCAGATCCTGCATCCCGTCCACCGTGCGCTCCCCGCAGACGTCCCAGCCCACGATGCAGCCCGTGGCGCGGTCTACCTCCGTGACGATGTAGGCGCGGTTTTTTGTGCCCGACGAAGGTATAAAGCTCGTCGAGTTCGGCCGTCTCGACAGTGGCGGGCTGCGCCGACGTGTCCGGCAGGGCGTTGGCGTGCGCGGCCACCCCGTTGACGACGGTCTGATGCACGACGCCGAGGTGGCGCGCGATCCAGCGCAGGCTGCTCCCGTCCACGTACATCCGCGTCGCCTGGGCGCGCAGCGCGGGGGGATAGCCGGGTGGCTTGGCCTCCGGTGTCTACTTGCGGCCACACCTGCAGCGCCAGTACCGCTGTCGGCCCAACACGGTTTGGCCATTCTTGACTCGACGAACTGTACTTTGACAGGCGGGACATCTGCTCGTGCCCTGCTCTATCATACCCATCAGATAGCCACTCCCCCTGTCACAGTTGACGCGGCTCTGTCAGTCGTGATACGTTACCTTCAATGCTAGGCGTCTGAAGAAAAGAGAAGGTGCTCTAATGAAAAAAACGGGATTGATGGTAGGTGCTGTTGCCGTTGCTGTTGCTGTTGCTACTTCCACGCATGGTACACGCGCCGACGTGCGTAATGCACATGTCGCCCAACATACTGATTCCCTGCTCCGAACTCTCTCTTTTCCGCGGACTATCTCTTTGTCGAGTGGAGCTATCCTTGTTGCCCCAGAGAAAGGATGTCTAATTAAAGACGTTTACTCTCCCTGGGTTAACATGAAGACCGGTGAGCAAATACCAGGGTATTCGACAGTATATCTCTGCGATAAGGCGCATCGCCCGACACGAGCAGAGGTGACGACACACGTCATTAACCCTGTGCTCACACATGATGGAACACTTACAGGATCCCACCACAGCCCCGCGTTCACACTAAGAACTAGACCACATCTCATGTCGCTGGCCCCCTCCTACCGTGAGACAAGGGGCACTCAATGTGGCTATAATCAGTTTGCGTACACTGAGTACGATATCACGGCAGCAGATACGGTTGACATGCTCTTCCAGGCCTTCGATTCGAGTGGGACTCAGTATACGAATAATGCTGGTGGTGCATCATACGGTAGTGGTCTCCACGTCTATGGGCGATCTAGCCCACGGGCCTCCAATCTCTACATTGTGGCCACTACTTTCTACGATACGGCCAACTCCTACATCTACGATTACTACTACTGCTACTAGAGACTGTCTGAAGAAGGGTTGAGCGGATAGAGCCACGCTCATATAACCGCGCGATTGCCGTGAATAAGAGCTCTATCCTCGGAAGTGTCAGGATTCGGAACGCACACAAGCACTGGCGCGCATCAGCCTGTCGTTTCCCCGCATCGATCGCTGCTACGCGGCCTGCAACACAATGCACACCTCGCCCCAGCGCTCCTGGAATAGGCGGCGCTGATCGGACAAGGACACTGTCTCGTTCAAGCGTCAGCAGGGGTGCGACCAGCACTTCCCACTGCCGCACCGTCTCATGGCTGAAGACGAAGCCGCGCTCCAGGAACATCTCGGCCAGGTCGCGCAGGCTCAGTTTGTAGCGCAGCCTCCACAAGACAACCAGGAACACAACGTCTGTGGGAACGGAGAGGTCGTTGAAGGGGGTGCCGCTCCGCTCGTTGAAGCGGCGTCGGCAGGCCGGGCAGCGGAACGTGCGGTAACCCAGACTCGTCTTCTTGTTTTGTTCCTGGGTCCTAGACGACCCGCAGTCCGGACAGACCACCGCGACCTTCTTTCCTCTTATATAAAGCGGCCCGACGCATTCGAGGATATCAGGCCTAGAGCGCTCACCAAGGCGTGCGCTGCAAGTTGACGGAACCGAATCGGGAGCAACTGCGGGCCGCACTGTGGGCGGACCTGGAAGCCCTGGATGGATGAGGGAGCACCGATGATACTCGACATAACTAAAGAGCAAGGGCAGTTCCAGTCGATCGCCGACGATGACAGAGGGGACAACGCGCGACGGGGTCCGCAGCTGGCTGTCCCTCCTCGCCCACGTTTGGGGCCGGAGGACTGGCGGACCACCCAGGAGATCGCCGCCGGGCTCGGCGAGACCGAACACGGTCCCCTCGGGCAGGTCGGCCGCGTCGTCGGACGGCTCGGTGCCGATCGCGCCCGCGCCTTTCTCATGCGGACCGGGGAGATCGAGGCGGCGGGGGGCCTGCTGCTCCCCGACGGCAGCCGTCGCCGCACCCCCGGCGGCGTCTTCTTCCACCTCGTGCGCACCGACGACGCCCTCACCCGCGAGGATCGCGTCTCCATCTTCCCGCCTCAGTCCGTGCGCAACCGACGAGCGACGGCGGCGGGCGCCGCAGCGACACAGACGATGCCTGCGTCGGCAACCGCGCCCACGCTGGCGGCTACCCCCACGGCTTGGGCAGACGACGACTACCGCCGCGTCATGGCCGCGCTACAACAAGAGAGAGGGAGGGCAACTACCGTGAAGATCACTGTCATTGGCCGGCCCGGCACCACCGTGGAGCAGGGCCAGGCCGTCGCCCTCGCCCTCGTGAGCGAGAAGGCACCGCCGCTGCCCCAGGGTCTGCCCGAGCCGCCTAGCGGCACGCGCTACACCGTCTTCGTCGCCCGCAAGCAGTGGACGAAAGTGGCCGAGGCTTTGGCCGCTGACCCCGAGGACGCGGCCATCATCGAAGGGTATGCCGCTCTTGACCCGCGCGTGGAGGGCATCGCCGTCTACGCTACCAGCATCACCACCAAGCGTTTGCAAGCGGCCAAACGCGCTGCCTTGGTAACGGCGACACTATGAGAGCTGCGGGCGCACGGAACACAAGCCAGATCCTCATTAACACGTCAGGTCATAGGATTGCCTCAAAGGCATTGAAAACGTCAGCAACTTCGGTTTCAATGGTTTCCAACGTCTCGATAGTTGGAAGCCCCATCTCAAGCGCGAGCCCCGTAGTTCCCTGGAATAACATTGTCACGCTGGGTTCTTCGTCTCCGGTAACCCGACCGTATACTCGTGCTATTTCAGCGCCTGGGTAGCGTCTAAGAATGGCAAAGAGGTCGCTTGCTGGCTCTGTCCGCTCAACGACGAAACCTTTCTGGTCGATGACCTGAGCGCTAAATGTTCCAAAATCCTGAGCAACAATGACCCGGATCTCTCGGTGTTTGTCAATGTTATTCAAATCCCTTAGCAAAGCAAGTGGATGGAATTGTGGATCCCGACTTTTATGGTAGGGCTGGTGACGTTCGATGATTGCTTGCTGAGCGGCTGAAATGCCCGGTACGCTATTGCCGACGGCGCTTTTAAAGGCTGCGGCTGTGTCATAGATGGGAAAGCTTACCTGTCGCGGTTTCAGCGGAGGTGCTGCCGTACCTGCGTTGACCAAGTACCAAGCGAGATGATCTAGGGCGGATCGAAAATTGTGGAGCAGGTCACCGATTTGGAGGCTCCATTCAATCGGTGGTAGTTCGATACTTTCCACATAGTATATGAAGCAGTCGAGATTCGTATCGAACCTTTTTGCGGGTTGCCATGCCGCTCTCCCTTGATGGGCATCTACCCACGATTGCACGGTGACTTTGAGTGTATTGGCGTGCTCTTGTCCTCGGCCATACTTTAACCACCAACTACCCCGACTAGCGTTGAAACCTATCAGCATAGGGGCGTCCTCTAGAAAGCAGCGTGACTGGTCACACGAAGGTGTGAACTGGACAATCCATCTCTTCAAGTGTAGGCTAGCCGGAGGCGTAGCGTCTGAGATCCACCGGGGCGCGGCTCACAGTGGAGGAAGGGTAGGGGATGACACACGACATAACCAACAGGGCTGACATGTGGGTCAACAGGGCGGGAGGCGACGCATGACTGACGCGCAGGCCCGTGCCCGCGTCTGGACACGCTGCCTCTACGCCCTCATGCTCGCGGCCCTCACCGGCCCCCTCGTCGCCCTCCTCACCCCCCTGGCCCATGCGTCTTCCCTTGCCCTCCACGTCGTGGTCACCGTCCTCGCCGCCGCCCTCGTCGGCACCTACATAGCCCTCGCCGTCCTGCTCCTCGTCGCCGTCCTGCGCGTCGTCCGGGCGGGGCCGGACGGCCACCACGAGCCCTTCTAGGAGCGCCGTCGCAGCCTTCCAGCATGGAGCTATTTTGGTACCATCGTCGTCCTATCTTAGCTCCAACGACCCTCACAACGTGGTACCATCGGTGGCTCTAGTACCAGAGCCATGGAGCTACGCGAAAGCCTCGTTTCGTACGGGAAAACGGGCGATGCGCGCGCCTATGGTGCTACTCTTTACCCTGGGCGCTAGATCACCCTTGGCGCTAGTACCCTCCCCGCCGTGGGACCAGCGTCGTGCCAGGCGCGTGTGTTGGCCGGGCGCGTGACGGGCGTGGTCGGCCCCGCGCGCCCTGGGCATCGGCAATGTTCCGCTGCTCGGGACCGCGATGCGCATGGGCCTGGCCGCCGCGACGGGCGGGGCCGGCGGTGCGGCTGTGGCCGCCAGCGGTGAGGCAACCGCTACAGGTGGAGGTCTACCGGCCAGTCCCACGGTGACGGAGATGCCTCACACCAGCGCCACCGGGGCCGCGTCGACCGCGCCGCCGATCGACGCGGAGTGGGGGGTCATCGAATGAAAGAGCTGATGACACGGGCGGCCCGCGCGACGGGGCGGGGCCTCTACATCCTGGCCGTGCCCCGCCGGGTGCGCCGCTCGACGGACGCGTTGCGCGCCGTCGAGATGTCGCCGACGCTGGGCCTCGTGCTGCGGATCGCCGCGCTCCTCGTGCTCGTGGGGACGGTCCTGGCCGTCCACGCGGTCGAGCATCCCCTTCTGGGCCTCGCCCGCGCCACCCTGCTGTTGGTGGGCGCCGTCGTGATCCTGGCCCTCTCGGGCGCGCTCGCGCCGCAAGGGCGGCTCCTGGGACGTCTTTTGCTGTCTTACGCTAAGCGGGAGAGCGCGTGCCGGGGCTTGACGTGGCAGGGCCGGCTCTTCCGCGCCCTCGCCCAGCGCTTGGAACCGGCCACGTCGGAGAAAGAGAAGGGGAAGACCAATGACCGCTAACCAGACTGACATGCAACGCCCGCGCATCTCCATGGTCGTGGAAGCTCCACAGAAGTGGGCGTATTGGCAGGAATTCAATTGCCAGCCGGCACGCCTCAACGAACTAGGTCAGCAGGGGTGGCGTCTCGTTGGACCACCCGTCATCGCCAAGATGTCGCTCGGGACATCCGGCCGGCTGCTCTACGTGTTCGAGCAGCCGATCCAAATGCCCCAGCGATAACGGTGGGAAAGACAGAGGAGCCCGGCCGGGGCGAGAGGACCCCAGCCGGCGCTCCCGCAAGCAAGAAGGGGAAGGAGTAGGCACATGGCGGATGAGAAAGGCGAGAAGGCGGGGGCCAGCGCCGGCCTGGGTAAGAAACGGCCGGGGTACTACTTCTCCGACGAGACCATCGGGGTGGTCAAGGATTACGCCGCGCGCGGGGGCCTCTCCGAGTCGGTGGCCGCCGAGGACCTCATCACGCGCGGAGCTGCCGCCGCCGCCGCAGGGGGCGTGGGCGCACAGGCGGTCCCGGCCATTGCGGCGGCCGTGGGCCGGACGGTGGAGGAGGTGCTGCGCGCCGTCGTGGTGCATCCATTTGGCGCAGAGTTGGCGGCGATCCGCCACGAGGCGACGGTGGGCCGCCTCGAAGGGTTCGCCCACATCGCCAACGACTACGGCCTCGCGGTGGCCGAGCGCCTTGAAGCGGCGGCCGAGGAGCGCGCGCGCGCGGCGCGGGCGGCGGACGAGGTCCCGCACTTGAACGTCGCCCTGATCGACCACACGGGGCAGGGGGCATGATGACGACGCCGACGCGGATGTTCGTGGAGGGGCGCTACGTGCCCGCCGGGCCATGGGCGGACGCCAAGATCGCACGGCAGGTCAAGCATCTCCTGGCGGACTACCGCGCGGGCGAGACGCACGAGGTGCGGGCGCTCTTCGACGCCCACGGCGACATCGCCGATCGCGCGACCGCACGGGCGACCCTGCGCGCCGCGATCGGTCCTAAAGTCGTCTTCCACCGGCTCATCCTCGCGCCGGGGCGCTCTGCGGGGGTGGTCCGTCCCGGCGACCTGCGCACCTGGACGCGGCTGCTGCTGATGGACCTGGGCCACGAGGTCGGCCAGCGACTCGTGTGGGTCGCGGCCGTCCATCGCAACACCGACGCGCCGCACGTCCATGTGCTTCTCGCCGGCGCGGCTGTACGCACCCGCCCGCCGGGGGCGGGGACGACGACGGGCGTGGAGCTGCGCCGCATCCATTACATTCCCGGTGGCTTTATCCGTCAGCGCGGGGACGTGCGCGCGGCTGAGATTCGCGCGCTCAACGGCGACGGGACCGCGGCCTGAGGACGCGCAAGGGAAGGAGAGGACGATGGACCACGGAAGAGGGAGTGCAGGCGCCTACACCATTGACGGCCAGGGCGTCGTGCTCTCTGTGCAGGAGACGTCGCCCCCCCCTCCGACCCCGGCGCGCGCGGAGGCCCCGCCGCCGCCGCGCGTGACGGACCCTGGTGACCCCGCTGACGTGGGAGCCGGTGGGGCGGCTGCTCGCCTGGGGCGCACGGGAGGGCCTGACCGCGGCCGAACTGCTCGATCACTGCCGGGCGGCGACCCGCCCCCCGACGACACGACGACGAGGAAGGAGTGCGCGATGACGCAGACAGCCCGCGACGACCAAGAGATCACCCCCTATGACGGGACACGCGGCGATGGCCCCGAGGGCGACCCCCCGGACCCGACGTCCTATACACGGGAGCAGGGCGGTCCCGCCCCGGAGGACGTGCAGTGGCCCCCCCTCACCGACCCTGCCGAGATCGCCGCCATCGAGGGCGCGCTAGCCCAGGGCAGCGACCCGCCCTACGACGTGTGGGTGGAGGGAGCCCCGGCCGCGCTCGCCCCCGGCGACCTTACTCCGTTAGAGGAGGGGCCGGCCGTGTACGCGTGGGAGCAGAGCGGCCCCGCCAGCGGCGAGGGGCAGCTTTACGAGATCACCGATCCGGTGGTGCTCGCCGCCTACGCCGAGGCGCACCCCGCGCCCTCCGGCATCGAGATCGCCAACCCAGCCGCCTACTATGAGGCGGCGGCCGCTCCTGAGCCGATCCTTGTGGTGGACCTCGACCGCGATCTGACGCCGGCCCTCGACCTGTAGGGAGGATAGAGAGACCATGAGCGCACCCGTCAGCCCGACCAGCCCCCTCCGCACCGTCCGCCCCTGGGCGCGCGCCGCGGGCACCCTGCGTCGCCTACCGTCCCGCGCCCGCGGAGGGATCGTCGCTCTGCTCCTCGCGCTGGCCCTCGGGCGCGGGCTGCTCGTCGGCGCGCGCGGGGTCGTCGGGGGGGCCACGGCCCTCGTCCACCACGCGACCGCGACGGTGACGCTCTGGTACCAGACGGCCTACGACGCCGTGGCCTGGCCCGCCGCCAATGGGCTGGCCGCCCTGCACGCCGTGCAGGTCTGGGGGCGCCACGGCCTCCACGGGCTCGCTCCCCCGCTCCACGGCCTTCCCTGGGCTCTCTGGATGCGCCACGGCGCGGCCTGGCGCTACGCCGCCCTGCACAGACCGGCCGGGGCAGCCGTGCGCGCGGCGCTCCCCGTGGAGCTGGGCGGCGCGGGCGCGTTCCTGGCCCTGTGCGCCGTGGTCATCCTCGTAGGACGCCGAAAGCGGGGCCTGGACCCCACGCGGGCCAACACCTACGGCGGCGCCCGCTGGCAGACCTGGGACGAGCTGCGGCGGCGGCGGGCTAAGCGGGGCGATCTCGTGCTGGGCACGGTGCGGCGTGGGTTCAGACGGATCACCGTCGGCATCCCGCACGCGCTGCTCGTGGAGGGCGTGGCCATCTGCGCGCCCAACGGCCTGGGCAAGAGCAACGCCCTCTACAAGGGCCAGTTGCTCGACGCGGACCCCGCCGTCGATTACGTGGCCACCGACCCTAAGGGCGAGCACTGGGCGCAGACGGCCGCCGCCATGAGCCGCACGCACGACGTGTACCGCCTCGACATGCAGACGCCGGCCGACAGCGTGACGTGGGCGCCGCTCTCTCTGGAGCGCACGCAGGCGCAGGCCGAGGCGTGGGCCGCCGCCTGGCTGCGCAACACCACGCCGGCGGGCAGCGCCCCCGCCGTGGCCTACTTCGAGGGGGCGCTGGTCCTGCTCATCGCCGCCGGCGTCGCCCATGTCCACGCCGTGGCCCAGGACGCCGGCCGCGCGACGGGCACGCTCGGCGAACTGATCGACCTGCTGCTCCTGCCGACCATCGAGAAGATCGAGGCGTGCTTGCTCAAGACGCCGGGCGGCATCCCGCCCGCCGCGGGCCAGTTCCTCGGGCTTATCAAGGAGCACAAGGACCTGCGCATGTCGATCCCCTCGGGCCTGGCCCCGCGCCTCTCCACGCTCACCGACCCCGCCGTGCGCGCCGTCGTCGGCGGCGCGGGCGCGCTCGACCTCGACCGCCTCGGGCGCAAGGAGCGGCGACCGCTCGCCCTCTACATCGTGACCCCCGTGGGCGACCGCTCGCTGCGCCCGCTCGTCGGCGGCCTCTTCACCACCCTCTTCCGCGTGCTCATGGACCGCGCGCGCACGCGGCCCGGCGGCGCCCTGGAGCGCGAGGTGCGCCTGCTGCTCGACGAGTTCGGGACGATGGGTGCGGTCCCCGACGCGCCCGACCGCTTCAACGTGCTGCGCCAGGTGCGCGTCTCGCGCGTGCTCTCGTTCCAGATGCGCTCTCAGCTCGTCGAGGACTACGCGGAGACCGGGGCGGAGGCCCTCGTGGAGTCGTGCAACGCGCTGGCCTGGCTCGGCGGGACGCGCGGCAAGGACGCACAGTGGGCGAGCGACACGCTGGGCAAGCGCACGGTGCTGGCCTCCAGCGAAGGCGACTCGGCCGCGCGCGGCGTGTTCGGGCGCCGGCCCGAGCGCGAGAGCCGCTCGGTGAGTGAGGCGGGCGTGCCCCTCTTGTTCCCGGAGGACCTGCACGCCTCCTCACGCCGGCGCATCGTGGTGAGCGTGCGCGAGGCGCGGCCGATGGACCTGCGCACGCGGCCCTTCTACACCGTGCGCGCCCTCAAGCGCCTCTCGCAGCTCCCCGCCCCGCTCGCGTCCCGCGAAGCCCCCGTCCCCGCGCCGGCGCCGGTTGCCCCCCCATCGGCCCCGGCCCCAGCCCCGGCGACAGCCGCCCCGGCGACGGAGATACCCACGCCCCCACGCCCACGGGTGGTTTTGGCGCCTCCCCCCGCCCCTACGCGGGCGGCCACACCGCCCATGACGCCCCGCACACCGGTGCGCGTCGTCGCGCAGCCGGCCCCCGCGACATCCCCCGCCGTGGCAACGGCCGCGACCGCTATCGCGGCGATGGCTCCTGCGGCAGCGGTCGCGGCGATGGCTCCCGCGACGGACCCCGGTGTGATCGTGTTCGCAACCCGCCCGGCGCGGTTGCCCACAGCCCCCGTGAAGCATGGCCGGGCTTACGATTGGACAGGACTCCCATGAGCGCACTGACAACGCGCTGGTTAGGACCTTTGAGGGAGAGACAGGGCGTGCGTCCGCGCGCCGCCTTTACGGCAGGGGAGTCCGTGGGCTACAATGCCCACCATGAAGGAGTGCGCCATGTAGCACGACGCGCGGCTGCCACGGCCGCAAAGATAAGAGGCCCACCGGCTGCAAACCGGTGAGCCTCTTACCCGCCTGGACTGTTTTAATAGTAACCGGCGCTGGTGTACCTGCCGCAAAGCGATCGCCAGAGCCACGAGACGGAGGCCGCAGCCCCGAGGAGTAACCAGCTCCGAACCGGGTTGCGGGCCTGCAAGGAGTATTTTTATGCTCGAAAGCACCCCTATGCCCTGTACAGATGATAGCGCGGGCGCGCGTCTCTGTCAAAGGGATGACCCGTCCCCCGTGTGGACACGCACGGGGCTGGTCGATCCGCGCCCTATTATCGCGGCCGTGGTGCGCGCCTCTAACGCTAGCGACCCCCTCGCGGACGACGTGACCCCCGCCGCGATCCGGGGGCCGGGCCGCACGCCGGCCGTGGCCCAGGCCCGGCACCTGTGCGCCTACCTGCTCGTCGAGGACTACCACCTGACGAACCAGGCCGCGGGCGCGGCGCTGGGCCGCGACCACACCACGATCCTGCACAGCCGTGCGCGGGTCGCGGCGGCCCTGTCTCAAGCCCCGGCCCAGGATACGCTCCTGGCCCGCGTGCTCGATCGCGCGCGCGCGGACCTAGCCGGTCACCCCCATACCGACGAGGAGGGGGAGCGCACGCGGCGCGATGAGGGTCGCCGGCGTGCCCTTGCCGCAGCCTCCTCCCGCGACCTGGCCGAGTACCGCTACTGGCGGCTGCGCTCCCTCCGCGCGGGGAGGGCCTGGTGAGCGTCCACGCACGCGCCGCCCCGACGATCGAGTCCCTACACCCGCCCGCCCCGGTGCCGCGCGCGGGCTGGACGCAGATCCCGCGCCCCTTTTTGGACGCCGCGCCGCTGGACAACGAGCGGCTCGCCCATGTGCTGCTCATCTCCTATGCCTGGGACGACGACGTGTGCCACCCGTACCAGGCTGACCTCGCCGCGGAGCTGGGCTGCTCGACGCGCACCATCAAGCGGCGCACGGCCGATCTACGTCGGGCCGCGCTCATCACAGTGACGCGGGGTGGCCGCGGTCATGCCAACATCTACCACTTCGCCGCCGCGCCAGCGCGGGACGACGAGACCGGCTATGCGACGGTCCCCCACGCCGTGCTCGGCGACCCAGACCTCTCGCAGGGCGCGAAGCGGGCCTACGTCATGGTGGCGCACCACGCTAACACGCAGGGGCGCTGCATCCGCACGGTGGCGCGGATCGCCGGCTACGTCGGCGGGTGCTACAAGTCTGCCTACAACTACCTACGTGAGTTGGAGGAGGCGGGCTACCTGCGCGTCACGTCCCAGGGGTGGGGCCTGCCCAACATCTACGACGTCGGGGCACCGCAGATGCGCCGACGCGCGGCGAAGAAGGGGGCGGCGCCGGTCATGACCGTGCTCGACCAGGAGGAGGACGTGGCCGCCGAGGATCGCCGCTGGCGGGCTGTCTACCGCGAACTGATGGGCGCGGAGCCGGCTGACCGGCTGCACAAGCAACTCCACAGCCTGGCCGTCGATCCCACCGTGGGCGAGGACCTGCTGAGCGCGGCGCTGCGCGGCGCGGCCGACTTCCGCACCATCACCATCAACACGGTGCGCGTCGAATTGGATAAGATCGCGCGCGAGCACCCCGCCCCGGAGGAACCAGCTGCCCCGCTCGACTACTTCGGTGGGAAGTACGGGCACTTGATCGTGTGCGCGGGGTGCGGCCAGCGCGGGGAGGACTGCACCTGCACGGGGAGGGCGTCGCCCACGGCCACGGGGCCGCCTCCCGTCACGACGGCCTCCCCCGCCAGAGGAGCGCCCACGCACGTCGAGCGGTGCGCCCACTGCCACGCTGCGCCCTGCCGCTGCCCGCGCAAGGAGCGTCGGGCACGGGAACGGAAGGTACGCTAACGCGCCGAGGCATCAGCGAGGGGCCAGGGGCGTCAGCGAGGATAGTTTGGGTTGTCGAGAGGACCGGACGAGTAAGGAAGAGATCGCGCGGCGACAATCTCCTGGAGAATGTGGGGGAAATATGGATGATGTATCGAACGGCCTGCCGCTCGCGCAAACCCAGGCTGAGATCGATCGGATGCCCGAGGCCGAGGTGCGTCAGCGCATCAACGTGGTTGCAAGGGGGATACCGGTTGACCGGCAATCGGCCCCGGAATGGGTGACCAAGGAAGAGTATCGTCTACTAGGCCAGCGCCTCGCCTATCTTCAGGCAGAGCGAGTCGAGACGTGGACAAAAGATGTGCGGGACATGACCGCCTCGATCCGCTGGTTAACGATAGTCAACGTCGTCGCAGCTATCCTGGCCGTTGCTGCCTCTGCGGTCGCTCTACACGTTGGCGGGCTTGGACGCTAGTGCCTGGGCTGGGGGCTCCCAGCCGCTAGGAGAGGGAACAATCATGGTACAAGGCATGGCATCATCCACGATCGGCGTGCTCGACGCGGACGGGCTGCACCTGGCCGACGGGACCCTTGCCCCTATCACGGGGACGATCGAGCACGTCGGCGACCTGTACAAGGGGGCACGGCGGTACAACCTGTCGCAACTGTGGCTGACCGATGCCTGGGTGCGCGCAGCCGGGCTGCCCGACACGCTCGCTGTGGCGGGGCAGTTCCGCGAGCTGCGCCACGCCTTCGTGAGCGATGGCCTGGACAATCTGCACGCCTTCCCCACAGCGCTCACGCCCTGGCTCGATCTGCGCAAGAAAGGCGAGGCCGGATCGAGCGTATCCATCGTGTTCCCGCTCTACGACGAGCACGCGGTGTGGGGCCTCGACACCGACGGCGCGACGCTGTTGAGTGGCCTAGTAGCCTACACTCAAGCCATGGGCGCGCCGTACTACCGCTCGCCCGGACGCACGGGGACGGACCTGCTGCAGGAGCTGGGCAAGCGCGGGGCGGGGTCTCAGCGGGAGTACCCGGAGGGGCTGCCGACGCCAGCGGGGCAGGCCGACACGGTGACGGAGCTGAGTTGGCTGCGCACGCTCTCGCCGGCCGAGCGGGGCAAGGCGTACCTCCACTCCTACGACAAGAACGCGCAGTGGTTGAGCGCGGCCGGCGTGGTGGAGTTGGGCCTCTCGGGCATCGAGGAGCGGTGCGATCCGAGCGGAAAGCTGCCCTTCGATAAGAAGCTACCGGGGTACTGGCGGGCGCGGATCTCCGGCGCGGAGGAGCAGTGGGCCTGCACGCCGACGGTGGCGTGGGCGCTGGAACGCGGCCAGGCCGTGACGATCACCCAGGCGTGCGTGTGGACGCAGCACAGCCGGGCGATGGAGACCTGGTACGAGCGGCTGCGCACGGCGCGCACGGCGCTCCAGGAGGATGCGACGCCGGCGGGACGCCTGGCTCTGGGCGCGCTCAAGTACACCTACGCGCTCACGATCAGCGGCTTCAACAGCGCGTGGCACAAGGAGAAGCGCAGCCCGCTCTACCGGCCGGACTGGCGGCATCTCGTCATCGCGCAGGCGAACGCGAACCTCTCGCGCGCCCTGCACAAGATGGACCTGGCGGGCCACACGCCCGTCGCTGTCCACAAGGACGCGGTGTACCTGGTGAGCGACGAGCCGGACCCCGTGGCAGCGTGTCCGCCCTCGGTCACACTAGGAACGGGCTTGGGGCATTTCAAGGTGCAGGACGCAGCGATCCCCCTGGATAGAGTGCTGCCGGCCTTCGACGGGACGCGCGGCGGGATCGGAACACTGCTCAAGCTCTTGAAGCCGCTACGCGAGCGTACGGCTGTGCAGGGGGCGGCGTAACGTGTCCGACCTGGGCGAGGACCTAGCACGGGCCTACGAGGCGCGGGTGGCGGCGACCGACGTGGAGCTGACGCCGACGGCGATCCGCGCGGTCGTGCGCGCGCTGGGCGGCGGCGAGGGGCGGGCCCAGGTGGCCGCAGGCAACAAGCAACTGGCCGGCCAACTCGGCATCTCCGTCCGCACAGTGCAGCGGTGGCAGAAGGAGGGTGGGGAGGCGCGCAGCGTGGCACGCTCGACGCCGGGGCTGCGCATCAGCGTGCGGGGGATCGCCACGGCGCAGCAACGGCAGGCCAACGCGCGAGCGTTCCGGGAGCGGGTGCAAGAGCAGGGCCTGGACGTGGGAGCGTGCCGGGTGATGGTGCGGGCGTACAACGAGGACCGGGCGCGGCCGCGCAACATCGGGCCGCAGCACATCGCGGGGGATGTGCTGACGGAGTTCCTGGACGCGCTGGAGGAGGGCGACCTAGGGGCCGCCGCAGAGGCGTTCGGCGCGGCGTGGGTGGAGTCCTACGGGATGGACGTGGAGGCGAGCGTCACTGATGTGCTGAGCGCCTTTACCTCAGGGCTGTAGGGAGCAGCACCAGGGCTACCGTTGCGCGACGCTGCCCCTCTACACGCTTGTAGGTGAACGAGGACACCTGGAGGCCCTAGACGACGAGTCCACGAGAGCCTAGGTCACGGCTCCCTCCTTAGTAGACCTCTATATATTCTCCATCGCACGCACGCATGACCGTCACCTGGCCACGACGGATAAGCGCGTGGTGCGCCTCAAGCCAGAGCACAATCTCCCAGGCGCGTGCGGGCCCTACTTGCTCCACAAACTCCTCTTCCCAGGGGGTCCCCTCCTGAGAGGGAGGCCTGTCAAGGGCGGCGAGAGAATGGTTCTGTCACAGGTTTGATGAACTGGCCCTCCCGGCGGTCGTACGGCGCTTACGCCAACAGAACACGCTGGCGTAAGAGGTCGAGCTTGGCCCGTCCGAACATTTGACGCTTGAGCATCTT
>JAABUX010005831.1_pt1 | contig 14966 bp, 12 predicted proteins | sample 5561851 | NCBI WGS metagenome assembly JAABUX01 (sample SAMN10711883, study PRJNA513361) | rock metagenome | isolation source: Antarctica rocks | place: Antarctica: Victoria Land, Richard Nunatak red sandstone | collected 2016-01-03 | reverse complement strand
ACCTGTGCCGCCAGTACGTCGAGCACATCGCCGACCGTCGTCTGGAGCGTATCGGGCTGCCGCCTCAGTACGGCGCGGCCAATCCCTTTCCCTGGATGAGCGAGACGATGGACCTGGGCAAGGAGAAAAACTTCTTCGAGACGCGCGTGACCGAATACCAGGCCGCCGCCGCGCTGCGCTGGGACTGACGCGCCCACGTCACTCGGCATCGTGACTGGCGGCCGGGGCGGAGACTGGAGGGAGGAGGCGCCGGACGGCGTCGAGACACAGCTGCCGCATGCGCGCGGCGTCGAGCGCCGGGTTGCGCAGGGTCGCCTGCACGGCCAGGCCGTCGATCAGCGCGGCGAGTTGGGTCGCCGTCGCGGCCGGATCGACGGGCGCAAACTCTCCAACAGCAATACCTTCGGAGATGATGCGCGCCAGGAAGCCTGTCCAGCGCCTGTGCTGCCGCTCGCTGACCGCGCGCAGCCGCTCGTTGCGCGTGGCCTCGCCCCAGAACGTCAGCCATAGCCGCCACTCGTCGCGCACCTCGTCGCTCCCCGGCAGGCTGGCCTCCACCAGCCGCTCCAGCCGTTCCCGCGCATTGCGCGCGCCGGTCAGGGCCGCGCGTAAGGCAAGCCCGGTGCTCTGCACCTCGTCGAGCAGGGCGGCCTCCAGGACGCTGTCCTTGTCGCCGAAATAGTGTACGACGGTGCCCGTGCTAACCCCAGCCGCCTCGGCCACGTCGCGCACCGTAACGCGCTCGTAGCCCAGAGCGACGATGCGGCCGCGCGCCGCGCGCAGGATCTGCGCCCGCCGCGCGGCCTCGTGTATCCCCGCCTTCGGTGGCATACGGCTCCTCTCCCCAAAGCCTGTGACTTCTCGCTTGCATGGCCGTCGTGGAGATAGATCCTGGGAGCGCGGGCGCTCCCAGGACGAGAAGTCACAGGCCGTGCTCTCCCCCCGTCCATGGTATACCAGGTGTACCGCTGCTTGTTTATAAATCGAACGTTCGTTATATAATAGAGGCGGGCGCGGATGACGCGCCCCATGCGTGCGGCGTCCCGGCGCCGCCATCACGATCTGAAGGAGGCGTCCATGACCCTATCGAGTATCCCTGGCTACCCGCGCATCGGCCGTGATCGCGAACTCAAGCGCGCCTGCGAGTCGTTCTGGAACGGCTCGCTCTCCAGCGACGAGTTGCGTGCGACAGGAGCCGCGCTGCGGCGCGCCCACTGGCAGGCGCAACGCGCGGTCGGGATCGACCTCATCCCGACTAACGACTTCACCTACTACGACCACGTGCTCGACGCTATCGCCCTCGTCGGGGCCGTTCCCGCGCGCTACCACTGGGACGGCGAGACGGTCGACCTGGACACCTACTTCGCCATGGCGCGCGGCTCGCAGCGCGCGGGGCTCGACGTCACGGCAATGGAGATGACAAAGTGGTTCGACACCAACTACCACTACATCGTCCCCGAGTGGCGCGCCGGGCAACGGTTCCGCCTCTCCTCGACCAAGCCGTTCGACGAGTTGGCGGAGGCCCAAGCGCAAGGCGTCCCGGCCAAGCCGGTCCTGGTCGGGCCGCTCAGCCTCGTCCTGCTGGGCAAGGCGCAAGACGAGGGGATGGACCTGCTGGGCGAGACGCTCGACGGGGTGGTCGCGGTCTACGGCGAGGTCATCGAGCGGTTGGCCGCGGCCGGCGCCGCGTGGATCCAACTCGACGAGCCCTGCCTGGCGCAGGACCGCTCGCCCGCCGAGATCGCCGCGCTGCGCCGCGCCTACGAGACGCTGGCAACGCGTAAGGGCACGGCCCGGCTGCTGGTCGAGACCTACTTCGGGTCGGTCGGCGAGAGCTACGCCGCGTTGGCCGCCCTGCCGGTCGACGCCATCGGGCTCGATCTGGTGCGCGGACCGAAGAACCTCGACCTGCTGCGCCGCCACGGGCTGCCAGCCGACAAGCTCCTTGCCGCTGGCATCGTCGACGGACGCAACGTGTGGGCCGTCGATCTCGGGGAGGCGCTGGCCACGCTCGATAGCGTTATCGAGACGGTTCCGGCGGAGCGCCTGATCGTCTCGACCTCGTGCTCGCTCTTGCACGTGCCCTACGACGCCGCCCGCGAGACGCATCTGGACGACGAGGCGCGATCCTGGCTGGCCTTCGCCGAGCAGAAGTTGGCCGAGGTGGCGACGCTGACCCGCGCGCTCACTGCGGGGCGCGAGGCCGTACGGGAGCAGCTGCGGGCCAGCGTCGCCGTGCACAACAGCCGGCGCGCCTCGGCCCAGACGCGCGACGAGGGGGTGCGCGCCCGTATGCGCCAGGCCGCGCCAGCCGCCCGCGCGCCTTTCGCCGAGCGGGCGCACGCACAGCAGGCGCGCCTGAGCCTACCCCTGTTGCCGACCACGACCATCGGCTCATTCCCACAGACCGCCGAGGTGCGCCGCGCGCGCCGCCGCTTCGAGTCCGGTGAGCTCGACGCGGGCGGCTACGACCGCTTCGTCGAGGGGGAGATCGCTGCGACGATCCGGCGTCAGGAGGAACTGGGGCTCGACGTGCTGGTCCACGGCGAGTTCGAGCGCAACGACATGGTGCAGTACTTCGGGGAACAACTGTCCGGCTTCGCCTTTACCCGCCACGGCTGGGTGCAGAGCTACGGCTCGCGCTGCGTGCGCCCGCCCATTATCTTTGGCGACGTGGCGCGTCCCGCGCCGATGACGGTGCGCTGGAGCGCCTACGCGCAGTCGCTGACCGCCAGGCCGGTCAAGGGCATGCTGACCGGACCCGTCACCATCCTCAACTGGTCCTTCGCGCGCGACGACCAGCCGCGCGAGGAGACCTGCCGCCAGATCGCCCTCGCCCTGCGCGATGAGGTTGAGGACCTGCAAAGGGCCGGCCTCGCGGTGATCCAGGTCGACGAGCCGGCCTTGCGCGAAGGTCTGCCACTGCGGCGCGCCGACTGGGCGGCCTACCTCGACTGGGCCGTGGCCTGCTTCCACCTGGCGACCGGGAGCGCCGACCCGGCCACGCAGATCCACACCCACATGTGCTACAGCGCCTTCGACGACATCATCGACGCCATCTCGGCGCTCGACGCCGACGTGCTGTCGATCGAGAACTCGCGCTCGGGAGGAGAGTTGTTGCAGGTCTTCCGCGCCACCGGCTATGACAAGGAGATTGGCCCCGGCGTCTACGACATCCACTCGCCGCGCGTCCCGAGTGAGGAGGAGATCGTGGCCATGCTCACGGCCACGCTTGCGGTGCTGCCGTCCGAGCGCGTGTGGGTCAACCCCGACTGCGGGCTCAAAACGCGGACGTGGGACGAGGTGACGCCCGCGCTGGCCCGCATGGTCGCCGCGGCGCACCAGGTGCGGGCGGGGTGCACCTCGAAATAGTGGAATGCGGCCACACGGGCCTGCGACTGCGGTCGCATGGCAAACCACCGGCCGACTGCGGTCGGGTGTGGGTCGCCGCCCTGCTCCTGCCCCGGCCTGACACCGCAGTGTCCGTCGTTTGCCATGCGACCGCAGTCGCAGGTCGGATTCCACAATTTTAAGGCGCACCAGGTGCGCGCGCGGACCACGTCCGCAGGATAAAGTATAGTGTTAGCTGGTAAGATAGCAGTAGTAGGTCCGCATATGACCTGCCAGGCCTCGGCGACCGGGCCTGTAAGACGTAGCAGCTCATAGAGGAGACGTACATATGAAAATCGGCATCATCGGCGCGGGTCACATCGGCGGCGCCCTCACCCGGCGCTTCACCGCGCTGGGGCATGAGGTCTCGGTCGCCAACTCGCGCGGACCCGAGACGCTCACCGACCTCGCCGCCGAGACCGGCGCGCGCGCAGTCCCGGTCACCGAGGCGGCGCGAGGCGCGGAGCTCGTCGTCGTCACCATTCCCGAGAAGAACGTTCCCGCTCTCCCACCCACGGTATTCGACGGCGCGGCCGGGGGCGTGGTCGTCGTGGACACCGGCAACTACTACCCGCAACAGCGCGATGGCCGCATCGACGAGATCGAGGCCGGGACGACGGAGAGCCGCTGGGTGGCGCGGCAACTGGGCCGGCCCGTGGTCAAGGTCTTCAATAACATCTACGCGCAACACCTGCTAGAGCGCGGCCAGCCGGCGGGAACGCCGGGGCGCATTGCCCTGCCGGTGGCGGGCGACGACGCGGCGGCCAAGGCCGTGGCGCTGCGGCTCCTCGACGAGCTTGGCTTCGACGGCGTCGACGCCGGTGGGCTGGATGAGTCGTGGCGACAGCAGCCCGGCACCCCGGTCTATGGCACGGACTTCGACGCCGACGGCGTCCGGCGCGCGCTATCCGAAGCACGCAAGGACCGCACGCCGGAGTGGCGCGCCACCGCGTAGCACGCCAGCAACCCCTGCGCCATCGTCACGCCTCCCTCACGCGCCACGCGGCAGCTCCCATAACGGGATCTGCCGCGTGGTCCGCATTGACGCTGGACAAGGGCTTGCGGCCCTACTTGCTCCGTGGGTCGAAGGCGTCCCGCAGGCCGTCGCCGACGAAGTTGACGGCCAGGATAGCGACCGTCAGCACGACGCCGGGCGCGATCGTGAGCAGCGGATTGACGGCGATGTAGCTCTCCGACTCGGCCAGCATGTTGCCCCACGTCGGGATCTCGGGCGACAGGCCGAAGCCAAGGAAGTCGAGCGCCGCCTCGATGTACATCGCGGCGGCGATGGAGAACGTCGCGTTGACGATGATCGAGGCGATCGTGTTGGGCAGCATGTGGCGCCACACCGTCCGCCAGCCGCCCACGCCGACCGCGCGGGCGGCCTCAATGTACTCCATCTCGCGCAGCACCAGGAACTCGCCGCGCACCAGGCGCGCCAGGTACATCCATCCGAACAGGCCGATGAACAGGATGATCGAGAGCAGGCTGACGCCGGCGGCTGCGGCCAGGATCAGCAGCAAGAATAGGGCGGGGAAGGAGAGCACCAGGTCGACGAAGCGCATCAGGACATTGTCGACCCACCCCCCAGCGTAGCCGGCCACGGCCCCGATGACGATGCCGAGCAGCAGCACCACGGCGGTCGCGCCGAACCCAATGGTGAGCGTGACGCGTCCGCCATAGATGAGGCGGCTGAGGATGTCGCGTCCGAGGTCGTCGGTCCCCAGGAGGTGGGTCGAACTGGGTCCGATCAGCGTGTTATTGGCGTCCTGAGCCAGCGGATCGTACGGCGAGACCAGCGGGGCGAAGATGGCGGCGAGGATCAAGAGCGCCAGCAGGACCAGGCTGATCACGGCCAGACGGTGCCGTAGAAAGCGCCGCAACGCCAGCCGGGTCGGCGACATCTGGCGCGCGGCGACAGACTCGGATTGCTCTTCGACGATCCCTTCCTGGGTTGTGGCCGATCCTAATCATGTGCGATGCCCCCGGTTCTGACTAGGCGAAGAGAAGGCTGGCTCCATCACGGAGAGCGCGGCGAGGGGGAGCGCGCGATCGATGCGGCCGGGCATCGATCCGTTCCTCCCGCCGATCGCCGTCCGCGCACGGCTCACGAGAACTTGACGCGCGGGTCTAGCAGGCCGTAGACAAGGTCGGCGGCCAGGTTCCCGGCAAAGATCAGGATGGCGCTGATCAGCAGGATGCCCTGCAGCAGGATGTAGTCGCGCGCGTTGAGGGCGTCGAAGAACAGCCGGCCCATGCCCGGCCACGAGAAGACGACCTCGACGAGCAGGGCGCCGGTGAAGAAGGCGGGCACGTCCAGAGCGATCAGCGTGACCAGCGGGATCAGCGCGTTGCGCACGGCATGCCGATTGACCACGACGCGCCGCATCAATCCCTTGGCCTTGGCGGTGCGGATATAGTCCTGCCCTAATATCTCCAGCATCGACCCGCGGATGTAGCGGCTCCACGACGCGATGCTGCCCAACCCAAGCACGAGCGCGGGCATGAGCAGGTGCTGCAGGAAGTCTCCTAGCGACCACGCGGCGCCCTCTGTGTAGAGGCCGGCCGTCGGCAGCAGGTGCAGGTTGACCGAGAAGACCAACTGCGCCATGAACCCGACCCAGAAGACGGGGGCCGACCAGGCCACGAACGAGCCGAAGGTCGAGAGGTAGTCAAAGAAGCTGTACTTGTGCGTAGCTGAGTAGATGCCCAATGGAACAGCCAGCGCGATGGAGATGACGAAAGCCGCGACCACCAGGATCAGCGTGTTGCCGATGCGGCCGCCGATCGTGCTGAGCACGGTGTCGCCATTGGTGAGCGAGAACCCCCAGTCGCCGTGCAGCATGCTGGTGAACCAGCGCAGGTACTGGACGGGCGCCGGCTGGTCCAGGCCCCATTCGTGCTTGATGGCGGCCAGTTGCGCCGCCGTGACGTGCGGGTTGTGCGTGTACGCGCTGAGCGGGCCGCCGGGCGTCAGCTGCATCACGACGAACGAGACGATCGTGACCAGGACCAGCAGCGGGACGGCCTGCACGACGCGACGTATCAGGAACGAGAGCATGGGCGCCGACCTCCAACAAGAGCCGCTCTCGCTCCCCACCCCCTCCATCCAGTGAGGGGAGAGGAGGTGGGAAGCGAGAGCGTTGGTTTACTGCGTCAGATACCAATCCTTGGCGTTCCAACCGATGAAGAAGCTATAGGGCTGTGGAGCGTAGCCGTGCAGCTTCGGCGTCGCCGCTGTGAGCACGCGCGTCCAGTACAGGAACAGGTCGGGCTGATCCTGAGCCAGGATGGTCTGGATCCGCTTGTAGATGGCGATACGCTGGCCCCGGTCGAGCGTGGCCACGCCCTGCGCGGTCAAGCGATCGATCTCCGGGTTGCGGTACCCGCCGAAATTGCCGCCCGCCGTGACCGACTTGCTCTCGATCTGGTTGCTGGCCCAAAAGTACGTATCGTCGGGCTCGCCGCTGGTGAACCACGAGTAATCGACGGCCGTGGTGGTCGTCTTGGAGAGACGGTCGTCGCCCTCCAGCGGCCCCTGATGCGCCGCGAAGAGGATCGAAACGTCGAGCAGGTTGAAGGTCGTGTTGATGCCGACCTTGGCCCAGGCGTCCTTGAGGATTTGCACCCTCAGCTTGACGTCGCTCGCGTTGGTGGCCCCAGCCAGGATAATGGAGAGCGGCTTGCCGCCCTTCTGCAAGATTCCGCCGGGACCCGGCTTGAAGCCGTCGGCCAGCAGCATGCTCTTTGCCTTGGCCGGGTTATAGGGGTACGAGTTCTTGATGTTCGAGTTGTAGTACTTGCTGATCGGCGGCTGGTCGGCGTCAGCGATGACGCCGTAGCCGAGCGCGACCTGATCGATCAGTTGCTGCTTCGGCGTGGCGTAGGCAAGGGCCTGGCGCACCGTGCGGTCGGTGAAGAAACCTGTTTCCATCAGATCGAGATGCACCCAGTTGAAGCCTGGCGTATTGTAGGTCTGCACGGTGGGGAAGCGCTTGAGCAGGTTGAACTGGCGCGCCGAGAGGTCGGAGCTCGACCCGATCAGGCTGATCTCGCCGGTCTGGATCTGGTTGATCGCCGTGTTGTTGTTGGGCACGATGCGGAAGATGATCTTATCCAGGTGCGGCGCGCCAAGGAAGTACCCCTTGTAGGCCGTCTCGGTGACGTGGTCGCCGGAGGCGTACTCAGTGATGCGGAACGGCCCGCTGCCCAACGGCATCTTGTTGTAGGCGGTGTCGTTCTTGATGTTCTCCGGCGCGATCCGGCCGAGTACGTGCTGGGGCAGGACAAACGCAGTGGCGTAATAGTTCAGGAACGGCGCGTAGACCGAGGTCAGCGTGATGTCGACCTCATACTTGCCAACCGCCTTGATCGTCTTGATGTGGTCAAAACCCTGTGATGACGTCGCGCCGAACTTGGGGTTATTGACCAGGTTGGCGGTGTAGACGACGTCGGCCGCGGTCAGGGGCACGCCGTCCTGCCAGGTGGCCTTGGGGTTGAGCTTGAAGACCCAGTTCAGGCCCTTGGCGTCGTGTATGTAGCTCGAGGCCAGGTCGGGCTGGGGGTTGCCGCTAGGATCAAACTTGACGAGGCCGTCGAACACGGGACTGTCCACGTCGGCCGTGGCCAGGGCCTGGTTCTGCAGGGGGTTGAGCGTGCCCTGAATCTCGGCTTCGGCGGCGATGACAGTGCCGCCGTTGGGAATGGCGGGAGCGGATGGCGCGCTATGTCGGGGGGCCGCGCCAGTGATGATGCCCGCGCTTGCGATGATCGCCGCTCCGAGCGCCGCGGTCGATCTGTGCCTAGGCTGAACAATCTTCATGGCCATCTCCATCGGATGAGTGATATGGTGAGTAAGACGCGCCGTGGGATAGGATAAATCCGCGCGACGCCGGTCTACAAACGCCGTTCCGCGTGCGATAGCGGCTCTTCCTCCTTTCTGGCTCACGTACCCGGGGCCAAAAGTACCGCGACGTGCCATTAAGTATTAGTTATACCAAGAAGGGGACGGCCGTGGGTAGGGTTACTCTGGCCGAGGACGGATCGAACATTCCGTACGTCCAACCGGCCTTCGACCATGATAGGGCGAACAGGTCGCCGGTCAGCTTCATGACGCGGGCATGTGCGGTGTGGCATCGATCACTCTCCTCACCATTCGGCTACCCACCGAACGGAGCGGCATCGTCACCGCGGGCCAGCCGGTCCGGCCAGTCCGACGGGCCGTCATCGGCGCCCAGATGCGGAGTGTCGCGCCCCCCGGCCCCAGGCCAACAGGCGCGCAGCAGGCGCAGGGCATTGCGCGCGGTCAGAGTCAGGTCGGCAGGCGGCGCGTCCAGGGGGAACCAGCGCAACTCGCCGTGCTTGGCCGGCTCGGCGTTGCGCGGCGTGCCCACCGCGACGCGGACCAGGAACACGGGCGAGACCCAGTGCGCGCCCTCGTCCGGCAAGATGTGGTCGGTGACCCCGAGCGGGGCTACGATCTCGACCTCGACGCTCAGTTCCTCGCGCACCTCGCGCACGAGCGCCGCCTCAACGGTCTCGCCGAACTCGACAGCCCCGCCCTGGATGCCCCAGCGGCCCGCCTCGGGCGGCGTCAAACGTTGGAGCAGCAGCACGCGCCCACCCTCCGCGATGAGGGCGCCGACGCCCACGCCGATGTAATCCTTCCCCTTCTCAAGCCGCGCGCCGTCCATGCCGCTCTCCTTCCCCCGTCCCATCCTCATCGCCCATCCGGCGCGAGATACCCACGTCCCGTCGCCCCGACATCGATTCGTCCCCCGGGATGGTCGTCCCTATCAGCATGACGACGATGGAGAACGCTTAGGAGTACCATCATGCGTCGTGCAGTGCCGAGAGGGCGCGGGTGGCGGCACGGGCCACGTCGGGGATAGGGTCGCCCGTGGCGACCGTGAGCGCCGGGGCAAAGTCGGTCGCATGCAGTTCGCCGAGGGCGCGCGCGGCAGAGGCGCGCTCGACGGCGCAGAGCGAGCCGAGTCCTTCGGCCACGCGCGGGGCCAGTTCGTCGAGGTCGAGGCCGGCGATGGCGCGGTAAACCCGCGCCCGCTGCCAGGGGATGCGCACCGTGTCCAGGCCACGGGTTGCCCCCTCCAGTAATGGGGGGATGCTCTCGTCCAGGTCGATGGGCAGGCCATCCTCGGCGGCCAGCACGTAGGCCGGAGCGCGGTCGCCGCCGAGGGCCCGGCTGAGCCACGCGGGCAGACCGTCGGGCAGCGCGGCGCGGCCGCCCGCGTAGGTGTGGATGTCCATCAGCGCGGGGAACAGCGCGGCGTAGCGGGCGGCCAGGGCCAGGGTCAGCTCGGCGTCGCGCGCGGCATAGTGGCGCAGCGGGCCGGAGATCGGACGCGTCAGCCAGTCAGCCTGCTGTCCCGATTTATCGATGCTGACCCGAAAGTGGCGGCGTAGCGCCTCGCGCAGGCTCTTGTCCTGCTCACCGTAGGCCGAGCGCGTCACCTGCAGCAGGTCGGTCGCGGCCCGCACATGCACGCCCGCGCCCTCCAGCCAGCGCACGTCACCCGGCGCGTCGAACAGCGCCACGGGGACCGAGGCTCGCAAGGCCGCGTCCAGAGGACCCAGGCGGCCGGACAGCCTCAGCGGATCGATCAGCCAGGTGTACTCGGGCGCGGCGATCTGGATCAGGGCGGCGACGGGAGCGGGAGCGTCGCGCGGCTTGCCGGCCTCCACATCCAGGGCGAGGGCGGACGCGCCAGCGATGGCCTCGGCGGCGGCGGCGAGCGCGTCGGGGGTATCCACGAAAGCGCGCGCGCCAGCGGGCGGATCAGGCAAGAGCGTCTGTATCCGGGTCTCGGCCACAGCGGCAGCCTCCTCACAATCGGTCGCGGTGCGTTTGCGACGGCGTCACGGGTCAGCAGTTACTCCATTGTATCGCGCCGCGGCCCATCTGTATCGCGCCGCGGCCCATCTCCGCCTCCCGCCTGACGCAGTTCGCGATTGAAATCACTCAGCGGACCCTCGTGCCCCTGCATAACTCCCTGACCGCGATAGCCCTGTCGAGTGCGCTAAGGGGCCGTCAGAAAACAAAGGTCGTCAAGATGGTCCAGTCGTTGTAGACTGGAGGCATGAACGAGCAGGACAGGATCACGGAGCGGTTCAAGCTTGCGGGACTGTGGACGATGCAGAAGGATGTCAAGGCCGACTATTCATGAGTCAGGGCTCTCGCGTAGATGTCGTAGTTCCCCTTCCAGATCGCGCACACGCTGCTCCAGCACGTCGACGCGTTCCCATGCCCGGTACGGCAGGTCGATATCCCTACCGGTGCGGTCACGGACGCCCAGCATAGGCTGCGTCGCCAGGATCGATACCTCGAGCGCCGCACTGTACCATGACCCGTCCGCCTCGGCCCGCCACGGGATATACGCGCCGCTCGCTAACCGCCAGGCAAGCAGCGGCGTGGAGAGCAGCGCGCCATCGGGGTCGAAGGCGATGTACTCCTGGACGCCGATTGCTTCGTAGATCCGCTGCTTCTCTCCGATGTCGTCGCCCACGGTGCTCCGACTGACCACCTCGGCGATGAACAGGGGCGCGCCTGCGTCGGCAAGGGCAATGGAACTGATCGCCCCTGACGGGAGGGGCCGCGCCAGCACCATCACGTCCGGGCGCGGGTCGTAGGGGCGACCGTCGGCGTGGCGGAGTCTCGTCAGCGCGATCTGGTTGCATGCGCCCCATGCCGCGCCGTGCCGCCGCGCGGCCTCGCGTAGCATACCCGTGAGCGCGGAGATGGCTTCCTGATGCCACTCGGTCCCCACGATACTCTCCTCCGTATCATCCGGCAGCGTGTCGGGTACTCGATACTCCGTCCAACGCGGTAGCGCCTGTACCATCCCCATCGCCCTCCCATGCGCTTGCTCTTACGCCGCGTCTCGGCGTCCCATCTCTCCATAGCGTACCGCAAGCGCCTGTGCGGCTATCACAGGACGTGGCGCTCCATCGCCTCGACCCACTCCCACGAGGTCATCATGGACATCAGCGTGCTGACGCGGGATTCCGACCGTAGGGTCGCCACCGCCGCCTCGACGCCTGGCCGGGCAGGCTCCGTCGGAGTGAGCCATATCCATAGGTGGGGCGACGCGTCGTGCAGGCTCAGCAAGGGATAGAGCAAGCGCGTATTGAGCACGACCGCCCAATCGCGCCCCGCGGCCATGTCCTCGCTCTGCCAACTGAAGAGAGCCGCGTCGGCGTGAGTGCGCGCGGCATGCTGTCCTGCCTCCTGCATCGGTCCCACGACGGCCTGCCCCGTGGCGACCACATCGTCTCTCCCGCGATGCCCGTGCAAGAGCAACACCTCGTGCCCGGCATCGCGACGTTCGCGCACCCAGGGCAGGAACAATGCGTCAAGCACCACGCGCACGGAGTGCCCCGCGAACACCGCCCGGTGGTCGATGGCGGGGACGACCGCCTGGACCAGGTAGTCGCCATGCACCCAGTATGTCGCGCTGTCCTGTCCTCGTAGCAATGGAGCAAGCACCGACGGAGGAACACGCTCCTGATGCATCGCGTAGCCGTTGGTCGCCGTGATGGCGCCGTCCGCGCGCGCGACCACCACCTCGTAGGGCGGGGCTTTCGACGGAGCAATGCGCGTTCCTCCAAGCGTCCAGACCTGCGTACGGCAGGTCGCCACGCGCCCAACGGCCGCGGCGAGATCGGCGTCCAGATCCGACCAGGGGACGAGGCGCGTCGTGCGCGGCGCGATCTGCTCCTCCAACTGCGTCGGGGTCGCCGGGGCATGCGAGGACGCGCGGCGCCCCCCGCCGCCCCAGCGACCCCATAGCCGCCGCCCGCCCTCGCGCAGCCCTTTAGCCATCTGCCGTCTCCCGCCTGTCTGCTCGCCGTCATTGGCCGCTTGTCCACCGTGTCCTTGTCTCAAGTATAGCGGCGGCGCGACGAGCACAACCCGCGGTCATTCCTGCTCGTCGTGGTCACGCCGCCGATGCATCACTACCTGCGTCGTGGCGCGAAAGCCGTGGGCCTGATAGAAGGCTGTCAGTTCCTCCTCACAGAAAAGGCTGACCGTTTCCACCGGCGCGAGTTCCGCGAGCAGTTGATCGAGCAGCAAGGCGCCCACCCCGCGCTGGCGGTAGGCGGCCCGCACCACGACATCCTCTATGTAGGCCCGCAAAGACCCGTCGGCAACGGCCCGCGCAAAGCCTATCAGGTCGGGGCCGGCCCATGCCCCGACGGCCGGGCCGGTGGCAAGCGCCCGCGCGATGTCCTCCACCGACCGCTGCGGCCACCAGCCGGCATGATCGTACAGACGCCGTACCGCCTCCGCGGGAATGGGGCGGGCGCGATGCACGTGAAGCTCTATACCCACGCTCTTGCTCTCCATACTTCCCATACTCCTACCACTCGCTCGACTCACGCTGTGTGTCACGCGCACCGACGAGAAGTCGTTAGCGCGCAAAAGGTCTGGGACAACGGGGAGCGCGGGCGGCCCGCCCGCTTGGCCCTGCAGCAGCCTGTGCGCGGCAGCGACCGTCGTGGATGCGACCGATGCGGGCGGGCCGCCCGCGCTCCCAGTCGCCTCGCCACCTGACCCCAGGACTTTTGCGCGCCAACGAGAATTCACAGGCCCTGACCGATCAGGATGCTCCTGCTCTCTCTGGTATACTACCCGCCAATACCGGCCGTCACTCCGGCCGTTCAACAACTGGAAAGGATGGTCGTAGACATGGACGGGAACGCACCGCTCGACGTACTCGTAACCGGGGACCTGCTCGTGGGCGGCGTCCCCACGCCGGGCGCGGTGGGCATTGCCGGGGGCCACATCGCCTATATCGGCCTGGGCCAGGGCAGCGAGGCGCCGGCGGCGCGCCAGTACCTCGACCGCGCGGGCTGCTGGCTGCTGCCCGGCGCCGTCGATGCGCACGTGCATACGCTCTCCACGCCGGCCGAGGGCATCGCGCGGGCCACGCGCGCGGCGGCGGCCGGTGGCGTGACCACCATCGTGGACATGCCCTACGACGCCGAGCAACCCATCAACAGCGCCGATCTGCTGCGCGTCAAGATCGAGGTGGTGGGCCGCGAGGCCGTCGTCGATATGGCGCTCTTCGCCACGGTCGCCCCGCAGGGACCGCCGCCCGACGCCGAGGTCCTGGCCATGGCCGCGGCGGGCGCCTGCGCCTTCAAGCTCTCCACCATGGAGGCGCACCCCGTCCGCTTCCCGCGCCTGCCCGATGACCGCCTGTTCGAGGTCTTCCGCGCCATCGCGCGCACCGGCCTGACCGCCACGGTCCACGCCGAGAACCAGTTTATCGTCGACACGCTGACGGCGCGCCATCGTGCAAGGGGCGTGCCGGGCGACCTGGCCGCGCATGGGGCCACGCGCCCGCCCGTGGCCGAGGCCGAGGCTATTGGCCGCGTACTGGAACTGGCGCATTGGGCGGGGGTCCACCTGCACGTGGCGCACATCAGCATCGGGCGCGGCGTCGACCTGCTGGGCCGCGCGCGGGCCGACGGCGACGCGGCTACTGGCGAGACCTGCCTGCACTATCTGCTCTTCGCCGAGGACGACGCGCGCCACCTGGGCACGCACGCCAAGATTAACCCGCCGCTGCGCTCGCGCCAGGAGGTCGAGGCGCTGTGGGCCGCCGTCCAGACGGGCCGCCTGCAGGCCATCACCAGCGACCACGCGCCGTGGCCGGCCGCGTCCAAGAAGCGCGACGACCTGTTCGACGCGCCGTCCGGCGCTCCGGGAGTCGAGGCGCTGCTGCCGCTGCTGCTCGACGAGGCGCGACGGCGCGGCATCGCTCTCCAGACGGCCATCGACCTTGTGACGGTGGGGCCGGCGCGCTGCTACGGCCTGTACCCGCGCAAGGGGCGCATCGCCCTCGGCGCGGACGGCGACCTGGTGGCCTACGACCCGGCGGGCCACGGCGTGGTCGACGCCGCCGCGCACCAATCGGTCTCCGGCTGGAGCCCCTACCAGGGCCGCTCCTACCGGGGCACGATCACCACCACCATCGTCGGCGGCGGCGTCGTCTACGACGATGGGCAGGTGGTAGCCGAACCGGGCACGGGCCGCTTCGTCAGGCCATCAGCGGCGCCTGGCGGCTAGCAAGCGGCTCCGCATTGGTGTCCGCGTTCCGGCTATCCGGCTATCCCGGTATCATGCGAGTGGCGCCATCGCGCGATAGACGCCCAAACGCGTGAGGCGACCATGAGATCGTGACGTCGCTATGATGGGCCGCTGGCGGCGCCATCGCGGCCGCCTACAGGCGCGAGGAGAAAACGTAAACCATGGCTCGTCCTTCCCCGATGCGCTGGCGACGCGCGCGCCGATCCAAGGCGTCTACCCCAGGAGGGCCGTCGTCTGTTCCATCCGCCACGACGTTGGCGGACGAGCGGCGCCCCGGCCATGCAAGTGACAGGCACGGGATACGTCGCCTGCGTGGGTCCGAGCGCCGCTCTCGCATGGCTATGCGGCGGGCCAAACAGGCCGTCCACGCGGTCGCCGATAGCGCGGCGGCGCGGGCAGGGGTGCTGCTGCTGACCAGACTGATGCCCGAGGCGCGCGTGCAGCTCACGCGCTACGAAGTGAC